>Ga0180435_10007784_pt1 | contig 10177 bp, 9 predicted proteins | sample SS_ome_3_FD_132467 | JGI IMG/M metagenome (GOLD analysis project Ga0180435, IMG submission 132467) | Hypersaline lake sediment archaeal communities from the Salton Sea, California, USA - SS_3_S_1 metaG | ecosystem: Environmental > Aquatic > Non-marine Saline and Alkaline > Hypersaline > Sediment... | reverse complement strand
TTCAAAAAAAGCGTCAGGCCTATGCCTATTTTTTTGTGCCGCAAAATTGGGTGGTGACTCGCGATGCCCAAAAGCGATTGGCTGCGATTGAGCGGTTTACGGAACTCGGTTCGGGATTCAAGATTGCGCTCGAAGATTTAGAAATTCGAGGCGCGGGTAATTTATTAGGGCATGAGCAAAGCGGTTTCATTCATGCAGTGGGTTTTGATTTGTATTGCCGGATGCTGAAACAGGCCGTTGATGAGCAAAAAAAATCGAAAAAATCGGGACTTGAATGATTGGGTGATTGGCGCTAAGATAAAAGCTTACACCAAGTACAGCCCTCAAGGAGTTGTCGTAACTGTAAATAATACAATGAGTTACATCGCAAAGCTTTTTCTATCTATCGCATGCCTCATCTTTGTATTGGCCGTGCCCACGGGCCGGGCCGGTGAGAGTCACATGATCGACCGCGTTGTTGCGGTGGTCAATAACGAGGCCATTACGCAGAGTGAATTGGATATGCTGCTCAGGCCCGTCTATGAAGCCTACAAACAAGAATACTCCGGAGAAGAGTTGATCGAGCTCTTAACCGAGGCGCGTGAAAAATTGCTGAATCAGTTGATTGAAGACCGGTTGGTTTTTCAAGAAGCGACCGAGAGGGGCCTGGAAATTCAGCCGGCGATGATCAATGAGCGCATTGAAGCCATGAAACACCAGTTTCAGACGGAAGATGAATTTTATGCTGCCATGGAAGAAAGGGGGATGTCGATGAAGGAATTGCGCGAGCAATTACGCAGACAGGCCCTGGTGCGCGGCATCCATGACATGGAAATTCGATCCAAGATTGTCGTCTCTCCGACGGAGATCGAGCAATACTATCTGGATCACAAAGTTGATTTTGCCACCGAAACAAGAATCAAGGTTCGCTCCATCACCATTAAGAAAAATTTTCAAGCGCGCAATAAAGGTGTGACGGATGAATTGGCGCTTGGCAAAATCAATGAAATCAAAGAGAAGCTGGCTTCCGGGGCCACATTCGAGCAGATGGCTCAAGAATATTCCGAAGACACGCGCGCCGAAAAAGGCGGATTGACGGAGTGGATCAATCGGGGTGAAATGATTCCGGCGATTGACGAAGCGATTTTTAAAGCGAAGCCCGGGGAAGTGACGGATATGATCGAAACGCCGATGGGATATCATCTTTTCATGGTTTCTGAAATCGAAGAGGGGTATTCGAGAACTTTGGAGGATGTCCGTAACGAGATTCACGAAATTCTTTACCGCCAAAAGCTAGAGGAACGTTTCAATAAGTTCATGGAAGACTTGAAACGTAAGGCGTATATTTCCATTCGCTAAACGGCTGTTGTAAAACATACCATCTTGAAATGACAAAACCTACCTTGGCCATCACATTGGGTGATCCCGGTGGCGTTGGCCCTGAAATTGTTCTGAAGGCACTTGCCCGTCACCCGTTCAAACGCCCGATTCGCTATGTGATTTACGGTTCTGGGCAGGCGTTTGAGGCGTGCCGAAAACATATCCGGGGCACGGTTTCGATTCCGTTTTCAGACGTCAGTCTCGAAGCTTCCAAGCTGCTTCGGAAAAAAGGGATCAAACCTGGCCCGAGCCGAAAGCTTTTTCAACCCGGAAAGGTAAGCGCCGCTAACGGCGCCCTTGCCGTGGCTGCTTTAGATGCCGCCATCAAAGATGTTAAGAAGGGAACCGTTCAGGGCATTGTCACGGCGCCCATTCACAAAACCGCATGCCGGATGATTCACAAACGATTTCATGGACACACCGAATATTTTGCCCGGGCGTTTCATGTGAAGGACTATGCCATGATGTTTGTCGGGCCTAGGCTCAAGGTGACTTTGGCGACCATTCATGTGCCTCTGCGGCGCGTAAGTGCTTTGATCCGCCCCAAGCTGATTGAATCCAAAATCAAGTTAACGCATGATTTTCTGAAGCAATATTTGGGCATCGCGCGTCCTAAGATTGCGGTTTGCGCCCTGAATCCACACGGAAAAGAAACCGGCACGGAAGAGGACAGATGGATTCTTCCGGCGGTTCGGAAAATGCAGAAACGCTCTATGCATGTCACAGGCCCTTTGTCGGCTGACCAATTATTTTACGAAGCCTATCAGGGCAAGTATGACGGCCTCATCAGTATGTACCATGACCAAGGTCTTGGGCCCTTTAAAATGGTTTCGTTTCATGACGGAGTGAATACAACTTTGGGGTTACCCTTCATCCGCACATCGCCCGATCATGGCACTGCCTATGATATTGCTTACCGAAACCAAGCAAGTGCCCAGTCCATGAAGCAGGCCATAGTGCTTGCTGAAAAGCTGCTGAAGCATCGATACAAGCTGTCTTAATTTATGTACACCCAAATCGAACTCATCAAACGTTACCGGCTTCAAGTTAAAGGTCATCAGGGCCAGCACCTATTGGTGGATCCGAATATCCAAAAAAAGATCGTTGAGTTGATGGAGCCCGCCCGCGGCGAAGAAATCATCGAGATCGGGCCGGGCTTGGGCGCGCTGACTTACTGGTTGCTTGAGGCAGGTTGCCGTGTTGCCGTGGTTGAAAAAGACGAGCAATTCGTCTCGATTTTAAGGCAAGAATTAGTGCCTCTTTTCCCGGATCAACTAACGATTGTCCACGGCGATATCTTGAAATGGAATGTGGATCAAATCGCCCGCGAAGCGAATTTGAAGCAAAAGCAATTCAAGTTGATCGGCAATATTCCTTACTACATTACGGCGCCTATTTTATTCCATATTTTGGACAATAAGACGCAACTCACCAAAGCCGTCTTAACGATTCAGCGTGAAGTCTCTAAACGTATTTTTGCCGCACCCGCAACCAAGGATTATTCGAGGCTCACGCTGGCAGTCCGTTTTAGCGCCGAGGCCAAGCATGCGTTTGATATTTCACGCAATTGTTTCACACCAAAACCCGAAGTGGATTCCAGCACCTTGACTTTAAGTTTTAGCGGGGGCGACGCACCCGATCCGTCCGAGGCCGAAGCTTTCTTTTATCTGACCCGCACGGCCTTTGCTCAGCGGAGAAAGACATTGCTGCATCTTTTTTTGCAGGACAAACAGCTAAAAAAAGCAGGGCGCGAGCAATGGCTGAAGTGGTTGAAAGAGTTGGGGGTTCAGGAGAAGGCGAGAGGCGAAGAACTTTTGCTAAAAGATTACTTATTCCTAGCCCGCGAGGTCAGGCAACACAACCTCATGTAAAGGGACTGTCCCTTTACACGCGCTTGACTAATCCGGCTGCAAGCAAGCCCTGATTCAAATACGTGTTACCAACCCACACATCCGCAATGTAGCGTGCATACTTGTCGATTTGATGTGTCCTGATTCGTATGTAAGGGGACTGTCCCCTTACATTGCACTGTTCCTCAAGCCACCGCTTTGCTTTGCTTCCCTGGGGCGAATCCAGAGGTTCTGCATTCACACCCCTTAGACGCAGATACTCGCGTCTGATTTGATGATGTGACGTCAAAATGTGAACCAGTAATGTGTCACCGTCTACGACGCGCTCGACCTGCGCTTCGTAGTAATAAAGTGCTTTCGGAGTGCCTGTTTTGATCCAGCGTTTTTGCTTTGTGTCATATTGCACACGGTCATTTGCCCTCAGGCTATGTTTACCTTCAAGCGGCTCGTACAAGTCAAAGCCAAGGTCCACAACACAGCGCACTTTGCCGCTTAGCAGCTTCAATTGCTTGACGCGCCGCTGGCCGGGCTCCAACTGGGGTGGTTCTTCAAGTAAGCTAGGCTTACCCGGGCTTTGTGCGCCTTTGGGGTTTATTCGTTTTTGAATCTCAAGCCTGAGCTGACGCACGGTCCAGCCTTCTTCGATGGCAAGCCGTGTGAGGCGCGCGCGTTTGACTTCATCCGAAACGCCAAAAAGCTCGCGGTAATGCGACCAAGAAAGTTGCCACGTGGCAACTTTTGGATAGGCCTCGCGGAATTTGAGCATGCGGTAGAAAAGGGTGGTTTCAACGTGAGTATCTTCACTCAGCTGTTCAAGCACCCGAGCGGCGAACTCATCCGGATGGGTTTCGAGGTAAGTGTGAATCAGGTGACCTGTCTGCCAGTAAACCCGCACCTTGAGCGCCTCGATTTCCCGTTGCGTGCGCTCAAAGATTTCGCTCACCGCCCCGCGCAGGGCCGCGTAATCTGGCATTAAGTTGATGGGGACAGTGCCCGTAGGGGGACTGTCCCCTCGGTGTTTGAGTGCCGTTGCCATGGGCCTAATTTGCCACTGTGGCAACAAAATGTCAAGCGTAAGGAACGATCACTTTGGTGGACAGATCCTATACAGGCTGACATAATAAGCTACGTAGCCGGCTACGTAGCTAAAAAAGGAGAATGCCATGGCATCGAGTGTCGAGAATTATCGCAAGCTTTCTAAATCAGGCAGCGGCAGTTATTATGTGGTGATCCCGCCAGCAATGGTTAGCGCGCTGGGGTGGCGTGAGCGCCAAAAACTGACCGTCAAAAAAAAAGGTAAAAAAATCGTCATTGAGGATTGGGTAGCAAGAGGGCAAGCTTAGCTCTTCCCAAAGGGGGCAGTTTGGGATAAGATAAAGCCTTAACAAATAGGGTTGTGGCGGACACGTAAAGACACAACACAGTTGGTTCACCCTCCAATAAAGGAGGGTTTTTTTATGCCTAGAAACGCACGGGGCAAAGTTCTTTCGGATGGTTGTTTTGCCCATATTTTCTCACGGGCTTTGTCCAAACGATTTATCTTCTGCGACGAAGCCGACTTCAACTACTTCAAATTACTTCTGAAACGTTCCAAACCTCTTGGGCAATATCGGCTGCATCATTACTGTCTGATGAGTACGCATTTTCATATGATCGTCAGCATTCAAAATTTGACGATTTTTTCAAAAGCGCTCAAACACATCAAGCAGAACTACGCCAAATGGTTTCAACGCAAGCATGCCCATGAAGGCCCGGTTTGGTGGGGCCGCTGCGGGAGCCGGCCCATACAGGATGAACGCTACATGTATGCCTGCGGTATGTATATTGAAATGAATCCCGTAAAGGCGGGTTTGGTCAGGGCGGTTGCTGAATGGCCGCATAGTACAGCACGATACTATTTTTCAGGGAAAAAAGACGAGCTCGTTGATGACTATGAGAAACCAAGCAGGATGGCTGCTGCCAAACTAATGAATGAAATCAAACTAAAAGCAATGTAAAGGGACAGTCCCTTTACTTTACAGTGGTTTGACGGCATATGAACGGCAGTCATATGAAAACGGAGTATAACCCGCAATTTCAGGGTGCCCCCCGGATAAAGCGTGTTGACATATCGTGGAAAATGAGGCATAATTCACGGTAAGGTGAAGGTGGCGACATGAAAAATTACCCGCGTTTGTTTCAACGACCGAAGTCGAATTTTTTTCTACTTGGGATGAGAGGAGTTGGTAAAAGTACGTTCATCAGGCAGTCCCTTAAAACTGCCAAAATCATCAACTTGCTTGATGAGAGTCTGTATCAGCTTTATCTTTCAAGGCCCGGGGCTTTTGCCGAAGATTTATCGCTGGTAAAGCCCAAACATTGGGTTGTTCTAGATGAGGTTCAGCGGTTGCCGCAGCTTCTAAATGAAGTTCATCGCTTGATCGAGGAGAAAAAAATAAAATTTGCACTTCTTGGTTCAAGTGCCAGAAAGCTTAGGCGTGCGGGGGTCAACCTTTTAGGGGGGAGAGCCGTGCAGAAATGGATGCATCCGCTTCTTCCGGAAGAGCTTGGCGATGATTTTTCTCTTGATACGGTTCTAAGATATGGCTCCATTCCGCTGATCTGGAATTCTAAAAACCCGAAAGAACAGCTTTCTGCATACTTACAGCTTTATTTGAAAGAAGAAATTCAGGCCGAAGCAATTGTAAGAAATCTGCCCGGGTTTGCCCGGTTTTTGCCGGTCGCAGCCCTTTTTCATGCCCAGGTGATTAATGTCGAGGCAATCGGCAGAGACTGTGGAGTTGCCAGGTCGACAGTCGAGGGCTATTTGCAGATTTTGGAAGATACGCTTATTGCGTTTCAAATACCCGCGTATGAGAACAAATTAAGAGTTCGACAAAGAGCACATCCGAAGCTCTATTGGTGTGATTCAGGGATTGTCAGAGCGGCCAAACGACAATTGGAAGGCCTAGCCATCGAGGAAAGAGGCGCTTTGTTTGAGGGATTTATTGCGCAGATGCTTAAATCCTACCGGGAGCTTGGCCGGCTTAAGTGCGATCAAATTTCTTATTGGTCGGCAGGAAAGAATTCCGTGGAAGTTGATTTTGTGATTCGGCAAGGGAAAGAATTAATTGCGATTGAAGCGAAATCTGGAACCGATCCCGGGAAGAAATGGTTTGCCGGTCTTCTGGCTTTAAAAGACAGCGTGAAATTAAAACGTTCTATCCTTGTTTATACAGGCAAGAGAAAATACAGGCACGCTTCCGGAGTCGAAGTGCTTCCTGTACAGGATTTTATGCAGGAAATAGGGCGGTTTTAAAACAGACAATATTAGTTTTGATGACTAATTTAGACGTTGTTTTCACTATAGAAAATAATCCCAAATCTTTTCTGTAGTTGATAGTTTTTTCCCTCCACTCCCAAGGAAACCCATAACAAATCTCCCAAACCTTTGATCCGCAGCTTGGACGGTTTATGACTCCTGATTGGTATGTGCAAGATCCCGCTGCCCCACAAACTTTTAATAGATATGCACATGCATGCTTCGCATAAACGGGATCAATTCGCACAGTAACTTACGTTCACTTCGTTCCGTAAGTCACGTGCTCATTGAGGAAATCCCGATTCACGCTGCGCATGAATGGGATCAATTCGCACAGTAACTTACGTTCACTGCGTTCCGTAAGTCACGTGCTCATTGATATTGACAGATGATGTGCTCCATCTCCGGCGCGGTAACGGCGCGGTTGATTTGGTCGCGGAAGCGGGCGACACGGGGAAATTTTTTGAAATACCAGCAGATGATTTTTCGGCTTTTCAGAACACCGAGTTTCTCACCTTCGATTTCGACTTCCAATTTTAAATGCTGAAGTGCTGCCTTTTTTCTTTCTTCAAAGCTTGGTGGAGGCGGAGCGGGCTTGCCGGCCATTGTTTTTTCAAGTGAGCGGTAAATCCAGGGATTGCCGAGGGCACCGCGTGCAATCATGACGCCGTCAACACCACTTACGGTGAGTTTATCTGTAAGATCTTCACTTGAATAAATGTCTCCGTTTCCGATGACCGGAATCTTGACGGCTTTCTTAACTTTACCGATGGTTTCCCAATTCGCTTTTCCGCCGTAGCCTTGTTGCCGTGTTCTGCCGTGCACTGTGATGCCGTCAACGCCCGCGGTTTCGGCGCGTTTGGCAATTTCAATGGCTTCCGCGCCCGAGGGATCCGTAAAACCGACACGCATTTTGATGGTGAAAGGGATTTTTTTGACATTTTTGCGCATGGCTTTCAAGATGGTTTCCGTTAAATCAGGTTCCCTGAGCAAATGGGAACCACTGCCGCTTGCAATAACCTTCGGCACCGGGCATCCTAAATTTAAATCAATCCAATCAAATCCCATAGCCTCAAGCATGCCGGCGGCTTCGGCCATGACGGGCGGTTTCGAACCGACGAGTTGAGCGCCGAGAGGGCGGTCTTCTTCGGTGCTTTTCAGCATCTCCAGTGTTTTCCGGTTCCGTCGCACGAGGGCCTCGGCAGAGACCATTTCGAGAAAGGCGAATTCCATGCCGTAGCGGCGGCCCATCAGTCGGAATGCCAGGTCGGAACAGCCCGCCATGGGCGACTGAATGACGCGGCTTTTGAGTTTTAAGGGACCGAGTTTGAGCATGCGCGTATTGTAGCATGGCGGGACAGTCGTCGGCGCAACTTAGGGGACAGGTCTGGCCGGCTAAGCAAGACCCGTCCCCATTAAAAAGCAGGACAAGGTGGCCGATACTCATTGAGAAGCTCACAAGTCCATCAATCGTTTTTTATAGGAGAATGATTTTATGCTGCTTTATCTTGCCAGGCATGGAGAAGCAATGCCTGCGGTTATTGATCAAACCAAACCGCTCACTAAACTCGGAAGAAAAGAAATCGAAAAAGTCGGCAACTATCTGAAAACAAAAAATATTGAGGTGGATGAGATTTGGTGCAGCATGAAGAAAAGAGCGGTTGAAACGGCCAACATTTATGCCGAATCGATGTGCAGAAAAGATAAAGTTCGATCTGAAGACGGTCTTAACCCCGATGATCCCCCCGAGCCGATTCAAGACAAAATTAATGCTATTGCCGCTGCCAATGAAGCGTACCGCATCATGATCGTGGGACATCTTCCATTTCTACCCACTTTGGCAGCCTGTCTGCTCAACCGGCCTCTTCAAGGAATCGAGTATATCCCGGGCACGATCGTGCGGCTTTCTTCGGATGCTGATTTAAACTGGAAACTCGACGGCAGTGTTAACCCCACTCAAGTTGCAATGTAAGGGGACAGTCCCTTTACATGCAGGGATGAAAAAAAGACCTGTCGCCGGGTACATCTTTCCCCTACAATAACTTGCTTAGCCCTGAATATGTTCCACAAAGGATTTTACGCATCTGCTATTATTTGGATTTTATTAACGGGACTCTGTGGTTGCTCCCGTGAAGGGAATGTTATGTCAAAAGAGAAAGCGCCTGAAGAGATCCAGTTCATTCGTGAAGTTCAAGGGATTCAGGAGTATGAGCTCGGCGCGAATGGTCTTCGGGTTTTGGTTTATGAAAATCACACAACGCCTGTAGCCACTGTCATGGTGAGTTATTTAGTGGGCACCCGAACGGAAAAAGAGGGCGCTACGGGAGGTTCCCATATGCTTGAGCATATGATGTTTAAGGGGACCGAGCGGTTTAATCGTGCGAGCGGAAATTCCGTCTTCCAGATGCTGCAACAAGTCGGTGCCATGATGAATGCCACGACTTCCATGGATGTGACCAACTATTTTTCGGTACTGCCCAAAGAAAGAGTGCCCTTAGCCCTTGAGCTGGAAGCGGACCGGATGAGAAATATCCTGCTGAGGGACGAGGATTTTCAGCGTGAGCGGGAAGTGGTTTTGAATGAGCTGGAATATATGGAAAACTATCCGGTTTCGGCGCTTGTCAAAGCGATTTGGAAAGAGGCCTACCAAAAACATCCTTACCGTCATTTGGCGATCGGTTTAAAAGAAGACTTGAAAGCCATGACCGTGGACAGCCTGCGTGGGTACTACGACACTTTTTATTGGCCGAACAATGCCTATGTGGTCGTTGCCGGGGACGTGGAAACGCAAGCCGTACTGGATGAAATCATCCGGCAGTTTAAAGACATCCCGAAGGCCCCCAAACCGGTTCCGGATGCGGCGGTGAGCGAACCGGTTCAACTAAAAAAGCGGGATGTCGTTTTAAAGCGCAATGATCAGCTCGAAATGGTTGCGGTGGCGCACAAAATGCCTTCCGGGACCCACCCGGATGCTCAGGTACTGCAACTGCTATCCAAAATCTTGGTTGACGGAAAAACGGGCCGTCTTTACCGGAAGCTCGTGGACGAAGGGCTCGCGGTTCATGTGGGCGGTTCGACATCGGATCTTCGCGATCCGGGGCTCTTTTCCGTCTATGCGTTCTTAGCGCCTGAAGTGGCGCATGAGAAAGTCGAAAAAATCATTCATGAGGTTTATGAAGAAATCCGGATGAACGGCATTCTGGCCGAAGAGCTTGAGATTGCCAAAAATCAGATCCGGGCGCAAATGTTTTATGCGTGGGACGGTGTTTATTCGGTGGCTATGGGACTCAATGAAGCAATTGCCGCTGGTGACTGGACGTTGTTTCCCAAATATTTGGACCGGATCGAACATGTCTCCGAAGAAGACGTTCGCCAATTGGCCTGGAAATATTTGGTTCCCGAAAAAATGACCGTGGGTTATCTGATTTCCGAGACCGAAGACGGACATGTCGCGGCGGCCTCAGCCCAGCCGGTTCAGCATGGGCGCGAAGAGAAAGGTAGTTCGCAGAAGCGGGTGATCTTGGAGGCGCTTTCCGGTTCAGCCACGGCTCAAAAGTCTGTCGCTGAAAAAGCGACCGTCAAGGAGATCGGTCATCTAAAGGTCATCACGCTGCCTAAAGACATTCCGAATGTGATTTCACTTTCGGGTTCGATTCGGGGTGCCGGC
>Ga0180435_10007783_pt1 | contig 10177 bp, 6 predicted proteins | sample SS_ome_3_FD_132467 | JGI IMG/M metagenome (GOLD analysis project Ga0180435, IMG submission 132467) | Hypersaline lake sediment archaeal communities from the Salton Sea, California, USA - SS_3_S_1 metaG | ecosystem: Environmental > Aquatic > Non-marine Saline and Alkaline > Hypersaline > Sediment... | reverse complement strand
CGTAGCACTGCGCACGTTGCGCGGATCGCAGTGGATTTCTACGCGAACCACATCGTCAAGCTCGAAAGCTATGCGCGTCAGAGCTCCCGCCGCCTCGGTTGCCAGGCCCTGATTGATGTGATCGGCGTGGATCCAGTAGCCTATCTCCCGGGCTCCCTCGCCTACCCGAGTATGGAGCCCGCTGGACCCCAGCACCACGTCCTCTTCGGGGTTGAACAGGCCGTAGACGAAGTCCTTGCCGAGATCGAACATCGCCCGCCAGCTACGGAGCCGGTCGATCTTGGCCTGGAGTTCCTCGGGTTCCTCGCTCGTCCACGGCATCCACGGCCGCAGGTGCTCCAGGCTCTGGTCGATCGCTGTCTTGAGCATCTCGGCATCACGCGGGTGCCAGCAGCGGATGAGCAACCGCGGCGTACGAAGGCCATAGGCTGGCCCAGGCATTTTCGCCTCACCCATATCCCGATACCTCCAACTCCACATAGGCTGGATCTGGGTCTCGCTGCACGATCTAGCGTATCACAGCGACGAGAAGAGAGAAGAATCCGAACGCAACGCAGTAGATCGCAAACGGGTAGAGCCGTCGGCTCTTGAGGTAGCGGAGCAAAAAGTGAACGCAGGCCAGCCCGACCACAACCGACGCCACGAAACCCGCGGCGAGCGTGGCGGCTTGAGCCCTGAACCCTCCAGCCTGCACCAGGTCGACGACCTTGAGGAGGCCGGCACCCAGGATGATCGGAGTCGCCAGGAGAAAACTGAAGTGCGCCGCCGGATGTCGCTTCATCCCTCGGGCCAGGCCGGCGGCGATCGTCGACCCCGACCGCGAGATGCCCGGGAAGATGGCCAGGGCCTGCCCCACGCCGATGAACAAGGCGTCTAGGAAACCCAAGTCGTCCATGTCTCGCTCCCGGCGCCCCAGCCGTTCGGAGGCCGTGAGAAGCGCGGCGGTGACGAAAAGGAACACTGCCGCCGCCATCGGCCGCGCAAACATGCCCTCGAAGAAGTCCTCCAGGAAGAAGCCTACGAGAACGCCGGGCACGGTCCCCAGCAGGATCAGCCAGAGAAGGGTCGTGTCTGCCTCGCTACCCTCTGATGAATCGGAGCCCTCCCCTTCCGGCCCATTGTCTCGTCGCTTGCCCATCACGGACAGCCAAGCGCTCTCCGCCATAGCCAGCCACTCGCGCCGGAAATAGACGATCACCGCCGCCGCTGTGCCCCAATGGACCACCGCGTCGAAGGCCAGGCCAGGCGCCGGCCAGCCCAGCAACCACGGCACCAGGACCAGATGTCCTGAGCTGCTCACGGGCAAGAACTCCGTGGCGCCCTGAAGGACGCCTAGGAAGAAAGCTTGAAGGATACTCACTCAATTCACTCCTCAGTGGTGGTACCGCCGCCTCGGGGGCCATCGCGGGGCAAAGCCGACGCCCTAGAAGGGCGGAAGTGCGTTTTGACGATCCCTGATCTGGATCATATGGTCGACGGCGCCCGGGTAGACGCGCTCGAAGTCGGTATGACTCCATTGCCCGGTCGGTCCCAGGGTGAAGGGACAAACGCCCCACACGAAATAGTCCTCGCTAAGCTCCTCGTCGTACCAGGTCAGGGCCCCGACGAGCGTCTCTGTGGCGGCCGACTGCTCGTCCCCGCAGTACCACTCGCTGACCACCAGCGGAATGACCTGGTCCGACGTCTTGAGCAGATGATAGAGATACCGGTACCGGAAATTGAGCGCGCCCGCCCCGTTCACGTCCGGCACCTCATCCTGGGGCGGTATCTTGTCGCCCCAGTACTGCGTCGGGTCGTGCGTCGTGAATGTGCCTTCGTGGAGCGCCAGAATATGGCCCCCGGCGCGAGCCCGGGCGAAAACGCCTGTCTCCACCATGGCCACCATTTCGTCCCACTCCGGTGTTCCAGCATTGAGGCTGAACAACGCCAAGCGCAAGCCGTGGTGCTCTGCCATGTCCATGGTGACTTTCTGAAGCTCGGCGAGCGCCGCATAGCCCTCGGGGCCTGGTGGGTCAGGTTCGTTGTACGGCTCCCAGTAGTCGATCGTGTCGTCGAGCCCGGGATTCGCGTCCAGCGTGTTCAAGATGCGTTCAATGGCCTCCGCCGCCCAGTACGCTATGTCATCGTCATCCCATCCCTCCACCCCGCCGCAGCCTTCCATACTCCACACCCGTCGGCCGATGACGATGCTGTCTGGACTCTGCGCCGCCACCTCCGCAAGCCATCCGAAGTCGTCCACCGCCTTGATCACCGAGAACCGTGCCCCCGCATCGGTGAGTTCCTGGGAGAATCCGGCCACTCCGTTGGACCGCAGGGCGTGAACCCCAATCTTGCTCCCCGTCGAGATCACATTGTAGGTCCACGGAGCTGGTTGAGGTGTCGGGTCAGTCCCTTCTCGAATCCCTAGCAGCGCCACGTCGTCCCAGTAGGCATCATTGTGCTTAAAGGGCCAGCGTGCCCGGCTCCTGAGGAAAACGGTCGCGGTCTGTCCCTGGGCCGTGGCGTGGACCTGCGGAAGCTTGTGGTAGTCGTTGTAGATGAAGGCCTCCGGCCCCCACACCACAGAGTCGGCGAACGGGTCGGTACCTCCTGTGGGATCGATGCCCACTATGACGCTGAAGTTCCCCACCGCGTCATTCCACGGATCACCCGTTGGAGGAGGGACCTCCTCCGGCAGCAAGAAATGGCCTCCCCAGCCAACGCCGGCCGAGCAGTGCCCATCATCGGCACAGTTGCCATGCCCCGAGAAAGGATGGTTGCTCCAGGCATGCGCATACCCCGTCAGGGTGAGTCGCGAGCCCGGCACCACGCTGACCTGCTGCATGAGACCGGCGTCGTGACTGCGGTAGAACGTGAATAGGCGCGCCGCTTTCTCCCCGCTCCGCACACGGTAAGGGACGTGCACTTTCCGTATGTCCCCCAGCTCGGGCTGATCCCACGTGCCGGGGTCGTGCCGATACCAGGCCACCCACCCGGGCGGCGTGTGGAACTCCCCCTTCTCGGTCAAGTAGGGCTCCCCGTCGACCGGGAAGACTTTCACCCAGTGGGACGCCTCCTCAGCCCAATCGCTCTCGAAGCCGCCGTTGACCAGGAGATCCTCAACAGGGCCGCACGCGCCCCTATGCCCTGCAACCAGGGGCAGGGCCACCCGATGACCGCGGTTCACTCGGATGGCGACATCGTCGACGAACGCGCCACGGCCGACCCTTCTGTCGTCGTCGCTCACAAAGTGGAATCCGATCCGTACGGTCCCTGTGAGCCCCTGTGGTTCGCCCAGAAGGTCTGCCAGGGGCAGCCAGCCCCGCGTCCAGCCGCTGGTGGCGCCGGAGACGTACGTCCACGAGCCCGCTGGTTCCCAGCCGCTCCCAGCCCCGCTAACCTCCCTCACCACACCCCACCCGAACCAATCCCCTGAGCTTGGGGGCGACGCCGCCATCCGCAGTCCCCCCGTGGTCCCGGTCGCTGCCGACCCTTCGAGGCCTCGATCAGCCTCCAGCCACCACTCAAACGAGATCTCGGCATCCCAAATCCGTTCACCGAGTGCGTTGAGTTCGACGGGCTGAGAGAGCAACCACGCGTCCATGTCGTCCGTGTAGTGGGATGTGCCAGTGAGGCTCCCCGCACACCAGGCGCTGCGACCACCAACGACGTGAGTGTACACACTCGTGCCCCAGCCATAGGAAGGGGCGCCGTCTCCGTTAGTAATGGACCAGCACGACGTGATGTCATCCGTGAAGATCTCCCGGAAGACGGTCCGCCACCCTTCCTCGAGAGACGTGCCCGACCTGATTCCAGTGCCGGGAGAACGTCCGCGCGCAGCACCGGTTGCGAGGTCCCGTGACGCTTTATCCTTCCACACACCCGCCGTCGTGGGTCTGCGAAGCGCCGCGAGCGTGAGGAACACGGTGGCGATTGCCACGATGCTGACGAGGCTTGAAGTCAGCCAGCCTTGCCTTCTAGGCCTCATCCGTCTCCTCGTCCGCGAGCCCACCTACCATGGACTCTGACACCGGACGGGTCTTCAGCACGTCCTCTAGGCGCCCCAGCGAACCCGCGACAGTGCGCGACGAGGGTACCGCCTGGTCGCCCGCAGGCCAACCTTCGCGCTGTCGAGTGCGATCGCCGTCCGTCTCCTCCGTCTGATCGTGGAAGAGCAACTGCTGCGTCGGGAACGGCAGATCGATCCCGTGCCCAATCAGGCGCTCCTTGATCCTGGCGATCACCTCGCTCTGGATCTTGAGCACATTGGAGCGCACCGAATCCGTCCACCACCGGGCGCGGATGTTCACGCTGAAGTCACCCAGCTCGGCCACCAGCACGTCCGGCGCGGGATGCTCGAGGACGCCCTCGACCTCACCCATCACGTCCAACATCAGTCCCATCGCTTGGGCAATATCGTCGCTGTAGCCGATCCCCACCCGATACTCGGACCGCCGGACAGGAAACGCTGTGTTGACAATCACGGACTCCGTGAAGAGGTGGGCATTAGGGATGACGACTCGGCGCCCGTCGTACGTCTTCAGCGTCGTCGCCCGCGTTTCCACGTTTTCCACCGTGCCCTCGAAATCGTTGACGATGATCTGGTCGCCGATCTTGAATGGCTCGGTCAGCAAGAGGAGAATACCGGCCAGGAAGTTCTGGAGAATGTCGTGGAACGCGAAGCCTATGGCCACGCTGCTGATGCCGAGAAGCTGGATGAGTTGCCCCGGTTCGAAGCTCTCCACCGCGATCGTCAGCGCGATGAGGAGCCCTACGACAACAACCAGCCAACGCGCCAGTCGGGCCAGGACCATCTCCGCCCCTGGCGTCAGCTCCGCAGCCTGGGCCACCCGCCGCACAAAGGCTTTCACCCAGTTGGCCACGAAGTAGAAGACACCAAACACCACCAGCGCCAAGGTGATCTGCGGCAGTGCCGTCAAGAAGTTGATCGCCATCTCTTGTACCTGCATCCAGGCGTCTGCCCAAGCCTCTGAGATCCCCATGCCGCCTCCCGTGGCTGTCAGCGATCCTTCGCGTCTGAGGGTTGGCCCCTCTTTGCAATCGTGATGATGCCCAGGTACCCATCGACCGTCACCAGGTCCCCAGTCTGAATGCGCTCTGTGGCATCTGGGACGCCCGTCACACAGGGCAGTCCGTACTCCCTTGCGATGATTGCTCCGTGGATGAGCATGCCGCCCCGCCGCTCAACGACCGCGCTTGCCAGAGGCACCACGAAGGTCATGTTGGGGTCCACCGCATCGCAAATGAGAACCTCACCGTGCTCGAAGGTCGTCAAGTCTGACGCAGACTTGATGACTCGAGCCCGACCCTGCGCGAGCCCCGGTCCTGCCGGCTGTCCCACGATCTGACGCGCCTGCACGACCATATCGCCCACCGGTTCCTCGTCACCGGCCTCGTCCGGCACGAAGTCAGGATCGGAGAGAGCTCGCGCCACATCTCCTCGGCTCAGGTCTTCGGTAGCCAGTCTGTTGCGGTCCGACAGACGACGCAGTCCCACCTCAACTGCGACCTCCACCTGAGCCTCGATCCTACCTAGATAGATGTTGTCGTCGTCCCGCAGCCTGTAGCTCGTGCGGGCCAGATCGAGAAGCTCAGCCGCCCGGGTGCATTCCTCCCCGGAGAAGTGATCCAGGTACGCGGCCTCCATGGCCTCCCGATCCCGCTGCCGGGTACGTGTTCGCCGGGGCTCATGCTCCGCCATCTCAAGCAAAACTCGCACGAGGCTGTCGGGCGGGCCGTCACACGTGCCGCTCCCCGTCATTGGGCAGGACAAGTCACCAAACTCATCCACGAAGCTGCGGACGCGCTCGGAGAACGCCTCGTTGATTCTTTCGAACTCCGCAGGTGGCGCCCCCTCCTCCAATGCCTCCCGCAGCTCTGCGTCCCCGCGTACCATGGACGCCAACGTCCCCAAGGTCTCATTCCTCGCCAGACTCGCCATATCGGTGCCTGCAAGGAGATCTAGGAACGCATAGGGATCGTCGGGGCGCACCGCGTCGTTGTAGACCTGTCCGAACAACCTGATGCCGTGGGCGAAGGGAATGAACGTCTCCCAGTAGACGTCCACCCACTGCTCGTAGATCTCCAGGCGGTGCTCGATCTCGTCTGACAACCGCGCGTCGGAGAGTCCCTCCACGGCCTCCGCGGCGAGAGCGTCCGCCTCCTCGATCATGCCTGGGATCAGCTCCCCCTCGATCCTCTCGCGCAGCGACGCCAGATTGTCGAAGCTCCGCCTCAGACTCAGGTACCAGCGTCGTCCATCATCGGACTCACTGCCGGCCGGGGTCGTCACCGGCCGGGACTGCAGCACAACCAGGCCTTCCTTCCCCCAGGTCCACTCGACGTCCTGCGGCCGTCCAAAAGCCGTCTCCAGCTTCCTGGCGTGCTGGAAGACCTGTTCTACCTCTTCCGCCGACAGAGGAGGCCGGGCTGAGAGAGGTTCGGGCAGCGGCTCGAGGACCACGCCCGTGTCACCGGCCACCATCCGCTCCTCCCTCGCCGCGGCCACGTGATGGAGCACTCGTCCGCTCTCGCGATTTAGGATCCATCGGTCGGGCTCCACGGTGCCGTCAACCAGACCCTGGTTCAGCCCGTAGACGGACTCTACCACCGCTTGAGCGTCGTCGTTTGGGCTCCGGCTGAACGCCACGCCCGAACGATCGCCCCGCACCAGCTCCTGCACCGCGACGGCCATAGTGCTCTTGGTGACCTCCAAGCCCAGGTCTCGACGATATAGAAGGGCTGCATCCGACCACAGGGACGACCACACCAATCGCACGTGATCGAGAACGGCCGGTATCCCCGTGACGTTCACGAACGATTCGTGGAGACCAGCGAAGGAAACCTCCGCCGAGTCTTCACCTGGGGCCGAGGAGCGGACCACCACCGGGCTCTCGCCGAACCGCTTCGTAAGTTCCTCGAACAGCTCGCGCCGCAGGTCATCAGGCATGTCCGTCTTAAGGAACATGTTCCGGATCCGCAGGGCTGCATCCCATAACTCCTCCCAGCGCATATCCGCGAAGTCCTTCCGGCTCAACTCCAGCTGGATGCGCTCGCGGAGCCCCGTGGCACGCACATAGCGTGCGTACGCCTCCGTCGGGATGCATACGGTCTCCGGCACGGGAATCCCGCGCCCCCACATCTGCGCCAGGGCGCGGCACTTCCCTCCGACCTCCACCTGGTCCATTCCTTTGACCTGCGAGAGGGGAAGTACTAGCATCATCGTTGCACGTGAAGCTCAGTGACCTCCTGGAAACGGCGCACCAGGTAGTAGCTTCGTACAGCAACTTCGAACAGGGCGATAGAGGGCGAGGAGGCGAACTCCTTGAGGTGCGGATGCTTCCGCAGATAGAGAGCCAACAACTCGCCTCGTTCCTCCTTTGGCACTTCTCTGGCGCGTCCCAGGACCGTCACAGCCATCGCTTGATGGATATCCGAGGGATCGTGTGACCGATCGTCGATGAGCAGCGCGACCCTGGGATCCGAGCAAAGATTGTCGTACTTACGGGTCGATCGGCCTGTCATCATCATGAGACTCATCAGATCCTCGGTCGCGGCGAACGCCATGAGGTTGGCATAGGGTTGACCGTCAGCTTCGGTCGTGGCCAGCGCTGCCAGCCCCTGCCGGGCGAATAGACCGCGCAGGGCTGTCTCAACAGACGCTTTTTCTTTCAAGTGCTCCCTCCCGGGGTGTCTGACGCCCTCAGCTCATCTATCTTACGCACGTAGGCCTCAATGTCGAACTTCCTCTCCAGGCCGCTTGCGCTCATGTACCGCACTTTCCCATACACCTCTCGCTCAGCCCAGGCTCGATCGTGCTTCCCAAGGCACCAGGAGACACCCGCATACCCGTTCGGATCTCGACCGTCCAGCTCATACCGGTTGTTGAGCTCCAGGGCCACTCGCATGGCAATCTCTGGATTTGGCGTCCACTCCAGGATCTTCTTGCCCCAGTACATGCGCATATAGCCGTGCATCTTACCGGTGAGCACCATCTGTCGTTGGGCCGCATTCCAATACGGATCGTGCGTCGCCGCGCTCTCGAACGACTCCAGGTCATAGACGTGCGCCCGTCCATCGCCGGCATGCTCTTGGAGCGTCTCCCGGGCCCAGTCCGGGAGCCCATCCAGCGAGTCATAGTTGGGATTGTACAGACAGAAGTTCATGCTCAGTTCGCGGCGGACAATCAGCTCTTCTAGATACGCGTCCCTGTTCTCCTGTCCGGCCCTCTCAGCGTGCCGGACCCGGAGGGCGACCTCAAGCGGCGAAATCTGTCCGAAGTGGAGATAAGGACTCATATGCGAGAGGTAGTCCTGACTGGGGTCGTTTCGTTCTTCGTCGTACCTGTCAAGCTTCTTGTCGATGAACGTATCCAGCAGTCTGTGGGCTTCGGTCGCTCCGCCCTGGAAAGCGTCGACCCATGTGGCGCCGCGGTTGACGCGCATCCTCTCGAGAAGGGCCTCGACGTCCTCCAGCGCCAGCCCGCAGTCCACCATGTCCAACGTGCCTCGCTCGAGCTCCGTCTCCTGAAGAGGGCTGAGAAACGAGTCGAGATGATCGTGGATCTTCGGGCGGATCGTGTACGCTGCGTATTCCTCCTTTGGAGATGCCGTCTCAACGGGCACAACGACGTCGGTCTCAACCTGCACCAGGGGGCAGGCGACGCGTCGCGCCACCCGCTCTCTCCAGCGCCTTTCGACACGCAGATACCCTCGGTCGACCACCACCATGGCGGCGGCGTTTGCCGTGTCACGGACGGCCTCAACCGGCGGCTCCAGGCGGACCTCCAGGAGAATGCCGCGCTTCGCCAGGGCCTCTTTCGTCTCCCGCAGTCCCTCGAGCATGAAGGCGTACGAGCGCGCGTTCGCGTCCGGGAAGCGCTGCGTGATGCCGAACACCGTCAGCAGCGGCAACTCTCTTCGGTTAGCCTCCCGAATCGCGAACTCCAGGGCGTGGTTGCTTGCGGACCGCTGCGCCCGCTGCATCCAGTAGAGCACGTACGAGCCGTCGCCGCGGGCCTCACGATCGTTGAGAGTCTGCACACGCTCGCCGTGGATCATTCCACCTCCTCAGCTCGCCAGAATCCGGTCGCGTATGCAGCCGGCCTGCTGGCGAATCGACTGTCGGGCCTCCCCATCCAGCCTCTTGAGATTATGCAACTGAAGGCCCATCCGGGGGTTTCCGCTGAGCCGCTCCCGATGGCGCATCAAGAAATCCCAGTAGAGCGTGCTGAAGGGGCACGCCTCCTCACCGACCCGCCGCGACGGATCGTACTGGCAGTCAGCGCAGTAGTTGCTCATGCGGTCAATGTACCGACCGCTGGCGCAATACGGCTTGGTCGCCATCACGCCTCCGTCGGCGAACTGGGACATCCCCAGGGTGTTCGGCAGCTCCACCCACTCGACCGCGTCGACGTAGACGGCGAGATACCAATCGTGCACCTGCCTCGGCTCGACGCCCAACAGGAGTGCGAAGAGTCCCGTCACCATCAGACGCTGAATATGATGGGCGTAGCCGTACCGCATGGTCTGATTGATGCACTGACGCAGGCAGACCATGTCCGTCTCGCCGCTCCAATAGAACGCGGGCAGCGGCGCGTCCGCGCCGAGTTCATTCCGCTCGATGTAGTCCGGCATATGCAGCCAGTAGACGCCCCGCACGAACTCGCGCCACCCCAGAATCTGCCGTATGAATCCCTCGACCCCGTTGAGGGGTGCCACGCCATCTTGATAAGCATCTTCCGCGGCCTTCAGCGCGTCTCGGGGATCCAGCAGCTTGAGGTTGAGGGCAGAGGACAGCCGCGAGTGGTAGAGATACGGTTCATCGGCCCACATGGCGTCCTGGAAGCGGCCAAAACACGTTAGTCGCTGCTCCACGAAGTCCTCGAGAGCCTCTGATGCGTCCTCAGGCGTGACCGGCCAGTCAAAGTGTGTCAGATCACCCGGGTGATCCGCAAAAAGACTCTCCACCAGGCTGAGCACTTTCTGAGTGACCTCGTCCGGGGGGAACTCCTTCGGAGCCAGTACCTGCCCAGGGCCCTCTGTGCCGAAGCTTCGCCGATTCTGGTCATCATAGTTCCACGATTCGCCTACCGGGTCATCGTCTTCCATCAGGACACCGCTGCGGCGCCGCATGGTACGGTAGAAATGCTCCATGATCAGGCGCTTTCTACCCTCGG
>Ga0180435_10007781_pt1 | contig 10178 bp, 8 predicted proteins | sample SS_ome_3_FD_132467 | JGI IMG/M metagenome (GOLD analysis project Ga0180435, IMG submission 132467) | Hypersaline lake sediment archaeal communities from the Salton Sea, California, USA - SS_3_S_1 metaG | ecosystem: Environmental > Aquatic > Non-marine Saline and Alkaline > Hypersaline > Sediment... | reverse complement strand
GTTCTCTGTGAGTTGTTTGCGGTGTTGCCGTTTACTGGTGACTGATCATTGATCACTGGGTCTCGGCGGGCGGGTCCCAGTTTTTCACTATCTGGTTGGGCGGGAGGTCACGAGCGTTTATCTGCAGCCACTTTGTGCCTCGGCGCACTTCGTAGGTGAAGCGTCCCTTTACCGAGAACGATGACATGTCGGTCATTGTGAAGTGGAGGTGCGGCACGCCGGAAGCGCCGGAGTTGCCCACCAACGCCAGGGGTTGGCCGGTTCTTACTTTGTCGCCTACTTTCACCTTCAGGGATTTCTGCTGAATGTGCCCGTAGGAGCCCCGGATTCCGGCGCCGTAGCAGACCGCCACGTAGTTGGCGTTGTTGAAACCGCCCGATTGGCCTGGCGGCATGTCGGGCGCCCTGTCGTCGGCGGCGATTACGATTCCGTCGGCCTGGGCTACTATCGGTTGGCCCCAGGCGTAGTAGTCTTCGAGGCGTTTCCCCCTGCCGGAATAACTTCTGCCTCGCTTCCTGATGACCAGGTCGTGTGCGAATGCGGCCCAGTCTTTGATGCGGTGGTGTCCGGTCCGGTCGGGCACTACATACCACTCGCCGGTCACAGGAAGGGCGAAGGAGTATTCGCTCTTCCGCTTGCTCGCCATCGGGAACCACACCTTGCGATAGGTCTGATACAGCGGTTTCTTGAAGTCCCCTATCTTCCGCAGCAGCAGTCGCAGTTCGTACTCCGCGCACGTGGGGAGGCGGTTTGTGCGGCACCAGCCGATGAGCCTTTCGTGGCGTTTTTCCGACAGATCCTTAGCCCGACGTGTTAGATAGTCGGCATGCCTGGGCAACCATGGGACGATTGCCCAGATGATCGGATCGGCATCGGGGTATCTGGTCGCCCTGGCCCCGGCGGGTCTCGATGTCGGGCCCGGCAGGATGTTGCGAGCGCCGATGTGCGGGAATATAATCGAGTCGGTTTTGAGCGGCAGGTTGTGCTTGCTGGCCTTGACGCGCTGGGCGAGCGTGCTGTCCGGGGCGTATGGAGCGGCGGGGCGTCTGGCGCGCATCGCCGACAGTGCAATCAGTCCCGTCGCTCCGATAAGCACAAGCAGAACGACGAACACTGTCAACGAACGGAATGTGAGCCTGTTGATAATGTTCAGACGATACCACGGTGGTCAGTAGGGATCAAGGGGAAGGCGTGGGGGCGATAACTGCGTTGCTGATATGAGACAACACTACCGGGTCGAGATGGTTCTTTTCCAGTCCACCTGGTCTACCGCGAAGCTTACGTCCGCTCCCAGCGTCGCGTTTTGGACTGAAGTTTCGGAGTCTTCGGGCGCCAGGGCGAGGATTCCCGTCTCGCCCCTGCCGGCGATCTGGGCGGGGTTGGTGATCATGGCGATTTCGTCGTCGGGCGTCCGCGTGTCGCTCTGGCGCGGGTCGGCCTGGTAGCGGTTGACGATCACGCCGGCGACTCTCAGCCCCGCGGACCTTGCGGCGTGTATGGTCAGGAGCGTGTGGTTGATCGTCCCTAGTCCGGGCCGGGCGACGATGACAACGGGCAGCGCCATCATCGCCGCGAGATGCACCACCCACAGGTCGTCGGAGATCGGACACATCAACCCGCCGACGCCCTCGACGACAACCGCGTCGCAGGCGCCTTCAAGTCGCCTGTAGGCCTCGAATATCGCCTCGACTTCGACTGTTTGCCCCGCTCGCCGGGCGGCTGCGTTAGGCGCCAGGGCGGCGGCGTAACGCAGCGGTGCTATCTCGTCGAGCGTCCTGGCCGAATCGGCGCAGGCGGCGAGGAATTCGGCGTCTTCGCTGACGAGTTGTCCCCGATCGCGCCTGCATCCGGATGCGGCGGGTTTGAAAACTTCGGTTCGCACGCCGGCGTTGTTCAGCGATCGGGCGATTGCGCCTGCGATCACGGTCTTGCCCACGCCGGTGTCCGTACCGGTGACGAAGACTCCGCGCATCGCGGGCAGCGGTCCTCCGGCCGGTTCAGGATGCCTTGAAATATTCATAGATCGTTCCCGTCACCGCGTCAAGCAGGCGCTCGAGCGTTGCGGTATCCATCGCCGGGGCGGGCATGAGCGTCACCACGTCGCCCAGCGGGCGGATAATAATATCGCGTTTCAATGCGGCGCGACACACCGCGGCGCCCACGCGGTCGGAGGCGTCGAAGAATTTCGGGCCATCGCGGTCGGAGACCAGTTCGATCCCGACCATCATACCGCACTGGCGGATGTCGCCGACGTTGGGATGATCGACCAGCGGCGCCAGGGCGGCGCGGATCATATCCACTTTTTCGTCCAAAGACGCCAGCAGTCCGCTTTTACGTATCAGGTCGATGCTCGCATTGGCCGCGGCGCAGCCAAGAGCGTTGCCCGTGAATGTGTGTCCGTGGAAGAAGGTTTTTGTATTTGTACCGGTTTGGCGCGGTTCGCTTAAAAACGCGTCGAAGATTTCCTGCGTGGCAAGGGTCGCCGCCAGGGGCAGGTATCCGCCTGTCAACCCCTTTCCCAGGCACATCAGGTCGGGACATACCGCTTCGGCGTCGCAGGCGAACAGTCCGCCGGTGCGGCAGAATCCGGTAGCCACTTCGTCGGCGATGAGAAGCACGCCGTGATCCAGGGTAAGTTGTCGCACGGACCTCAGGAAGCCCGGAGGGTGGGTGAGCATTCCACCGGCGCCCTGGATCAGCGGTTCGATGACCATAGCGCAATATTCCTGGGCGCTGTGGTTGAGTATTTTCTCGATCTGGTCGAGTACCTGCCGATCACCCTGCGCCCCGGCGGGATGGTGGTAGGGGTTGGGACTCTCGACAAACGTGGTCTCGAACAGCAGGGGGGCGAAGATACCGTGGAACGTTCCGATACCACCGAGACTCACCGCACCGATGGTGTCGCCGTGGTAGCTCGATCGCAGGGCGATGAACTTCCTCCGCGACGGTTGGGATATGTTGCGGAAATACTGAAACGCCATCTTCAGGGCGATTTCGACGGATGATGCCCCGCTGTCACTGTAAAAAACCTTTTCGAGGCCCGGAGGCGTTATCTGCACCAGGCGCTTGGCCAGTTCGATGCTCGGGCCTGAAGCGTGTCCCAGGAGCGTGGTGTGGGCGACGCGCCCCAATTGCCCGGTGACGGCTCGATCGATCTCGCCGACGCGGTGTCCGTGGAGGTTGCACCACAGGCTGGAGAAACCGTCGATAAACCGCCTCCCGCGGGTGTCGATCAGTTCGAAGCCTTCGGCGCTTTCGATAACGCGCCCGGGCCCGTCGCCTTCGGCGATCCACTGCTTCATCGGCGTAAACGGATGCCACACGAACCGCGCATCGAGATCTGCGAGTTGTTCGGGTGTGCTCACAGGAGTGCCTCCTGTGAGATGGCAACTGGCAACTGGCAACTGGCAACTGGCGACGACATGAACGGCACGGCGACGACAAACTGCACGGCACCGGCCCGCGCCGTTGACGTTGCCTTTAATCCGTCGCCAGTTGCCAGTTGCCAGTTGCCGGTTGCCATGCCGTTACCCCATCACCATGATTACCGGCGTGCCGACCTCGGCGTCGAAGAGTTCGTCGGCTCGCCCCTGGTTAACGGCTATTTCAATCATATCCGTCGAGTTGAAAACGACAAGCGGTTGGCCGATGTCTACGAATCCGTAGGTCTTGACCAGCGGACCGGCGTTTTTGGCGTTGCAGGTGGTGTTGACGGTTTTCATTCTCCCTCCGACGTGCCTGGCCAGTTCGCCTGAGATGTTGCTCGTCAGATTTCCGAACCGATCGATGTACATCACCTGGCCTGTTATCCGGTTGTCTTCAACGGCGGGGGTGGGCAGGTCGAACAGTTTGTAAGTGGCCGGTCTCGGCCCGAGCGCTGAGACATTCAGCCCGTTGAGGATTTCGCCGGCAAGAGGGGCCATTATGTCCCGCCCGTGGAAGGTGCTCGAAATGAACTGCGGAAGATTTGGAAGGTTCCGGCAGAGGCGAATGTCTCGCAGGGGCAAGGTGCGCTCGACGAGCGAGATTATACCGTTGTCCGGAAATATCACCGTCTGGTTCCCATACCTGCCGACCAGTATCGCCCGGTTGGTTCCCACACCGGGGTCCACCACCGCCACATGCACCGTGCCCGGCGGGAAGTGTGGTATGGATCTGGCAAGCACCAGCGCGCCGGCAAGCAGGTCGTGCGGTGGGATATCGTGAGTGATGTCGACGATCCGCGCGCGCGGGCAGACTTGCAGGATCACGCCCTTCATGGCCGCCACGAAAGGCCCGGCCGTACCGAAGTCCGTCAGTAATGTCGCTATTTGCATCCGGGCCATCGATTGCTCCGTTACACGAGTGGATATTTGACCATACAACCGCTTCAGGAGAAAGTCGAAAAACTGAATTACAGGGACACTCACAGGTGATCTGGTGGTGAGGGCATTTTTTTGGGAACCGTCAGACCTGGTGGTGCGTCCAATAGTTCGGTTGAAATCTCACCGTTGAAATCAAACACGACAGATTGGAGATATCCCATGAAAAAGACACATGCAATTCTGATCGCTGCAATTCTGACTTTTGCGTTCTTGCCCGTGGAACTTGCCCTGGGCGACGGGATGATCGTTCCCATCCGGCGAGACATCCGCGTCCGCGGATCCTGGGCGGTGAAGTATCATCACGTAAGTGTTGTCGTCCGGGACCAGGTGGCCGCGGTGTCCATCGACCAGGCGTTCGTCAACACCGGTAGGGGAATGATCGAGGTCGAATATCTTTTTCCCGTTCCCCCGGGTGCGGCGATCGATTCGATGACGATGGTCGTGGACGGAAAGGAATTTACCGCCAGGCTGCTCAAGGCCGACGAGGCCCGGAAAATCTACGAGGACATCGTTCGCAAGAAGAAGGACCCGGCCCTGCTCGAATATGCGGGCTTCGGGCTCTACAAGACCCGGGCCTTTCCGCTCATGCCGGGCAAACCGTGCAAGGTAATCGTCACCTACAAGGGCGTCTGCAAGAAGGACCAGGACCTCGTCGAGGTCTGGTATCCGCTGAACACCGAGAAATTTTCGGCAAGGGCCATCGACTCGGTCCGCGTCAACGTCGATATAAAGTCCAAAGCCGACATCGGTCCGGTCTACTCGCCAACGCACTCGCTTAACGTCAAACGCAACGCGCCGAACCACGTTATGGCGACCTACGAGGTCAAGAAGGCCCTCCCGACCACCGACTTCCAACTCTTCTACAAATCCGCAAACGAGAAGATCGGCGCTTCGCTGGTCACCCACCAGGGCGACGGTAAAACCGACGGGCATTTCATGATGCTGGTCAGCCCCAACCCCCGAAACGCGAACACCGCGATCGTCGCCAAAAACGTTATCGCCGTATTCGACCACAGCGGGTCGATGAGCGACAAGAAGATCGCACAGGCCAGGGAAGCCCTCAAATTCGTCCTGAAGAACCTGAACTCCGAAGACAAGTTCAATGTCGTCTCCTACAACGACAGCGTCGAGACGTTCTTCGGGACCATGGTCGCCGCCAACAAGGAGAAGATCACCGTCGCGCTGGACATGGTCGACCGCCTCGAAGCCACCGGCGGGACGAACATACACCAGGCCCTGCAGGTCGCGATGAAACAGGCCGGCGACTCGAAACGACCCTCGTATGTCATCTTCCTGACCGACGGGCAGCCGACCGTGGGAAAGGTCGAGGAGAAGGACATCCTCTACGAAACCAAGACAGCCAACAAGTGCGGCGCGCGGATATTCACCTTTGGCGTGGGATACCAGCCCAACGTCCGACTGCTGGACAAGCTGGCGATACAGAACAAGGGACGCAGCGATTACGTAAAGCCCACCGAGCCTATCGAGACAAAGGTCGCCTCGCTGTACAACAAGATCAAGAACCCGGTGATGACCGGCCTGAAAATCAAGCTCCAGGGCGTCAAACTCAAGGACATGTACCCGCGCGAACTGGGCGACCTGTTCGACGGCGACCAGATCGTTGTCGTCGGGCGATACGACTGCCAGGGCGCCGGTCGCAAGTCTACTCTCGTGGTAAACGGTGTTTACCAGGGCAGGGAGCGCGCCTTCGAGTACAACGTCACGATCCGCCCGCCCGGGAAGGACATGCGCTACGTCTTCGTCGAGAAGATATGGGCCACCAGGCGCGTCGGATACCTTATGGACCAGATCCAACTCAGCGGAAAGTCCAAGGAAGTGATCGACGAACTGATTCGCCTCTCAAAGAAATACGGGATCATGACGCCGTACACCAGCTTCCTGGCCGACGAGACCACGCGCCTGCACCGCCGGGAGGAAGTGCGCGCCAAGGCCGCCAGAAGCGTCTCGGGACTTGCCGACAGCACCGACGGTTTCGGCGGGCAGAGCGGCGCTTCGATGCGAAAAGCCCTGAATGAATCCGAGGTGGTTGCTCCAACGTCCGTTCCGATGATTGCCGGCGGGTCAGGGCGCGGCGCAAAAGGCGGTGGCGTCCGGCTGTACGGTCAGAAAAACAAGAAGAACTACGAGGGCAACAAGTACGAGTATGCCAAGGGCCTCCGCAACGTGGGCAATACATCGCTCTATCAGCGCGGGCGGTTATGGATTGCATCTTCGGCCTCGAAGCTCGATCCCGCCAAAGACGCCGACAAGATCAAGAAGATCAAACGTTTCTCCAAAGAATACTTCGAACTGATCCGTCAGAATTCCGTGTCCGAGAACCAGGTAATGGCTTCCCAGCAGGACAACGAAGAGATGCTCCTCGTCCTCCGCGGGCAGGCCTACCAGATCGAGTAAACAACAACTTGTGAGGTTCATCATGCGAAACACCAGGATAATAGCGGTAGCGTTATGTCTGTGCCTTGCCGTCAGCGGAGTGTCGGTCGGGGCGGTTAAGGACATCGCCGCCGCACGGGACAAGGGCCTGGCGTGGTTGACGAAGGACCAGGGCGCCAACGGTTCATGGGGCAAGACCTACACCGTGGCGGTCACCAGCTTTGCGTCCCTGGGATACCTCGCCGCGTGCGATGAACCGTTCAAGGGCGACAACGGAAAGGCCCTTACCGCCGGTCTGAAGTACCTGATGAGCGTGCAGAAGAACGGGCAGTTTCCTCCCCAGGGACATTCGTGGATTCACGGGCAGGGCTTCGCGACACTCGCGCTGTCCGAAGCGGTGGGGCGGTCGCTGTTCTGCAAGACCAAACCGGATATCGACCTGGCGAAGATGCGTAAAGTCGTCACGGCCGCGGTAAAGGTCATCGCCGCCAATCAGTCCACTTCCGGCGGTTGGTGGTACACGCCCGGGTCGAAGGGGCGGCACGAAGGCTCGACTACGGTCTGCGCGGTGCAGGCGCTGGTTTCGGCGGCGAACTACGGTATCGAGATTGACGAGTCTGTTTTGGCCAAGGGATTCAAGTACCTAAAGAAATGTCAGAATAATGATGGCGGTTTCGATTACCAACTCGACAACAGCCCCAACACCAAGAGTATGAAAGAAGGCACGGCCGGGGACGTCGCCACGCTGGGCCTGATGCGGAAATTTGACTTTGCGGTCATGATGAACGGGTACAAGTTTCTGCTGAAGATCACGCCCGCTGGAATATCCAAGGAGCGTTTTCCCTATTACGGGCACTTTTACGGATGCATGGGGATGCGCCTGCTCGGGCAGGAGTTCAAGAGCTTTCGGGACAAGACGGACGGTTACATATCCGCCGCCCGGAAGGATGTCTTGTCGTGGCAGGGAAAATCGGGTCAATGGCCGGCGATGAGTTACATGAAGACGTCAGGTGGTGAGGGCGGGGCATATGCCACGTCCTTCGCGGCGATGATACTGGGCGCTGACGAGGGGCGATTGAGCATATTCAATCGCAAACCCCCGAAGCTGCCGGAATGATGTTTTTCCGTCTTTCGGTTTTTTGGTGTAAAAAAGGTATTTTGGTTTCACGCCATTGTCACCGGGTGTATAATTAAAGGTTGCGATCCCGTCGCCCGGTTCTATGACGTAGAAACCAATTTTTTGTGTGATAATCGCCTCAAGGAGTTGAAGCATGGTCCATCCGTTCGAGAGAATTCTCTCCGGTCGTGAAACCGACAAGCCTGAGATTCCCCAGCCCAGCCGCCGCTATGTACTGAAACTCGCCGCCGGCGGGGCGGTTACAGCCGCCGCTGCAAAGGCGTTGGGGCAGACCATGACCACGCTTGCCCTTGGCGAAGAGGGCGGTAAGGCCAAACGCCCGCCAGTGGCGCCCACCAAGGCGCGCTGGGAGGATGGGGGCGGCGGGGCGATAATCGGACCCGTCCCCGGACAGCGAGAGCGAATCGCCTCCCATTGCCGGGCTTTCCGAACCGCATTGAAAACCGGCGATGTCGAGACCGCGGCGGACAATTTCAGGAAACTTGAAACCGCCGCCAAGTCATCCAAACCTAAAAATCCATACGACAAGCTGGTCGCCGGTTATCGGAGGCAGCTCGACACCGCCCTTACCGCCAAACTCAAACGGGCCGACAGGGACCTCGCCGCAAAGAAAGCAGTCCCGGCGATCAAGGCCTACCGGGCCATCTCGCGAATCGACGGTTTCAAGCAGCAGGACCAGGCCAAGACCAAACTCACCGAGGCGGTAAAAAGGGATGGATACGAAGAGGCCCTCGCCGAGGTCCAGGCCCAGGAACTCTACGACACCGCCGCCACGGTCAAGAACTCCGATAAACTTGTCATCTACGAGCAGGTGGCAAAGGAATACGGTTCGACGCCAACCGGTAAGAAAGCCGCCAGGCAGGCCAAACCGCTCGCCGAACGCATCAAGCGTGACGAGGCGGCCGCGGCATTAATGCTAAAAAGGGCCCGCAAAGCCAAAGGCGCCACCCAGGTCAGGCTGTTGCAGACCATCGCCGGCAGGTATCCAGACACGCCGTCAGGCAAGATCGCCGCGAAGATGCTTCCCCGGAAGATCGTGCGCCCCCGGGCGCCGAGGAACGGAGGCGGACCGATTGCGACCACTCTGGCTATCGGTGAGGAAGGTTGATGGACCGAAAGCGACTCGTGCTCATTCTGGCCGAACCTGACGATGAGCATGCACTGTACGTTCAGGGACTGCTCACCGACGCCAGGCATGTCGTTCGGATTCTGAATACCGCGCAGTATCCCGCGGACTTTGCACTCAGTTATGGTCCGCAGTCCAACTCCGCACGGATCGAGTTCCCCGACGGGCAGGTGCTCGACTGGAACGATATATACAGTGTCTACTGGCGACAGTTCACCGGTGTGGGGGCATCGGTGCTGCCCGACGGCGAGCAGGCTTTCATCGCCGAGAACGATTCTCGCAGCCTCATCGAGTCGATGCTTTACGCCCTGCCCGGAAAGTGGGTCAATTCGTACCGCGCCTGGCGCCTTCACCAGGTCAAGCCCGTCCAACTGGCCAAGGTATGTTCGCTCCATGTCGAGCCGGCGGTGAAGATTCCGCGCACGCTGCTGACCAATTCCAGCCGCGAGCTTAAGAGTTTCGCCCGTTCGGTCGGGCAGTGTATATTCAAGCCCGTCCAGGGCGGCGCCCACACGAGGATACTTACCGAAGAGCACCTGAGCGAAGAGCACCTGGGGAATCTTCAGCATGCTCCTGTCACCGTTCAACAGTACGTCGAGGGTACGGACATTCGAGTGTTTATTGCGGGTCGAAAGGTCATGGCCTGCCGTATCACCACCGACGCGCTGGACTTCCGCGAGGATCCCCAGGCCGGTATTGATCCTCACGCCCTCAGCGGGGAAGTGGCAGACGCATGCAGGCGTATCGCCCGCGCTCTTAACCTGGTCTGGACGGGCATAGACTTACGCCTGACTGAAAAGGGGGATTATTTCTTCTTCGAAGCCAATCCCAGCCCGATGTTCATCGGTTTCGAGTCTCGCTGTCGTCTGCCCCTGACCGAGACGCTGATCGACCTGCTGGTGAAATGATTCTCGCCGGGCTCGCGGTATTTCTCCTGTCTTGTCCGAGCAGTTTTCCCGCGTCGATAATTGCGACACAGAGACTCAGAGGCTCAGAGAACGGCAAAACCCTTTTTTGTGTTACGGCAACGGAAACGGCGAGAGAGACAGAGAACGGCGAAAAACAGAGGTTATGTTTTGTCGTTCTCTGTCTCTCTCTGCCGTTTTAGGCCGTTGCCGTTAGCAAAAAAAGCCTTTGCCGTTGCCGTTCTCTGAGC
>Ga0180435_10007779_pt1 | contig 10179 bp, 7 predicted proteins | sample SS_ome_3_FD_132467 | JGI IMG/M metagenome (GOLD analysis project Ga0180435, IMG submission 132467) | Hypersaline lake sediment archaeal communities from the Salton Sea, California, USA - SS_3_S_1 metaG | ecosystem: Environmental > Aquatic > Non-marine Saline and Alkaline > Hypersaline > Sediment... | reverse complement strand
GGGGACTTCGTTCGGAGAAATCACGCCGTCCCGATTCGCGTCGAGCCTGCGAATGACGATTTCCGGATCCACCTGAGGCGGCGCCCCCAAAAGCGCGCGAGGCGCCGTCGTTAGCACGACAAGTCCCATTGTAAGGGCAAAGGAGCAGCGAATTTTCATCATTGACCAACACATAATCATGCGCCGTGCGTCAACCTGTAATCCTCGAAGAGACCGCAATCCTTCCATTTTACGGTCGAGTGCCCCATCACCGCAAACCGAACCGGTACATTTCCACCATTTTTTCATCTTGAGGGCGCCTACAACCGGCGAACTGGCGATCGCCCGATTTGCCAAGTGCCTGTGCCCTTTTCGGATAGGCAGTAAGTTGACCACTTGGCTGCCAGGTAGGATAATCGAAGTTTAGCGTTCGTGCAGAGGCACATATAAAGGCTCATCAATTCCCTCGTTTTCGGTCGTCACACACATGCCACGTTGTCGGAAATGTGATTTCCCGGTTGCGGTCGATGCGGCAGCGTGCCCGAATTGCAGTGCTGCGTTGGGGTCGTCGAGCCCACCGCCCTTGCCGACCGCCCGGCCGTCGATCGACACGCCGCTCCCCGAAAACGCGCCGTTGGTGGAAGTCGGAGGGCGTCCGTCTCGTCGCCCGGCGCGAGAGGGCTGGCAGCAGATCCTCCGCGAAGGCCTTGAACTGATCGGCAGCCAGGACTATGAGGCAGCCATCACGCCGCTCAGCCGTGCTCTCGTCGAAGCCCCAGACGACGCGATCGCCCGGTGTTATGCCGCGCGCGGTTACGCCTATCTGTGTTTGGGCGACTTCGACCGGGCGATTGACGACTCGAATCAGGCGATCGATCTCAATGCCAACGATGGCGAGGCTTACGCATGCCGCGGTTCCGCCTACGCAGGCAACGCGCAGTGGCGCAACGCCATTCACGACTATGAAGCGGCGATTCGACTCACGCCGGCAAAGGCGCTTGAGTACGAACAGATCGTGAATTCGCATTTGGAAGAAGCCCTCAGCGATCTTACTGAGGAAATTGCGGCGAACAAAACTGATCCGACCCCCTACCGCGATCGGTCGGCTGTGCATGTATTCAGCGGGAATTACAAAGCAGCGGTTGCCGACCTCACCAGAGCGGTCGAGCTTGCCGAAGACGCCCCGGAGCTTCGAGTGTTGAGGGCAGAGTGCTTTTTAGCGCTCAACCAACGTCGCAACGTCATCGCAGATTGCACGCACGCCCTGAAACACGGCGCGCAAACCGCCAAGGTCTATCTGATGCGGGCTCGCGCGCTGCGGCACGTTGAAAAACTCGACCACGCCGTGGCTGATTACACGCGTCTGCTGAAACTCGACTCGTCACAGGCGCAGGCGTATTTCGAACGCGGCGAGGTCTATCGTCAACTTGGGAAAGATGAAGAAGCCCTTGCCGACTATGACAACGCAATAGCTAGAACACCCGACAATTTCGACTACCGGGTCGTTCGAGGAAAACACCGAAGTCTGCTGGGGGATCATGAAGGGGCGGTCGACGATTTCGCGCGAGCGATCCAGCTGGACAATGATGATCCTGAGCCCTACGTGCTACACGGCGAAGCACTCATTGAACTGGGGCAACACGACATGGCTCTGGACGACTTCGATGCGGCGATCAGCCGCGACGCCGTTTGCGCGCGGGCCTTCCGTGGTCGTGGGCGGGCGTTTTACTTCCAGGGCGATTTCGAACTGGGGCGCAAAGAGCTGAACAAAGCACTGCGCCTCGATCTGAGGTACACCGACGCTTACGACACTCGGGGCGACATCTACCTGCAGCTTGGCGAATACGAGTCGGCGGCGTCCGATTTCACGAAGTTGATCGAGATCGAGCCTGATCGCTCCAATATGGCGTCCGTGCACTATCGGCGGGGGCGGGCGCTGCTTGAAAACGGCAAATATAAAGAAGCGCTCGCCGATTTCGACACCAGTCTTGCACTCGAAGCAGACAATGCCGATGCGTTCGCTTGGCGTGGAGCGGCTCTTTCGAAGCTCTCACGATTTGGCGAGGCGTTGGAGAGCATTCTGGCCGCGTGCCAGCTGTCGCCTGCCGATGCCGAGGGTTACCGCGACCAGGCCCGGCCGTGGATTGACAGTGCGATCGATCAGTTAACGGCCGACATTGCTAACGACGATTCCAATGCCGATTTATTCCGGCATCGAGCGGCCGCCCACCAGTTCGAAAACAACATCAACCAGGCATTCAAAGACTTTTCGGCGGCTCTGAAGCTCGAACCCGATGATCGCCATTCGCGCCTACAGCGTGCGGCAATTCTGGAAAGCCGGGACAAGTTCGAAGTCGCAGCGAAGGACTACACGCGCGCCATCAAGTTGGGCGACGATGAGGCCAGCACCTATTTGCATCGAGGAATCTGCCTTCGAAAACTCAAACAGCACAAGAGCGCCCTGGCGGATCTCGACAAGGCGATCCAGCGCGATCCTAAACTGAAGGACGCTCACCTGATCCGGGGTTTGTTGCATGTGAAGCTTAATGCGACTGCCAAGGCGGTTCGCGATTTGAGTACGGCAATCGAAGCAGACAACGAGAATCCGGAGCCGTACTTCGAGCGCGGCGTGTTGTTCAAAGCGGCTGGAAAGTTTGCCCACGCTACCCGCGATTTCTCACAGGCAATTCGCCTCGGAATCGCTACCGCTCGGTCTTTCTACCTGCGGGGTGAGTGCCATGTGCAGCTTCGGCAATTCGAGGAGGCGATTGCGGACTTCAACGAGGCGATTCGCCTCGAACCGATGGGTGTTGCCGCGTATTGCAGCCGAGGCCTTGCCTTTGCTCGCCGCGGCCGTCCCCAGCGGGCGTTGATCGAACTAACCAAGGCGGCTTCGCAAATTGGCGATGACGCGGCGTTCGCCGCCGCATTCGATTGCCGAGGACGCGTGTTTTACAACATGGGACACTTCAAAAAGGCGATCGACGACCACACGATCGTGCTGCAAGTGGATCCCGGCGGATACGACTTCTGCCCCACATACTATGGACTCGCTCTGGCACAGTTCCAATCAAAGCTGTTGGACGAGGCTGTCGAGTCGCTGAAAAAGGCGTTGGAGAAACAGCCTGGTTTCCAACCGGCTAAGAACGCGCTCCACTTCATCCAGGCCGAGGGGCAGGAATTGCCGTCTGAGTTGCGGCCACCCACTAAGACGCTGCCGATTCCCGCGCCACCCCAGGTTCGCCGGCCGCTTGAAGTTCAGAAGAAACCGGAGTGGGATGTCGAGTTGCTTTGGGATCAATGGCTGGTGATTGGGAAAGATGGGCGAGAATACGGGCCGATCAGCAAGGCGGACCTCGACGCTTGGTGTGGTCAGGGCCGGCTGACCGAGAAAATGAGTGTTTGGCGAATTGACTGGGAATCGGCAAAATACGCGGGCGAGGTGTATTACGAACTGCTCTACCAAACCCACAAGTCCGCCAATCGGCCGATACCGATGTCCCAGGTACCACAAGAGGAGTTTCAGCAAGACACCACGCACGACAGCTTTGAATTGAATCTTGGCCGCGGGGGTCCCGGTTCCACCGTTGTGGACCCCTCGGATCTGCCAGATTTTGGAACAGACGAATAAAAACCGCATGAATTCCCTGCCTGGCGAAACCTTCTGCCGAATTTGGGGTTTAGCTTATTGAGCCGCGGCCACAGCGCGAGTGGTGTGCGCCGCCTCGCCGTTTTGCCCCACTGAATCTACCTTCCCCGCAACGTTGAGGAGACAGTCATGTCACGTCGGAATCTTTCTCTGTTTCTCGTTCTCTCGCTCACGTTTGTCCTGACGACAACATCGCTGGCCCAACCCGGCGGCCAAGGTCGTCGTGGCGGCCGCGGTCCTGGCGCTATGTCCAGCAATCCTCTTTGGATGCTCCGCGACGAGCAGATCCGCAAGGAGTTGGAAATTGTTGACGATCAACAGACGCAGCTAGACGCGATTACCGAGCGTGTCCGCAATGAAATGCGCAAACGCTTCGAGGGCATGCGAGACCTGAGCCAGGAAGAACGCCGCGCCAAATGGGCCGAAATGCAGGAAGAGATGCGAGAGCAAGGCGCCAAGATCGCCGAAGAGGTCGAACAGGTTCTACTGCCGCATCAACGTGACCGCCTCAAGCAGATCGGGCTGCAAATGCGGATGCAACGCCAGGGCACCTCGGGGGCTCTGCTTGATAGTCGAACAGCCGAGGCGCTCGGTCTGACCGAGGCCCAAAAAGAAGAGCTCACCAAGTTGCGAGGCGAACTCGAGACCGAGATGCGTGAAAAGATCGAGAAGATCCGCGAAGAAGCCAAGGAGAAGCTCCTCGGCGTGCTCACCAGTGAACAGCGTAAGAAACTTGAGGGACTCACTGGTGAGAAGTTCGAACGTCAACCGCGCGAACCGCGAGGTGAATAGCGTCAGCGATGGAAGCCGGCAACATCCTTCTGCGAAGAGGCCTGCTCGACGAACGTCAGTTAGAGCTGTCTCGCAGTGCGCAAAAGGAGGGGGATCGACTCGTCGACAAGGCGATCGATCTGGGATTTGTTCGCGAGGAAGATGCGCTGCAGGCGCTCGGCGACGAAGTTGGGCTCGAATATGTCGACCTTGCCAACGAAGAGATCGACCTTTCGCTACTGGAGGGATTTCCCCATCGCCTGATCCATCGGCAAACCATCTTTCCACTGCGGAGACAAAACGGTCGAATGTGGGTCGCTACCTGCGACCCCTTCGACCTGTATCCGTTGGATGAGGTGAGTGCGACGACTGGCTGTTCTGTCGTGCCGCTTCTCGCCCGTCGCGAGGACATCGCGCGCCTCATCAAGTCGCACTTGGGTGTCGGCAGCGAAACAGTCGATACGCTGATCGCGCAAAAAAGCGAGTCGAGCGATGTCGAACTGCTCGACGAGATCGAAACCGATGGCTCTGAGCTTTCGGAGATGGCTCAAGAAGCGTCGGTTATTCGGCTCGTGAATGAAATCCTGGTCGAGGCGATCGAGTCGCGGGCGAGCGACGTTCACATCGAATCGCAAGAAACGGCTCTTATCATCCGCTATCGAATCGATGGCATGCTCCAGCCGCAACCGGTGCCGCCAGAAATCAACCAGTTTCGGGCCGCGATCATCAGCCGGTTGAAGATCATGTCCCGGCTCAACATCGCCGAGAAACGCCTGCCGCAAGACGGGCGCATGAAGCTGAAGGTGTCGGGACGCGAGATCGATGTCCGTGTTTCGGTGATCCCCATGATTCATGGCGAGGGGATTGTGATGCGGTTGCTCGACAAAACCGCCATGGTGTTCGATCTTGCCGGGCTGGGCATGAGCCAGCAGAACCACCAGATCTTCCGTGAGTTGATCCGTCATCCGCACGGCATCATTTTGGTCACGGGGCCGACCGGATCCGGAAAGACGACAACGCTCTACAGCGCGCTTCTCGAGATACGTGCCCCTCAAACGAAAATCATCACCACGGAAGATCCTGTCGAGTATCAGCTTGAAGGCATCAATCAGATACAGGTCCACCCGAAGATCGGTCTGACATTCGGCCATTCACTGCGGAGCATTTTACGACACGATCCCGATGTCGTGTTGGTGGGAGAAATCCGCGACCTGGAAACTGGCGAAAACGCCATTCAGGCCTCGCTGACCGGCCACTTGGTATTTAGCACATTGCACACCAACGATGCTGCAGGTGCATACACGCGCTTGGTCGACATGGGTGTCGAACCGTTTTTGATGGCTAGCACGGTTGAAGCGGTGATGGGCCAGCGACTGGTGCGTTCGCTCTGCAAGAAGTGCAAAGAGCGATACCATCCGGCAGCGGATGAGCTTCCGCCAGACTTTCCTGCTGATCGGCTTGAGGAACAGGGTGGCGAGCTTTGGCGGCCGGTTGGTTGTCGCCAGTGTCGCAAAACTGGCTTCGCGGGCCGGACAGGGCTGTTCGAATTGTTGGTCACGACTGAACGGATTCGAAAGTTGGCACACGACCGCGCTTCCACCTGGGAAATCACGAAGGCGGCGCTCGACGAGGGGCTCGTCACGATGCGCGACGACGGCTGGGAAAAAGTGCTTGCCGGCCAAACATCACTTGGCGAAGTGACACGAATCACCAAGAGCAACATCATCGATCGATAACAGGCATGTACGATGGGCTTTCCAGTCCGTTTCAATGAGCGGTCCTTTGGCGGAATCGACGGACAGGTATGGCCATCGTGCAGAGGAATCGACGGACAAGAAGGTCCGTCGTACAAATGTGAAACGCCAACTACGATAAAATATGCCGGAATTTTCCTACATCGCGCGCGACACCTCCGGTGAGAAACAAAGCGGCACGATCGAAGCCGCTTCGCACGGGGAAGCCGTCGCCCAGTTGGGGACGCGATCCCTTTTCCCGGTCGAAGTGGCAGAGGTCAAAGCGCCCACCAAACGAGTCTTCCGTCGTCGTGTGGGCGGTCAGCTAGTTGCCACCACATACGGCCAGTTGGCGGCGCTGCTCCGCAGTGGTGTACCACTGTTGCGATCGGTGGCGATTCTCCGCGATCAAACTTCCCATCCGGTACTTCAGGAAGTGTTGAGCGAGGTTCACGCTCGGGTCGAAGATGGCGATACACTGGCCGAGGCGATGAGCCGACATCCCCGCGCTTTTCAAGAGACGGCCATCAGTATGGTGCGCGCTGGTGGCGAAGGAGGGTTTTTGGAAGAAGCTCTCGACCGCATTGCCGGTTTCACTGAAGAGCAGGAAGATCTTAAGGCGCGAACATTGGGTGCGTTGGCGTACCCAATCTTCCTGTCCTTCGTCGGAATCGCGGTTGTGACGGGCCTTTTGATCTTCTTCGTTCCCAACTTCGAGCAGATCTTTGCCCGTCTGCGGGAGCGCAACGAGCTGCCTTGGGCGACTGAGGCACTGCTGGCCATCAGTGGCACGCTGCGCAGTTACGGTCCGCTCATCGCTTTGGCGTTGGTGATCGGTTTCTTTCTGTTGCGAGTGCGGCTGAAAACCGATGCCGGGCGGCTATGGCGCGATCGTTGGTTGATCAAGTTGCCGATCGTCGGCGGCGTATTCCTGAGTCTTGCTGTGGCACGGTTTTGTCGTGTGCTTGGAACACTGCTCCGCAACGGTGTGCCGATCCTCAAAGCACTGCAAATCAGTCGAGACTCAACCGGTAATCGCGTGCTTTCGACGGCGATCGGCGAAGCTTCGGAAAACATCTCGTCGGGTGAGTCGCTGGCGGCGCCGCTGGCGGCGAGTGGGCACTTTCCCCGAGACGTCGTCGAAATGGTGGCCGTCGCTGAAGAGTCAAATACGCTGGACCGAGTTTTGATCGATATTGCCGACGGCCTGGAGCGCCGCACAGCGCGACGGCTCGATCTGGCGGTCCGCCTGCTGGAGCCCATTATGCTCATGATTCTGGCAGGCATTGTGATGATCGTGGTAATCGCCTTGCTTTTGCCGGTACTGAAAATGAGCAGCACATTGTAGAATGAGGGATGAGGCGTGAGAAATGAGGTTTTGAGGAAGGGCAAAAACCTCGTCCCCAGTTCCCCGCCCCTAACAATCAAATCGGATACGGAGTTTGCAATGTCTCGCCGTCAGAATCGTCGCCGCCGCAAAGGCGGCTTTACGTTGATTGAAGTCCTGCTGGTACTCGTGATCCTGGTTGCCCTGGGATCGATGGTCGGCATCTTCATCCGCCGCGCCCAACAGCAGGCGGATATCGATATCGCGAAGTCGCAGATGGGCCTGTTGAAAACACCGTTGAAACAGTTCGCCATGGTGGTCAAGCGTTTTCCGACCTCGGAAGAAGGGCTGGAAGCGTTGCGCGTGGCGCCAGCAGACGCCGCTCTCTGGAACGGCCCGTACCTAGAGGACGACGTGCCGCTCGACCCCTGGGGGAACGAGTACATCTATGAATTGATCGATTCCGAGACGTACGAGATTTCCTCTGCAGGCCCTGACGGAATACCCGGCAACGAAGATGATGTCTTCAACTAAGGCTCCAACTGGGACCGCCCACATTGTAGGGTGGGACAAGGAAACGATGCCTGGTGGGCCGGCGCGTGCCGGTTCATCGGCGAATGCTCGCACGCTAGTTGGCGGGTATATGACTGCGATTTCCGCCGGCCCACCAAGAATCGCCGCACGCTGGTCCCACCCTACAATAGCCGGTCACCGGGCTGCTCTCACGCTGCTCGAAGTGCTGATCGTGCTCACGCTCTTAGTTGCCGTGATGGCGATGGCGTTGCCAGCTTTGCGTGGCCCGATGGCCGATCAAAGGTTGCGGCAGAGTGGGGGCGTCATTCGCGTCGCGTTCAATAAAGCGCGAGTGGCGGCGATGCGAACCGGCGACGCGCACGCCTTTCGCTTTCAGCCCGGCGGCAATCAGTATTCGATCCGCCGATGGAGCCCTGCGGAAGAGGCGTTTGCAATTGCAAATGCACAAGAACCTACCGAACCCATGGCTTCGCTAGGCTTGGGCGACGACGTGGAAGAACTGCCCGACGACGTGCGATTTCTCGCTGCTGCGATTGTGGTCGATGCTCGAGCGGTGACCGAAGAAGAGCAGGCAGATCAGTCGCAGTCGCTCGAACAAGAGCCCGAAAACGAGTTCTCGCCGCCGATCCTTTTTTATCCCGACGGCACGGCATCCAACGCTGAGGTCCAACTGGTCAACAACCGCCAACGCATGGTTACCGTATCGCTGCGCGGCGTGACTGGCACGGCCCGCGTCTCCGATCTAACGGTCTACGAGGATCGGTTGCCATGAGGTTGTTTCGCAACCGTGGTCGTTCTGTCAGGTTGCGCGCAAACCGTGAATCTTCCGGCCCCACGTCCCCGCAACTCCTCAGCCCCTTGCCCCCTCGCCACGGCATCACGTTGCTCGAAGTCCTGCTGTCGCTTGCCATTCTGGCCGGTTCGCTGGCGATCCTCGGCGAAGTCGTTCGCATCGGCATGCGCAGCGCAACTGAGGCGGAGGAAGGCACCAAGGCGCAACTGCTGTGCGAAAGCGTCGTCTCCTCGGTCGTTGCCGGAGAGCTCGAACCATCGCCAGTCAGCAACATCGAGTTTGAGGAAGACCCCAATTGGGTCTACTCAATCAATCTTGAACCGACGACGGACATCGGCCTGCTGGCGCTGCATGTCACCGTGACGCAGAACCTGCCCGAGAAGAAACGCCCCATCAGTGTCACGTTTGTGCGTTGGATCCCCGATCCCGGCCTCGAATTCATGACGAAGCTTCAACAGCAAGCCGACGAGTCGCAGCAGGACGCAAGTTCAACAGGCGAGGAAGAAGCTGATTCTTCCGACGACTCAACGGGGCTCCAGCCACCGGACATGCCGGGAGGAGGGGGCGGTGGTCGGTAAGATCTCTCGCAAACGTCGCGGCTTGACGCTGCTCGAAGTGATGCTGGCGATCGCGCTCTCCGCTGCCGTGCTCGCCTTGATCGGCACATCGGTTCACCTCTACCTGAAAATAACCGATATCCGCCACACGACCATTGAGCAAACGCAGCTCGCCCGCACGCTGCTGAGAATGATCGCGAACGACTTGCGGTCGACGGTAGCTGGCTATGAGATCAATTTCTCGGATGTCGAAGACATGGCCTCAATGACCTCGATCGACGGCATCGAAGATCTCGAGGGAATCGAGGGGATGGAGGGGATTGACTCCGAGGCCGTCGAGGACGCAGTCGACGATACCGATTTCTCCAGCGTCTCTGATCTGCCGCCGCAACCGGGCCTCTATGGGAATCGCTATCAATTGCTGTTCGACGTTGCTCGCCTGCCTCGCCCCGACGAGTATCTCGCTGAAATGGAGGCGACCGGCATGGGGGTAGTCGCCAGCGACGTCCGAACCATTTCGTATTACATCGGCCAACCCAGCGCGATCGGCATGGATGCCACGACCGAAGTCGGACAAGCAGTGGCGCAAACCAACGATCAGATCGGTCTAATGCGGCGGTCGCTCGATCGCGCGGCTACCATGTGGGCGTTGGAAAACGGCGATACCGGTTCGCTCGATCAACGCGCTCAGTTGCTGGCGCCCGAAGTGACTCAAATCGAGTTCCGCTATTTTGATGGCGAAACTTGGCAGGAAGAATGGGATACAGCAGAACACGGTGGCGTACCTCTCTCAGTTGCCATTGCGATTGCGATCGACGATGACCACACAGACGACT
>Ga0180435_10007778_pt1 | contig 10180 bp, 9 predicted proteins | sample SS_ome_3_FD_132467 | JGI IMG/M metagenome (GOLD analysis project Ga0180435, IMG submission 132467) | Hypersaline lake sediment archaeal communities from the Salton Sea, California, USA - SS_3_S_1 metaG | ecosystem: Environmental > Aquatic > Non-marine Saline and Alkaline > Hypersaline > Sediment... | reverse complement strand
TTTGGACTCCGTAAAGAACTCACACAGGTGATAGAAGGCATGAATGAGTGAGGCAAATTGTGCCAGTCTCAGGGTTGGAAAAGAGGCAGGTCGGGTTCGCATGAATTTCCATAGATGCGAAGGAAGCGGATCTGAGGGCAAGAATTTTTGCAGTTTTTTATACCTTTTTAAAAGAGAGGCAGCATAAGCTCCCTGGCTCATCGGGCTGGAGAGCAGGCCCGATTGACCAAACAGTAGTGCTTCCACATCAGGCAGGCAATCTTTTATTTCCAGGAGGAGTGATGAAGGGATCCGGGAAGCCAGGATCTCAAAAGGTAGGCTATTGATATGCAATCCGAAACCAGAAGCCAGGGTTATGAACAGGGCTTGTTCATTATCGTTTGGATACCGTTTTAGGATCTGTGTTATCTGCTGCACTTTTTGATCCAGCCTTTCTGCATACAGGCGCTTGAACCAGATGTTTCGGAACTCAGGAACCAAATTAAGGATATAGTCCCGGCAAAGAGGCCAGTTTTCTCTATTTCGCAGATCTTTCCATGGAACAGTAGCTAAGCACCGGGGGTCCACGATCAGTGCTGGTATGCTGCGCCCTTTGCTGTTTTTTATTTCCAGGTCGAACTGATGAACCACATGAAGAATGACATTGTCATAGGCCGGATCCAGGTGATGGCCATGGAGCTTCCACTGGGAGGCAAAGAGATGAACCTCCACATTGCCTGCCCAGATTAAAGGCCCCAACCTGATTCGAGCGTTAAAGAAATCGGGTCCGGAATGACAATTTGCTTCCCCGGGATCCAATACTTCCAACTCCTGTCCGCAGGTGGTTTTCAAAGCCTTCCCATGGAAGAGCCTGTATTTCCAGATAAATTGAATCAATCGCTCCGCAGCCATCACAGCTTAATGTGATGAGCGGCGATTTCTCAGTGAGAGGAGTCTAAAAAGAGTAGGCCAGCCCGGCAGTGATCTCCAGGGTCTGTATGTTAAATTCTGCATCAAGGGGAGGAACGTTATCCACCACTCCCTGGAACAGATCGAAGCTATAGGTGTTTTTGGCCTTTGCCTGAACCAGGTCGACACCCAGCTTTAGAGCCAGGTTGGAATTGAATTTATACCTGGCCCCGGTGCCTATGGTCCAACCGAATGAAACATTGTTATGACTGGTCCGGGTATAAATATTGTTTCCGTCATAAGAAATTCTCAACTCCTGGTCCGGGGGCCTGATGATACTCAGCCCTCCCAGTGCCCGGAAGTCCAGGTAGAACCTCTGGGATGCCCTGATGGAAAAGTGGGGGCCAATAAACAAATTGATATAATTCCAGAATCCCGATCCATAAAGGGTTTCAGCATCCTCGGGGATATCAATCCCGCCCGGGGTATTTGCCTCTATGTAGGCCACCATATCTTTCATCAGGGAATCACGTGAAGCGTAGTTGGATCCGAAGGAGAAAGACCCCCCGATACCAAAATAGGAGACCGGGAAATAACCGGCGTCAAATTTGATGGCCCCTCCGTTTCTGGCATAACCGTTGCTCGCAAGATCACCCGTGGATGCGTAATTTCCCCGGGGAATGCTTGCCCCGAAGGAAATGCTGGCATAATTCTGCTGGGCGCTAACCTGCATGGATGCAGCTGCCAGGATTACTAATAGGATCCAGAATATTTTTCTCATTTCAATTCAAAATTATCAGTCTAAATGTAACAAATTCTATCTTTTTCTCTTAAAGGGCATGGTCATACACCGCACGCCCCCTCCGCCACGCGAGAGTTCAGCCCCATCGATGGTCAGTACATACTTGTTTATTTTGGAGAGATCCCTATGGCCATTCAGCACATCCTTGGCTCCAATGATCTCATAGCCCGAAAGATTCAGGTTTTCAAGGGTATGAACATTTCTGTTATAGCCAATTAGTTTACCCGGTCCAATGGCAAAAAAGTTGGCCCCGCTATGCCATTGCTCCCTATCCTGGGTCACGGTGTCCTTCTGGCCCCCGCAAAAGGAAGGCTTCAGGTCCATGCCAAGCTTTTTCAGTGCGGTTACCAGATTTTCCACATGACGGATGGAGACTACCTTCCCGTTATCGATATCTATTTGTATGGTCTGGTATTTATTGGACTGGAGGATCAGGGGTTCATATACCATACAGGAGTCTTTGTCCAGGATTGTAAAAGTCATATCGAGGTGGATAAATGATTCCGGGGAGGAGGGTAACTCCTGGACAAGAATGTGGTGTTTCTCCTTTCTGTCCTGAGCCATTTTTACCAGAAAATCAATACCCTGCGACGTGGTTCTTGTACTCAGACCAATCAGGGTAATATTTTCGGCAGCAACCAGCAGGTCCCCGCCTTCCATGGAGATACTCCCCCGGGTGGCAGCTCCTTCGTCCGCATGTATGGTTTGAACCCTGAACCGGGGATGGTAGTCAAAAATGGCCTGCATGATCAAGGCTTCCCTGTCCCGCACGCGGTTAGCCATTTTGGAAATCAGGACCTGCTTGCCCAGGGCTATAGAGGCATCCCTGGTAAAGAAGAAATTATGGAGGGGCCTGAGTGAATAATGCTCGTTGCTAAGGTAGTCCGTAAGTGTATGGCGCTCCAGGGGGACGCCCTGAATCAGTTGTTTGGCCAGTATGGTTTCGTTCAGGTCCAGCAGTTTGTCGATCAATTGCGGCTGCCCCTCCTGGTAACAGGCTTTTTTTACAATTTTTTCCCTGATCTCGTTTGAACGCAGTATATCTTTAAGCAGGTCTTTAACTCTGAGGGTAGGAACCAGATGCTGAAGCAGACACTCCAGCTGGTTATACTCCCTGCGTGCAACGGAGAGATTTAAAATATCACTGTAGAGGGCCCGCTCCGCATTTTTAGGGGTCATATTTTCTACTTCCGGACCCGGAGGGTGAAGCAGCACCCCTTCAAGCGCTGCTGTTTCGCTATAAACCTGGATAGCCGACATGCCACAAAGGTAAGAGAATTAACAGATGGATCATTCCGAAAAACCGATCTGCTTGTGTTTTCCGTTGCAAAAGGGTTTATTGGAGGATTGACCGCAACGGCAAAGGAATACAGGACCTTCTGTCTTGATAAGCTTTCCATCAGGACCCTTGATCCTGAATCTGCCACTTACCTTCAGTGGACCACCGGCAATAACCTGGAAAATTGTAGGGTCATTCTCCATCTTCAGCGGATTTGTCAGTGAAATTAATTTTTCGGTGAGTCCCGTCGCAAAAGGGCATGTTCCGGGAGGCTCCGCATCGGCAGAAGGAGGTCATAAGGGTAGTCTTTAACTCCTGGTTTTCTGCACTGATTATTTTGAAATTGCCCTCAACCACAATAGGTCCATCCTCCATAAGACGGATGCTGGTTGGAGCGTTCGAACCGGAAAGAGTCTTTGGAGTTTCCTCCATTTTTGGCTCCTCTACTCTTTGGGCTTTTTGCTCTGCCTCTGTGAGGTCCTTATTATATTTCCAAGCCAATGATTGTGTGGGACACTTGTTTACCACTTCAATAATCTTCCGGGTGGGCGCCCCTTCCATATTTACCCAGGGCCTTCTTCCCGGATTGAATACCTCAATCAGCTCCCTGAAGCACGTGGTAGCATGGATACATTTCGAGGGTACCCAGAATACGGTTATCTCACCGTTGGTATATTGTCTGTTTCGGGGATCGTCCATCTAATACTAAAATGATATTTCAGCATATAAAAACAAATACTGCAGGGGAATGTTCAAAAAGAGAAGGTATGATTTGATTTTTTTGAGGAGTTGGTCACTGCCTCAGATTTCAGCAGTCAGCATAAGTATTTAAATAAATCCAGCTTCAATTCCAAGGACAATATCCTCCATAATTCTGTCCCGCTTTAATGGGTCATATTCAGTTTTCAGATTATTCCCGAAGATTCTGGCGATCCCCTGCCAGAAGAAGGCGGTTATGCCGCCCTTCAGTTCCTTGATCACCTGGTAAGAGGTTCGTCCTGTTTCACGGTCTATTAGTTTCACCAGGATGATTCCCTGGGTGACGGTCAGACGTTTGACTTCCTTCTCAAACTGAGCCATGATCTCTTTCTCCGCCTGATTTATATAAGCCTTTTGCTCCTTTTCATTATCCATGGTTTGAAGATGATCGTCCAGCTCTTTTAATCTGACTCCGGCGATCTGGGCATAGGGATAAGCCCTCTTAATATTGTGGATCATTCTCCTGTACCTCCTTTTCAGATAAAGGTATTCGAAATCTTTTCTTTCATAGACCCGCACTTCAGGTAATTCAAAGATTGGAAGGGTATCTGAATCTTGTACCACAGTGCGGGTCACTACTGAATTTTCTTTCAGAGGCTCCTGGGCCTCCAGCTCAAAGCCTGGGCAGAGCAGAGCAAGGACCAATAGTATATATGGTGTTAAAGCTTTCACTTGTAACACAAAATAAACAAAAACTGTACCGATTTGCCGTTTATGCCATCATTTTTAGCATCGCATCCACCACGTTGTTGGCTCCATCAGCAATCTGGACGATGGTAGCATCCAGCATATAGCAGGGAGTGGTAACCAGGTGGTGGTCCGGGTCCACCACCACCTCGCCATGTGTGGTCAAGACATGATTGGCTCCCAGGGTCTCCAGGGCGTCTATGGTACTCTCATCATCCCCTATGGTCAGGTCGACTTTACCGAGCACTTTAGCCAGGATTACCGGCGAGATACAGAGAGCTCCAACAGGTTTTTTCAGGGCTACCATTCCTGTAATAGCCTCTTCCACCTCTGGAAGTACGGAGGCATCTGCACCTTCAAAGGCCCAGGTTGACAGGTTTTTAGCCGCGCCAAATCCCCCGGGTAACAACAAACCGTCGAAGGATGCTGGATTGAATTGTTTCAAATCTTTGATACTTCCTCGGGCGATCCTGGCAGACTCCACTAGCACATTTCTGGTCTCGTCCATCTCATCTCCCGTAAGGTGGTTGATGACATGGTACTGATTGATATTCGGTGCAAAAATCTCATAGCTGCACCCCTGTCTGGCAATGGCCAGCAGACTCAGGGTGGCTTCATGAATTTCTGCCCCGTCAAATACACCGCATCCCGACAGCATAACTGCAATTTTTTTCATAGGTCCTGTTTTTTAAATTGATATTTTTGTAGTACCAATTTATGGAAAAATCCTATAGAACATTTATTGGATTGCCCTTTCAGGTGGAACCGGAATTCCTGGAAGCACGTCAGGAGTTAATCGCTACCCTTGCGGGAGAACGGATCAGCTGGGTGGAACCGGAGAGATATCATGTAACTATCAGGTTTTTGGGAGACACCGAGCGGCCATTAATCGGGGAGATTGGGAAAAGGCTGCAGGACGGGATCAGCATGCCGGATAACACCCGGTTAAAGTTAAACACCCTGGGAAGCTTCGGACCGAGGAAACGCCCCAGAGTGCTCTGGGTGGGTTTTGAGCAGACTGACTTCTTTGAATTAATAAAAGCTCAGGTGGACCTTGCACTAGAACAGTGTGGGATTTCCCGCGCGGAGCATCCTTTCAGGGCTCACCTGACCCTGGGCAGGGTGAGAAGTCTGAAAAATATAGTGCAGTATTATAACACGATCCAGGACCTGGCTCGCCATTTTCAAAGCTACGTGCTGTTTGAAAAGCTGGTATTCTTCAGAAGTATCCTGGGGCCCGGTGGCCCCGACTATCAGGTACTGGAAATGATCCGGTTCCGCTAGGACTCAGGCTTTCTGTATCTCCATCAGTACATCGTCTTTCATAACCGATTCATTCTTTTTCACAGAGATCGATTTTACTATCCCGGCAATGTGACTGATAATTTCATTTTGCATCTTCATGGCTTCCAGGATGATGATGGGTTCACCCTCTTTCACCTCGGCTCCTTCCTCTACGAGGATATCGATAATTTTCCCGGGCATGGGAGCCTCAATGGAGACAGCAGCGGACGAATCGGCCTGATTCTCCAGATATCTTTTTCGTTTTAAGGAGACGGGGGTCTCCACCGTGAAGGAGTGCCACACCCCATTGACAACAATGGTATAGCGGTTTTGCTTTTTCTCGATCACATCAAGCATATATTTCTTATTCTTCCAAACGATGTATGAGAATCCCTTGGGATCTTCATGAAGCCTGATATCCACCTCTTTTCCCTGGTATTTGATTTTCTTTTCCAGCGGCTTTTTAAACTCATAGGCCTTATTGGTTGCGCTAAGTGCTATGAGCTTGGTTGATTGTTTTGTCTTTGCTGCACGTGCCATAATCTGATTCAGATTTATCGTAAGCGTTTTTTTAGTACCCAGGGTGTAATGGCCTTGCCATTCTCCGTATGAAGCGGTTTTTCCTCGTTTTCATTAATCTCCCGGGCATAATCATAGGTAGCAAAAAATGCCGCGAGCAGGGCCTCATCGGGTTCAGCATGGTAATGAAGCTTCAACTCTTTACTTAAAAATGAAGTATTGAAATTTCCTTTTCTAAAGTTGCTGTTTTGAAGAACTGCCCTGCAGAACGCCAGAGTTGTTTTGGTCCCTTTGATCCAGAATTTCCGAATGGCCAGACTGGATTGCTGCATGGCCTTTTCTCTCGTTTCGGCATGAACAATAAGTTTCGCAATCATGGAGTCATAGTAGGGAGTAATAACCGAACCATCCCTGACCCCGGTATCAACCCGGACATTTTCGCTCTCGGGCCAGGAGATTTTTTCAATGGTTCCCAGACTGGGGGAGAATCCTGATTGAACATCTTCTGCGTTAATTCTCCATTCGATGGCCCAGCCATTCAATTTGATATCCTTCTGAGTAAAGGGCAGTTTTTCTCCCTCGGCGATCAGGATCATCTGTTCGATCAGGTCGATTCCGGTAACCATTTCAGTGACCGGATGTTCCACCTGGATACGGGTGTTCATCTCCATGAAGGAAAAGCTATTATCTACGTCCAGAAGGAATTCAACAGTACCGGCTGAATAATAATTAACAGACCTTGCTATATTGATGGCGGCTTCGCCCATTTTTTTTCTCAGGGCCGGATCCAGGGCAGGCGAGGGGGATTCCTCCAGGAGTTTCTGGTGTTTTCGTTGTACCGAACATTCCCTTTCCCCCAGGTGGACCACGTTTCCGTGTTTGTCTGCCAGGATCTGAAATTCAATATGCCTGGGCTCCCTCACAAATCTCTCCAGAAACACATCCGGGTTGTTAAAGGCTTTGGCAGCCTCATTGGTGGCCAGGGAGAACATTCGTTCTATGTCTTTCTCCTTGCTTACCACACGCATGCCTCGGCCTCCTCCTCCGGCCGCGGCCTTCAGAATTACCGGATAGCCAACCTGGTTCGCGATCTTTCTGGCCTCTTCGGCATCTCTGACGGCCCCTGGACTACCCCCGAGCAAAGGGACTCCATGTTCCCTGGCCAGCTCCTTGGCAATGGTTTTATGACCCATGCGATAGATGGCGTCATGGGAAGGCCCTATAAAGGTGATCTTCTCCTCCTCGCATCTTCTGGCAAAATCAGGATTCTCTGCAAGAAATCCGTAACCGGGATGTATAGCATCTACTTTTCGCTTTTTCGCACTCTTGATAATGCGTTCAATATCCAGAAATTCAGGGATGGTTTCATCGAAATTTTCAGAGAAATCGATGATCTCATCTGCCTCTTCCAGGTACCAGGCGTTTGGTTCTTTTGCTGTTTTTATCACGTAAGACCGTATCCCCATTTTTCGGGCGGTCTTGATAATCCGGATGGCTATCTCGCCCCGGTTGGCTATGAGTAAGCTCTTAATTTTCATAGACGAAATTTAAAGCGGAATATTGCCATGTTTCCTGGCAGGGTTATCTACATGTTTTGTTTCTAGGGCTTCGAAAGCACGGATCAGTTTGAGCCTGGTTTCGGCCGGATCGATCACTTCGTCTATAAAACCACGTTCTTCGGCTACATAGGGATTGGCAATTTCATTGCGATATCGTGCTGCGAGCTCTTTTTTCATGGTAGCCGGATCATCAGAAGCCTCCAGTTCCTTCCGGTACAGAATAGCCACGGCGCCTTCGGGACCCATCACCGCGATTTCAGCGGTGGGCCAGGCAAAATTAAAATCTCCTCCCAGGTTCTTGCTGTTCATCACACAGTAGGCTCCGCCATAGGATTTTCTTAGTATCACAGTAATCCGGGGTACTGTGGAATCCGCAAAGGCATACAGCATTTTTGCCCCGTGACGGATGATTCCATTGTGTTCCTGATCAATCCCCGGTAAGAATCCGGGAACATCTTCCAGGACCAGCAGTGGTATATTGAAGGCATCACAAAATCTGATAAACCGAGCACCTTTATTGGAAGAGTTGATATCCAGGGTCCCTGCAAGAACTTTCGGTTGATTGGCCACGATGCCAATGACTTTTCCATCCAGTCGTCCAAAGCCGATCACAATGTTCTGGGCGTAGTTCTCAGCAATTTCATAAAAGGATCGCTGGTCGACCATCAGATTGATGACATCTTTTACATCATAGGGTTTGTTGGGATCATCCGGTACAATATCTCTCAGTTTTTCCTCCACATCAGCGGTTTCATCTTCGGATAACTCCATTTCAGGGGAGTTTTCCATGTTGTTTGAAGGAAGGTAGGCCAGGATCTGGCGAACCCCCATCAGGGTATTCTCTTCATCCGGAAAAACCAACTGCGCCACGCCGCTTTTTTTGGAGTGAACGCCGGCACCTCCCAGATCGTTAAAACTTACGTCCTCATTTAATACCTCCTTCACAACATTGGGGCCGGTTACAAACATATAACTGGTCTGATCGGTCATAAAAACAAAGTCGGTGATCGAGGGAGAGTAAACAGCTCCTCCGGCGGCAGGACCCAGAATTACAGATATCTGGGGAATCACCCCGGATGATTGTACATTCCTGTAGAAAATACCGGCGTAACCGGCCAGGCTGGCAACTCCCTCCTGGATACGGGCGCCTCCGGAATCGATTAGCCCAATCATCGGAGCACCCATCTTCAGTGCCATATCCTGGATCTTCATGATCTTGGCCGCATGCACTGAACCCAGAGAGCCCCCCATGACGGTGAAATCCTGTGCGTAGGCGAAGGTAAGCCTGCCACGAATCAAACCATGGCCAATAATGACTCCGTCTCCAAAGGCCTGTTGCACCTTTCCAAATCCGGTATCACTTTTATCGGCGGTAACAAAGGCATCCACTTCTTCAAAAGTATCTTCATCGAAGAGGATATCCAGTCGCTCCCAGGCGGTGAGTTTTCCTTTGGAGTGTTGCTTGGCCTCTGCCCTGGCATCATGCTGGTCATTGTGGGCCTGTTGTCTTTCCAGGAAACGGGTAAAGTTTTTTCCTTTTACATCCATGCTTTACTTCTTTATGCATAAATAGAACCAATGAGCCTGAAAAAAGTTTTCATTCAGTTTCTCACGGGGCAAAACTAAAATAAGTAATATTTCTGCACCTGGCGGACTAATCTAAGATTTTTCGGTCAATTATGGAAGCTGGCCCGGTTAAATCGAGTGGAACACAGGACCAGTTGAAGTTGGTGTTTACCCGCAGGGTATCATATTGCCCGAGATACTCCATCAGATAAAAACGGATATCCCGTTCAGAGGACCAGGTCAGCCGGCCCGCCAGTTCGTTTTTCGGGATCCCTGCTCCGCTGGTCAGATGTCCGCCCCCCCCATTCCCACGGTAAGAGTTCAGGGCCACCCTGTAGGTATCCCTTTCGCTAAAGGGAGTCCCATCAGAAAGGGACTCGATCCTTACCCGGTCGCCCGGAGCCCTGGTGACATCCACGGTATACTTGATACCGGACGCAGAGGAGAAGTTGTAGTAAGGAGCTGCCAGACGTCCGGGTTGATCCGGTCTGAAATGCAGCAGGGGATCTCCGGGAGCCGACATGGTATTAAACCAGGAGCCCACCGCATGTTCCAGGAAGCCATCGATCTCAGATCCTGTGAGTTCCATTTTGTATAGCATATTTTCAAAACGATAGAGTTTAAACAAATCAGAGACCAGCAGCGGGCCCTTCTGCAATACTGCCGATATGGAGAGAGGTGCAGTGAAGGATATTTGAGCTCCGGTGCGGTCAAGCTGTACCTGGTGGATCAGTGATAGCATGGAAGAGGGCCCGAATAAAGCATCTCTGCCCTCCATCTTCTCTGACAGCCAGGTAATGGTGTCCTGCAGGTAGACCGAGAGGATGTCAAATTGGG
>Ga0180435_10007777_pt1 | contig 10180 bp, 6 predicted proteins | sample SS_ome_3_FD_132467 | JGI IMG/M metagenome (GOLD analysis project Ga0180435, IMG submission 132467) | Hypersaline lake sediment archaeal communities from the Salton Sea, California, USA - SS_3_S_1 metaG | ecosystem: Environmental > Aquatic > Non-marine Saline and Alkaline > Hypersaline > Sediment... | reverse complement strand
CTCCCGTTTGACCCGCTGGATCTCGCCGGCGACAATATCCAGGGCCTCGTCCCAGGAGATGCGTTCATAACCCGAGATGCCGCGTTGGTCACAATTACGCTCCCCTTTAGGATCGAAATCCACCCGTTTCAGGGGATACAGCAGGCGGTCCTTGGAGTAGATCAGGGATTTGAGGCCGAACACATAGGGGTTCACGGTGCCCTTGCGGGGGGGGGTGAACTCCTTGCCGCGGGCCTTGATGGTCCAGGGCCGGGCATCCTGGTCGTCGAACTCGATGGGGGTGATGCGGATGATGCGGCCCTTCTGCACATAGACAAAAACCGGACCGCCGTTGGTGTTGTTGACATAACGGGTCACGCCTTTGCCCACCGGAATGCCGCAGGCTGGTTTACTGCGCAGTTTCTGGAGTATTTTCAGGGTCTGCATGAACCAGATGGCGTTGTCATCCCGGCCTTCCACCTCCACCACGAAGTTCTTCATGGCGTTGAGCTGCTTGAGGATATTGGAAGGATCGGTCATCAACTGAACGGCGGCCGCAGTGTCCTTGAACACCATGGAAACATCGGCATCGTCGCTGGCCCCGCTGGCCGAGGAGAGCTTGCCGTTTTTAAAGGTGAAGGTGCGCCCGAACAGGTTGCCGCGGACCTTGATCTGGGCCTTCATCTCTTTTTCCTTGAGCCGTCGCCGAAAGGAGGGCGCCAGCAGGCCCTTGACGCGCATCATGGCGGTGATGCCCCAGAGCAGGGCCTGGAACATCAGGTTGGAGACCCGCCCGGACCTGGTCAGAATGTTATCGACGAAAAATGCAATCATGGGGAACTCCCTGGCGATTATAGGTCATGGGCCTGGGGAAGCGGTATGAACCCGGCCGGGTCAACCGGAAAACCCAAGGCCAATATTCCATTGGTGCTTTCATCTTTCATTGATTCTATAGACTGGCAAGTATCATACCATTGTGAAAACTCTTGTATTCCAATGGGTTGTGACTGATATTGATTAGAAATACTAAATGAGGTTAAATAATTAACCTTATTAGGTCAAAAATTAGAGTGTAACCATATTTGGTAGTTTCATGTCATGTGAAAAGTGTCCGTGCCATCATCAACTGGCAGCCGTGTGATTTGCCCAACCCTTTAAAGATCCGGCAGAGTGATGGCCACTTTGATGCGACTTTGCCCGGTCAGCCAGATTTTGGTGCTGTGGGCCAGTAAAGCGTAGCTCGGGAAAAAGAAAGAAAAGGACACCAGGGTAGCGGTGAGCATGGCGAACTGGTGAACCAGGCCCCTGTCGATGCTGATGAATTGCGGGAAGAGAGCGGTCGGGAAGACAATGGGTTGGGGTTTCTGAGGGCCACCCCCAGGGCTTTGAGAAATACTTTCCAGCCGGAAGCGTCTGGCATCGCATTCTGCTGGTTGATTTTTGCGAAATCCAGTCCTACTCTACCTTGAGATTTTTATATAGCTTGCTTCACTTGTCTATGCTAAAATTAATTCCATATAATTTACCGCCTATATGGAGGCTCTGTTCTAAAAACACTATACTAGCTTTAAATCATAAGCAGGCTTGATATTCTCCGGAAACGAATGGGAGCCATGACCACAAAAATGACCCTCAGTCGCAGGTTCTTAATCCTGTTTTCGGCAATTGGGATTGTCATATTTATCTCCCTTGGGCTGTTGATACATCAAAAGTTGAAACATGAGAAACTGGCTAGCATTGAATCCAGCCTAAATGGTCAGCTCAAACAGGTAGATTTCGCAATCAATAGCTTTTTTGCCAATATTGATGCGAGTGTCATGATCCTCGCCGACAACCCGCTGGTTCGGACCCTTCAGGACCACGATTTTACCAACTTCACTACCGCCGCTGAACATACCTTTTCATATAGTATTGGTCCCATCGAAAAGCGTATCCGGCAACTGTTCGCTTCTTATAAGCAACGCTATCCCTATGTCAATTCCGTTTATATGGGCCGGGAGAACGGCGGGTTTGCCAGATCTCACAAACGCGCCCGTCCCAGCCGTTACGATCCCCGGCAGCGGGAGTGGTACCAGCTGGCCAAAGCCAACCCCGAAAAGATCATGCGCACCAAGCCCTATCGTTCGGTGACGACTTCCGACGTGAACATCGGAACCACCAAAGCTTTGGTCGATGATCGGGGCCTGGTGTTCGGTGTGGTGGGTGTCGATGTCACCTTGGTGGACTTGAGCAAATTCGTGACTGAAATGGAACTTGGATATCAGGGACAGGTGGTGTTGCTGGATGATATCGGTGAAATCCTCGCTACGGCTTGGCCACACCTAAAAAGCAAAGCGCTCACGGAGGTCTTTCCTGGTTTGCCGGAAACGCTTAGCGAGCGTCCCTCGGGTATGATCCAGACCGATCAATATATCATTAACTATGTCACCGCCGGGCAGCTCCAGTGGAAAATACTAGTGATTACCCCCGTGAGTGTTGTGGAAGCTGAGATATGGAAATTTTCCGTGAATGTCATGGCCCTGCTCTTAGTATTCGGTGCAGCCCTGGGGATCCTGGTGTGGATCGGGTTGCATCGCTTCGTGACTCGTCCCATCAGCGACTTGAGTCTTAAGACCGAAGAGATCACCATGACTGGCAACCTCGATACCCGTGTCAATGTCAATTCGAAGGATGAGATCGGCGTTCTGGGACAGTCCTTTAATCGAATGGTTATTAAGCTCAAAGATATGGAAAGGCGGATCCGGCGGCACTCCTCTGAACTGGAGGAGACTGTCCGCCAAAGAACCGCCGAGTTGGCGGTGTCCAATGAGGAGTTGCAGCATGAATTGAACCTGAGGCGTGAAGCCGAACGCAAGCTCAAGCTCGAGCGAACTTACCTGGAACAGCTTTTCGCACTCTCCCCGGAAGCCATCGCGCTCATCGATGATGAAGATCATGTCATTCGGATCAATGCCGAGTTCACCCGGATTTTTGGTTATCAACCCGATGAGGTTATCGGAAAATCCCTGGATGAGTCGCTGATCCCACCCCATCTGCGGGATGAGGGGCGTATGTTGAAGCAGAGGCTGGTAAAAGGCAAACGGTTGTGGTCCGAAACCCGGCGGCAGCACAAGGATGGATCGATGATCGATGTTTCCGTTACCGGAACAGCGGTGGAACTGGGCAACAACCACCATGGCGTTTATGCCATTTATCGGGACATTCGCGAGCGCAAGCGTTACGAAGAAGAGCTTCGTCGGGCCAAGGAAGAGGCCGAATCCGCCGACCGGCTTAAATCCGCCTTCTTGGCCACCATGTCCCACGAACTTCGGACTCCGCTCAACTCCATTATCGGATTCACCGGGATTTTGCTGCAAGGGCTCGTGGGCCCCTTGAATGATGAACAGAAAAAACAGTTGGGTATGGTGAAAGCCTCGGCCAGGCATCTTCTGGACTTGATCAATGACGTCCTGGACATTTCCAAAATCGAAGCCGGGCAGTTGGAGTTGTCCTCCGAGCCATTTAAAATCAAGGCCATGGTGGAAAAGGTATTGAAGTTGCTAACGCCCTTGGCTGGGAAAAAAGGACTTAAGCTCAAAGTCAACTTTTCTGAAGATGTAGGTGAGATGATCGGTGATGCTCGCCGCCTGGAGCAGATCATGGTTAATTTGGTAAACAATGCCATTAAATTTACCGATGAAGGTCGTGTGGAGGTGAACTGTACGGCCCGGCATGGTAAACTGCGGATCAGCGTAAGTGACACGGGCATTGGTATCGAGCCTGATCACATTTCCAAACTGTTTCAGGAGTTCCAGCAATTGGACACCGGAACAACCCGAAAGTATGACGGTACCGGTCTGGGTCTCTCAATCTGCCGCAAACTGGTGGTCCTCCAAGGCGGACGGATTTGGGCCGAAAGCGCCGGTCTCCGGCAAGGCAGCACCTTTAGTTTCTGGCTGCCCTTAAACGGGGAGGGTGAGAATGAAGTGTAATGTACTGGTTATTGAGGATAATGCCCAAAATCTATATCTAATCACGTTTATGCTCGAAAAATCAGGATTTAAGGTATTTCAAGCCGAAACCGGATTGGAAGGTCTTGAAAAGGCCAAAGCGGTGAAACCGGACCTGATCCTATTGGACATTCAGCTTCCGGAAATGGATGGCTACGAGGTGGCCAGGCGGCTGAAACAGATCGATGGGGTAAAAATGATTCCCATCGTCGCGGTGACCTCCCACGCCATGGCTGGAGATCGGGAAAAAGTTCTCCAGGCAGGCTGCGATGGATATCTGGAAAAGCCCATCGACCCGGATACCTTTGTGCCTGCTATCAGTAAATTTATCAACCACCACCCTAACGGAGCCTAATCCATGACTCAGGTTTTGATCGTCGATGACAACGAGACCAACCTATATATGCTCGAAGTACTTTTACGCGGGCATGGATTTGGGGTTCAATTCGCCCACCACGGTCAAGAAGCCCTGGAGATAGCCATCAACGATAGACCTGATTTAATCATCAGCGATATCCTGATGCCGGTGATGGATGGATTCGCTCTTTGCCGGGCCTGGAAAAAGGACCCTCAACTCAATGAAATTCCCTTTGTCTTTTACACTGCGACCTATACCGAGCCCAAGGATATGAAATTCGGACTGAGTCTCGGGGCCGAGAAGTTTCTGATCAAACCCATGGAGCCGGAAGTTCTTTTGCCAACGATCATGGAGGTGCTGGAGGGGAGCTCAAAAAATGTGGCCGCGAGTTCCGATAGACAAGATTCAATCGATGAGCAACAGTATCTGCACGAGTATAACCAGGCCCTTATACACAAACTTGAAAAAAAAGTGGCTCAACTTCAAGACACCAATGAGAAGCTGGATAAAGAGTTGAAACAGCGCCGCCAGGCTGAAAGGGAACAAGCCAAGCTGGAAAAGCGGCTTCGGCAAGCCGAAAAGATGGAGGCCCTGGGGACCTTGGCCGGGGGAATCGCCCATGATTTCAATAATATTCTCACCGCCATCATGGGCTATACGGAGATTTCCCTTTCGAAAACTGACGGAAATTCAGATCTGAAAGCGAATCTCAAGGGGGTGCTCAAGGCCGCCAAACGGGCCAGTGATATGGTTCGCCAGATCCTTACCTTTAGTCGGGAACAGGAACAAGAACTGGTTCCTGTGGATCTTAATTGTGAAGTCATCCACGTCCGAAAAATGCTGGATCGGACCATCCCTCGCATGATCACCATAGAACAGAATCTGGCCGAGGATCTCTGGGAAATCCAGGCGGACCGCAGCCAGATGGCCCAGGTCCTGCTGAACCTGGCCACCAATGCCAGTGATGCCATGCCCGAAGGTGGCAAATTGACCATTGAGACCCACAATGTGGTCCTCGACCGGGATTTTTGTGCCGCCCGGGTCGGAATCGAAAGCGGTAATTTTATTCAACTCAAAGTTTCCGATACCGGGCACGGTATGGCCCAGGAGACGATGCAATACATCTTCGATCCCTTTTACACCCTGAAAGAAAGCGGCAAGGGCACCGGGTTGGGGTTGGCGGTGGTGTTCGGCATCATTAAAAAAATTGGGGGTTACATCAGCTGCACGAGCGAACCCGGGGTCGGCACAGCCTTTCAGATCTACATCCCTGCTTCGACATCCCGAACCTTGAACCAAGGTGTTCACGAAGCCAAACCCTTAAAATCTTTGCGGGGAAGGGAAACCATTTTTTTGGTGGATGACGAACCGGCGATCCGGGACATCGGACAGCAGATATTATCAAGCCAGGGCTACCAGGTCTTGACGGCCGATTCCGGCGAAGAGGCCCTGGATATTTATCGTCGGCAAGGCGCCGGCATCGACTTGATCATTATGGATATGAGTATGCCCGGCATGGGGGGGCGTAAATGCCTGCGGGAGATTATCAAAATCAATCCTACCGCCAAAGCGATCATCTCCAGCGGCTACGCCCAAAAAGGCCAGTTAAACGAAACTCTCTGCGAATATGCTTTAGGGAGCATTCCCAAGCCATTTGCCCTAGCGGAATTGCTTATAAGCGTTCGGAATGTATTGGATGGATAACCTCGCTATTTGCCGCTCTTGTCGAAAATCTTCCCGATGGCGGCCGGAGCCGTGGTTTTGCCCACAAAGCTGACCAGGATCACGATGGTCAGGATATAGGGCAGCATGGCCAGAATGCTGGAGGGGATGGGGACGCCCTTGGCGCCCAGGAAGATCTCAAAGCCTTTGGCACCGCCGAACAGCAGACAGGCCAAAAGGGCCCCCTGGGGGCGCCATTTGCCAAAAATCATGGCGGCCAGGGCGATGAAGCCGTGCCCTGAAATCAGGGTGTTGCTGAAACGGGAGACCACGGCGATGCTCATGGCGGCGCCGCCCATGCCGGCGAAGAATCCGGACATGATTACCGCGCTGTAGCGGATGCGATAGACGCTGATACCCAGGGTATCGGCGGCCTCGGGATGCTCGCCCACGGCCTGCAGGCGCATACCGATTTTGGTTTTATAGAGGACGAACCACACCAGCCAGACCAGGAAAAAGGCCAGGTAGACCGTTGCGAAGCGGTTGAAAATGAGGTCCATCACCCCGGCCGAGGGGAACAGTTTGCCCTCTCCGAAGAGAAAACTCAGGGGCAGGGGAATTTTGTTGGGCACGGTGAGGGTCTGGGTGGCCCCGTCGAACAGCATGCGGCTGAGAAAAAGGGCAATGCCCGGGCCGAGGAAATTGATGGCAATTCCCGACACGATCTGTTCAGCGGCAAAAGAGACGCAGGCCACTGCGTGGATCAGGCCCAGCAGGGCGCCCGCCAAACCGGCGCAGAAAAAACCTATCCAGGGATCCTGGGTGAAATAGGCGGCGGCGGCGCCCACAAAGGCGCCGAAGAACATCATTCCTTCCAGGCCGATATTCACCACGCCGGAACGTTCGGTGATCACCCCGCCCAGGGAGGTAAAGATCAGGGGGGTGGAATACATCAGGGTCGTTCCGATGAGAAATCCCAGGTCTTTCAAGATCGCTTCCATCAGCTTTTCCCTCCGCGCCCTTTGAAGGTCAGAATTAACCGGATCAGTTTGGGCATGGCCACAAAGAGGATGATGGTGCCCACCATGATATTGATGACTTCCGTGGGGGCCTGCATGGCGTCCTGGATTTTGGAGCCGCCGTATTTAAGCGCTCCGAAAAGCAGCCCGGCAAAGACGCTGCCCGCCCCGCTGTTGTTGCCGATGAGGGAAACGGCAATACCGTCGAAGCCGTAGCCTTCCATGGCGGCCAGCTTGGCAATGCGGTGGCTGACGCCCAAAACCTGGAACGCCCCGGCCGCTCCGCCCAGGGCGCCGGAAATGGCCATGGAGATCACCATGCTGCGCTTGACATTGATGCCCCCCGCCTCGGCTGCATCGGGATTGAAACCTACAGCCCGCAGTTCATAGCCCAGGGTGGTTTTATTGAGGATGTACCAGACCAGGATGGCCAGCAGGATGGCAAAGATGAAGCCCATGTTCACCGGTGATTTGAGGACATCCCACAACACGGGATGCTCCCTAAGAAAGGCGATGCCGGCCTTGGAGCGCTTCCAGTGCCCCAGAATGTCGATGTAGGCGGTTTTCTGGATGGCGTAGGTTTTGCCGGTGCCCTGGCGTCCGAAGGATTCCAGGGTGACCACGAAGTTGGAGAGGTACAGGGCGATCCAGTTGAGCATGATGGTGGAGATTACCTCATGAACGCCGAAACGGGCTTTGATGTAACCGGCCAAACCGCCCCAGCAGGCGGCGGCGGTCATGGCCAGCAGAATGGCCACGGCGGCGTGCAGCCCCACGGGCAGCTTGAAGAAATAGCCGGCGGCGGCGGCCACGATGGCGCCCACGATGAACTGGCCCTCGGCCCCGATGTTAAAAAGGCCGGTGCGCATGGCAAAAGCCACGGAGAGCCCGGTGACAATGAGCGGTGTGGCGTAGATGATCACATAAGAGACATACTTGGGCCGGGAGAAGATTCCTTTGAGGATCACCCAGTAAGCTTCGAGGGGGTTGAATCCCGCCACCAGCAGCACCAGGGCGCCGAGGATAAATCCCAGGGCAATGGAGATCAGGGTGAGCCCGAGGGTACCTTTGAGGAATTGTTCTTTAAGATTCGGGAAATTGAGTTTCATGAACTCCCTCCCGCCATCATCAGGCCGATTTCGTTCTCGTCGGCATCCCTGGCGTCCATGGTGCCCACAATGCGTCCTTCGAAGATGACGGCGATCCGATCCGATACATTCACCACTTCATCCAGTTCAAATGAGATCAGCAGCACGGCGCGTCCATTATCCCGCTGCTCGACCAGGGCGCTGTGCACGTACTCAATGGCGCCGACATCCAGGCCCCGGGTGGGCTGGGAGGCGATGAGCACCCGGGGATTGTTGGAAACCTCCCGGGCAATGATTACTTTCTGCTGGTTGCCTCCGGAAAGGGATTTGGCTTCCAGCAGCGGGTTGGGGGGGCGGATGTCGAAATCCTGGGCTTTTTGCTCCGCGGCCTGGTAAATGGAGGCCTTCTGCAGGACACCCCCGCGGGAGTAAGGTTCCTGGAAATAGGTCTCCAGGATGAGGTTTTCGGCAATATCGAATTCCATGACCAGCCCCCGCTTCTGGCGGTCTTCATGGATGGTGCGGATATTGTGCTCATTGATTATGGCATGGGGTGTGGGGTGGGTAACGCTGCGTCCCTGGACCTCGATGGCGCCCGACGTCACCGGCCGTAAACCGGTCAAGGCCTCCACCAGTTCCGACTGGCCGTTGCCGTCCACCCCGGCGATCCCCAGAATCTCCCCCTCCCGCAATTCCAGGTTCAGGCCATCCACCGCATGGATGCCGCGATTGTCCTCCACCACAAGATCTTTCAACGCCAGCACGGTGGCACCGGGCTGGGCCGGTGCTTTTTGCACGGCAAATGAGACCTCCCGTCCCACCATCATGGAGGCCAGGTCCTGTTCGCTCACCTGGGCCACCTCCACGGTGTCGATATGCTTGCCCCGGCGGATGATGGTGCAGAAATCGGCCATCTGCTTAATTTCGTGGAGCTTGTGGGTAATGATGATGATGGATTTGCCTTCCTGGGTGAGATTGCGGATGATGCTGGCCAGTTCGCGGATCTCCTGGGGGGTCAGGACCGCCGTGGGTTCGTCCAGGATCAGGATCTCAGCGCCCCGGTAGAGTGCCTTGAGGATCTCCACACGCTGCTGGCTGCCCACGGAAATATCCTCGATCCTGGCCCGGGGATCGACGGTGAGGCCGTAGCGCCGGGAAAGTTCGGCCACCTCCTGTTCGGCGGTTTTCAAATCCAGCACGCCCAGGGCCCTGGTGGTTTCGTTGCCCAGAATGATGTTCTCCGTCACCGTAAACGTATTGACCAGCATGAAGTGCTGATGGACCATGCCGATGCCGTGCCGGATGGCCACGTTGGGATCGGTGATGGCAACCTCCTCGCCGTTGATCCGTATGGTGCCGGAGGTGGGGCGGTAGAGGCCGTAGAGGGTGTTCATCAGGGTGGTCTTGCCGGCCCCGTTTTCGCCCAGCAGGGCGTGGACTTCGCCTTTGTGAAGGGTCAGGCTGATCTGCTCATTGGCCGTGAAATCGCCGAACTTTTTGACGATTTCGATCATCTCCACGGCTTTGCAGCTAAAGTCGATGGTCGTCAAAGCACTCTCCCGGGTATTTGGGTCGGGCCGTCGGTACTGAAGAACCCGGCCCGGCTGGTTCTAGGCATTGTTCACGCAACGTTCACGAACAGCATGTCGGGTTGCAGAGAGTTTGTTCAATCCGGGTGATTTGTGAGTTGTGACAGGTGCTTAAAAAAAACGGCAGCCAGTTCCGGAAATACCCTGGGTTGCCGGCGGGAGATCGTCCCGGCAGCCCTTGGGGACTATTTCCATTAATCAATGTTCAATCGAAAACTCTCCTTCCCTGGCTTCTGAATCTGGCACACACTTAAGACAGAGGGTCGTAATTATTCCATAATTCAAATGTGTTATGACTGGATTCCCGCGTAGGCGGGAATCCATAAACGGCCCTTGGAGCAGGTACACTCCGCATGTGATCCAAACCCCCCTGTGTCAAGTGTGGGTAAAGCTCAGCGTCACGGGGGAGGGAAGCAAGGGTTTGCGTTCAACCACCAGTTAGAATTTTTCAAATTCCGCCAGGGTCGCGGGCACAACGATCTCACCGCCCTTGATT
>Ga0180435_10007776_pt1 | contig 10181 bp, 10 predicted proteins | sample SS_ome_3_FD_132467 | JGI IMG/M metagenome (GOLD analysis project Ga0180435, IMG submission 132467) | Hypersaline lake sediment archaeal communities from the Salton Sea, California, USA - SS_3_S_1 metaG | ecosystem: Environmental > Aquatic > Non-marine Saline and Alkaline > Hypersaline >... | reverse complement strand
GCAAACCGCTCCATCCCCTGCTCTTCCATTCCCTTTTCCTCTATGCCGCGGGTTCCCTTCATCAACAGAATGCTCCCGGGAAAGGGTCCTCATCCCAGGAGAACCCTCGCCTCCTCGGGAAAGCCCGCTCCCATGCGCGTCGCCAGGAATGCCGGCGGCGTCTCCTCCACACCGGCTTCGAGCACGTCCGCAAGGTGTCGAAGAATTCCGGGGATCACGGCTTCCGCGGTGACCTCCTTCTTCGCCTCCAGAGCCAGAGAGGTCATGTCCACGCCGTGAAGCCCGCAGGGATGAATCCACTGAAACGGGGTGAGATCCGGGTTCACGTTCAAGGCCAGGCCGTGGTAGGAAATTCCACGGCGCACGGCGATGCCTACGCTCCCCAGCTTCCTCTCTCCGACCCAGACCCCCCGGTTGCGGGAATCCCTTACCGCCGGAACCCCCCAGTGGCTGGCCACATCCATCATCAGAGATTCCAGTAAGGAAACGTATTCTTCCACCCCCAAGCGCGCCCGGTGTAGATCGATGACCGGGTAACCAACAACCTGACCGGGGCCGTGGTAGGTAATGTTGCCACCCCGCTCGGATGGCATGACACGAACACCGGCCCCATCCAGGAAGGCGTCGGTCACCATCAAGTTTTCGCGCCCACCGTTGCGCCCCAAGGTAAATACGGGCGGGTGTTCGAGCAAAAACATGAGGTCGTTTTGCAGCCGACCCTCGCGCTTGGCCGCCACACACTGTATCTGCAAATCCTGGGCTTTGGCGTAATCCGTCAACGGGAGATCGATGGCCAGCCAAATATCATTCATGGTGCGTCTTTTCTGAACCATCCGTCTTCCGTCTTGCCGGGGCCGCCGGATCAGGGAGCGTAACTATTCTCGGGGATATAGGGATGGGTACCCTCGATGACTTCGAGACCGGCCTTGGCCCTTATCTTTTAAAAGGCGTATATCGCGTTTCGACGTTATTCCGGCGAAGGCCGGAATCTCTTGATATCAGGATGTTAGAGATTCCGGATCAAGTCCGGAATGACCGGCAAAAGACTTTTTACGACGCCATCATCCAACCAGGCAACGGGAACAGCCGAACCAAACGTCATCCATCGCACCTTTAGAACCGAGGATCAGTATCTTCGCCATCTCAGTGATCGCCACGTCCTGGGTTGACGAACGAGACCGAGCCTGACCGGGCGGCCGGGAGGGCTGCAACATCCCGGGGTGGCCTTCCCCTGCAGCCCCCTGTGAAACGCATTTAGGCCAACGCCCCGATTTTTCGGGCTATGGCGTCGTAGGCCTGGGTCACCGGAGAATCCGGATAGGCCTCCTGATAGGATTTGCCGTTGTCACCACATGACACGATATTCGGGTCAAAAGGAATGCGTCCCAGGAATTCTACGGAGGCCTCTTGGGCTGTTTTCTCGCCCCCGCCGGAACCAAACAGCTCCACCTGCTCGCCGCAATGGGGACATACATATCCGCTCATGTTCTCCACCATACCGAAAATGGCCATCTTGACCGTATGACAGAAACTGCTCGATTTGCGCACGTCCGCCAGAGAGACTTCCTGGGGCGTGGTCACGATAACGGCCTTGGCATCCGGTATGGTCTGGGCCACCGTCAGGGGCTCGTCACCGGTACCCGGTGGCGCATCGATCAGAAGGAAATCGAGTTCTCCCCATTCGACGTCGGCGATGAACTGACGAATGGCGGAATACTTGATGGGCCCTCGCCAGATGATGGCGTCATCCTTGCTGGCCGTCAGGGATTCGATGGAGACGACTTTCAGATTGTCATTGAAACGCATGGGGTCCAGTTTGTGGTTTTTGCTCAGGCCTATCATGCCCATCAGCCCGAGTACCCGGGGGACGTCCGGCCCGTGGAGATCCACGTCCATCAGGCCGACCCGATAACCCAGGTGGGCCAGAGCAATGGCCAGGTTGACCGACGTACTGGTCTTGCCCACGCCGCCTTTGCCGCTCATGATGATTAACTTATTCTTGATTCGATTCAGTGAATCCTTCAGGGCAACATCCTGCTCCTCCTGGCTCTGCCGTTTTTGGTTGGCAGTGTCCGGAGAACTCATTATCTGAGTCATGATAGGTAAATCTCCTGTTTCGGTAACGGTTGTTATGGTTCGATACGCGCCACTTGGCGCAGCATTTCAGTTCAGTTTCCTTCGGGGCGCCACGGATGAAGCATCCCCTGCCGCCAAAAGCAACCCGGTCGAAAGTGCCGGGCCATGTCTAGCGACGCTGGGGGATATTGCCAAGGCCGCATCCATGGGCTCCTGTCAGCGGACCGGAAATTTTGGTCTTGTCCCTATTTGACAGATTTATGGCCTTGACTGATCCGGTACAATTTACGGCTGCTGCAGTGGGGGCAGCGTTCCGGACGTCCGGTACCCAGGGGTTCACTCCACCGTCGCTGGCAGGCGTCACATTCAAAAATGCGTTCCTTGGTCGTCATTTTGTAGTTGCCGCCCTCGATGTTGATGGCCTTGCCGTTGATCAGCGCGTCGGCCACCGTGCTGCGGGCTTTCTGCAGAATCCGACCAAAGGTGGCGCGCGAAACGCCCATCTGTTTGCCGCCGTCCTCATGGGAAAGATCGAGCAAGTCCGACAGTCGCAAGGCCTCGCATTCATCCACCGTGAGGCGAACCTCCTCGAGATCCATCATGGGAATCCCACGCGGCTTGAAATAGCTAATGTCCGGATTGAAAGCGACGATACGGTTCTTTTGAGGACGCATGGCAAACCTCCATAATGGGTATAATCTCAAAAATTAACTATAGGCTGCACAAACGGATTGTCAAGCCGGCTGATCAAATCGATGTGAACACTGCACAATACACATTCCCTCAATAGTATCAAGGTCTAAATTGGAAGGCACATGGTTGCCGGCCCGTTAGGTTTCAGCCGCGCGCACACGCTGTTATCCATTCGGCTGCCTCACGCGCACCGTCGCGACCTTGCAAGGGGACAGCCAGGGCCCTGGCGTTGGCACGAATCCTGGGTGATGCGAGCACTTGACGTAAAGCCCGAGCCAATCTTTCGGCGCTCAAGCGGTTTTTGGGAATCGGCGGCGAACCGATCTGCAGTTGCCTGATGCGCTGCCCCCAGTAGTACTGATCAAGGATATGGGGCACGATCACCTGGGGTATGCCCGCCCGGGCAGCGGCCATCACCGTGCCGGCCCCGCCGTGGTGAACCGCGCCGGCCACCCGGGCAAAGAGCCTGTCGTGAGGCAGGTCACCGTTTACGCAAAGGCAATTGGCATCACTTTTGAAATCCAGGCGGGCCCAGCCCCCCTGGACAATGGCCCGGACACCGGCCATCTCAACAGCACGCCGCAAAAGGGCAATCGTTTTCCAGGGCGTTGCGTCCCCCATACTACCGAACCCTATGTAGACCGGCGGCGGCCCGGCATCCAAAAAAGCCTCAACCACCGGGGGCAAGACGTCGGCAGGGGCCGCATGCCAGTAGCCAGTCTGCCGGCAGTCCGGTGGCGCTTCAGGCGGCAGCGGGGCCAACTCCCTGTCCGCCGCCACAATCAGGTTGCGCGTAAGGTATGGCATCACCTGAACCAGCGGTGGAATCCCCAGGCGACGACGATACCGGTTCAATAGCGGTCGGTAGCTGATATCCAGCATGGTCGCCGCCAGTCGCCAGAGGAATGCGTTGCAGGGCGCCGGCAGGTTTTGCCAGGGCAACATTATCGGGGCATGGGATCGGGAAGGCAGCAAAGCCGGAATACCGAAGGCATAGCGGTAGGGTTTAGCGTAGACTTCCGCCAGAGATGGCACGGACAGGGCCAGGCCGGCGCCGACGACGAGATCCGCTTGGGCCACATGCTCCGGCAACTGCTGAAACTGGGCGGCCAGCTCGCGCTGGAGCTCGCGGGTCATCGGCGCCAGGGCCGCCAGCGGCCGACCGACCAATTGACCCGCCCGGGCGTCCATCAGTTCCCTGACGCTGCTGCCCAGGGGTGCAAACGGCAGCCCAGTCTCACGGAACAACCAAGCACTGTCCGGCGGGGCGCATACGCGAACCGCCTGGCCCTGTTCCTGCAACACCTTTCCGAGCGCCAGGAAGGGCCGCACATCCCCCGTGGAACCATATGAGACCAGCAAGATTTTCATTGCGTCGCATTTTCCCGGGTCGTCAAGGGACGATGGACGGCCGTCGTTTGGCACCGCGGGGCGTTTCGTGACATGGCTACCGGGATCGGGGCGGCCCCGCCAGGATCATGTCCTGCCCGCACGGTTGTTGAGCAGGGTCAACTGGTCATTCAATGTCCAGTAATCGTAGATGATCCCAACCAGGAACAATCCACCGGTCAGCAGATAGATAATGCCACTGAGCCATTTTCCCATATAGAAGCGGTGGATACCGAAAATGCCCAGAAACGTCAGCAAGGTCCAACCCACGTTGTAGTTAAGCGGTCCGGCCGCAAAGCGCAGGTCGGCATGCTTGTCCATCCCGGGGATCAGAAAGAGATCGACGATCCAGCCGATGAAAAAAAGTCCCAAGGTAAAAAAATAGATGGTACCGCTGATGGGTCTGCCATAGTAGAAACGATGGGCCCCCATAAATCCGAAAATCCATAGAATATAGCCAATCAGCTTGCTGTGGGTATCTTCCCGTGACGTCATAGCGACTCCTTTCAAGAGACCGGTGCCTTGGCGGCGCGATCGATAGCGTCCAATTTCTCCCAGCGGCCATATGCTTTGGCCAGCCCATCTTCCACCTCGGTGAGGCGTGACCGGGCATCGGCCACGGCTTGACCGCCCGATCGGTAAAACGACGGATCGGACAGGGTTTTGAACAGATCCGCCTGTTCCCGCTCGAACCGTTCGATCAATGCCGGCAGCCGGGCCAGTTCCCGCACTTCGTGGTAGGACAATTTCCGCGGTCCTCGCCGTTTCTGCGATGCCGATCGCCTTGAGCCACCGGACTTGCTTTTCGGCTCGGGGGATGCATTGGCCGCACGCTGTCGCTGCCAGTCACCAAAACCGCCAACATATTCGCCAATATGTCCTTCCCCCTCGAACACCAGCGTGCTGGTCACGACATGGTCCAGAAACGTTCGATCATGGCTCACCAGAAGAATCGTGCCGCGGAAGGCCACCAGCAGATGTTCCAGCAGCTCGAGCGTCTCCAGATCGAGATCGTTGGTCGGCTCGTCCAGGACAAGCAGATTAGCGGGCTTGGCAAATAGCTTGGCCAGGAGCAAACGGTTGCGCTCGCCACCGGACAGCACCCGCACAGGCGATCTGGCCCGATCGGGGGTGAAAAGAAAATCCTTGAGATATCCGATGATATGACGCGGACGCCCATCGACAATCACCTTGTCGCCGCCATCGGTGATATTGTCCTGCAGGGAGCGGTCCTCATCCAGTTGGGACCGCATCTGATCGAAATAAGCCGGTTGCAAGCGGGTGCCGTGGCGCACACCCCCGGCACTCGGTGCCAGCCGCCCCAGCAGGACTTTGAGCAGGGTCGATTTGCCACAGCCGTTGGGGCCGATCACCCCGACCTTGTCGCCGCGCATGACAACCGTCTGGACATCCTTGAAAATCCATTTATGGCCCTGCTCATAGCCCACACCATCAGCTTCGATGACCAGTTTGCCGCTGCGCTGGGCCTCTTGGGCCAGGAGCCGGGCATTGCCGACCTGCTCCATCCGGTTCCGCCGCTCAGCCCGCAGGGTTTTCAGTGCACGCACGCGACCCTCATTGCGCCGGCGGCGAGCCTTGAGGCCTTTGCGGATCCAGTCCTCTTCCTGCGCCAGTTTTTTATCCAGGCGGCGGTTATGGCGTGCTTCCGTTTCAAGCGCGGCTTCCTTGCGCTGTAGATAAGTGGCATAGTCGCAGCGCCAGGAGGTCAGACGGCCCCGGTCCAGTTCAACGATACGTGTGGCAAGTCCCTGCAGAAAAGTACGGTCGTGGGAAACGAAAAGCAACGTGCCCGGCCAGGACTTTATCATGGTTTCCAGGCGCTGAATATGATCCATATCAAGATGGTTGGTGGGCTCGTCCAGCAGGAGAATATCCGGCTGAGCAGCCAGGGCCCGAGCCATCAGGACCCGGCGCTGCAGCCCCACCGACAGGGTGGTAAACGCCTCATCGGCCGGCAGGTCCATTTGGGAAAGGCGCGTGGTGACCTCCCGCTCCGCATCCCATCCTCCGGCCGCATCCAGCGACTGGTGTATCGCGTCCAAACGTGCGGCGATATGGTCATCAGGACGACGGCTCAACCGTTCGCTCAGTGCGTGATAGGTCCCCAGCAGCTCCCCGCGGTCGCCCAGTCCCTGGGTGACCACATCTAAAACGGTGCCCTGCAAATCCGCCGGTATCCCTTGGGGCAGTCGTGCCAGGCGGATACCCGGTGGTGATTCCACACTGCCGCTATCCGGTTGCTGTTCCCCGCTGAGAATCTTCAGCAGGGTCGTTTTCCCGGCGCCGTTGCGCCCGAGAATACCGATCCGTTCACCCGCTTCAACCTGCAGGGAAACATCCATCAGCAACGGCCTGCCGCCGAAACCGTAGGCAATATGCTTGAGGGTCCGTATCGCCATTCGCACTTTTCTGTCGAAGGGTTCCAATTGCCTGATGTCACAACGGGCCGTCTGTTGGCTGGTACCAAAGCCCATGCCGAAATGACACCCCAGGTCCTCCGTACCTTATCGCAAAACAATGATGGATACCTGAAGGGGCTCGGCCTGTCAAACCCGCTGCCGCATCTTGCGCCCAATAACACGATCCCTGGCGACGATGCATCCGAAGACCGTCAGCAGCAGCGTTGCGGAAAAGGCGAACCAGGACTTGAGCGGCTGCAGGGGACATGCCGGCCTCAAGGGATGAACCGTGCCAGCACCAGCGAACCGATACCGCCGCCGGAAGAGCCGCCATGCCGGCATCCTGCCGAAAAGCGTGCTCGCAGGGCGGCAACCGGAGCCCTGATCAGCCGGTATGGCCATGAAGACTGTTCAATTGGCGGAGGCGGAACCGGACCGTTTCTGACGGTGAATGGCGCTGCTGACAACGGGTTTAATGGTTGCGGTCGTTACAATTCCCCTGAAATTGACGTGATCGATTTCGGGAAATTCGTTTCCATTGTAAAGCAGAATCATGGCATCCAACAGCGGCGGGTCGATATGGGGCTGCAAAAAAGTGGCGGCAATCATGTAAAAGGTGGTTTGGCCGCCGGCTGATCCCTGGAAAAAACCCTGCTGAGCCTCTTCCAGGGGGTCGATCATGTTGACAACGGCCAGACGGTATTCACGATGGGGCACCGGGAATCGGTGCACGGCCATAATCTCAAAGGATATGGCGGTTTTTTTATTGCCGCTGCTAAAATAGCTGCGGATGAGATGGGTGCCCAGGGATTCCAGGGCCTCTGCCGTCGACATGTCCGCTGCCAGGGCAAATGGACGGGGATCGGCAAGATAGTGCTGGGCGTTCGGTTGAAAAACACTGGCCGCGATAGGACCGATGCGATCGACGGACGGCGGTGTTTGGGGCGGTTCAGAGCATCCGCTCAGCAGTATACCGGCCCAGATCAAGCCGCCCAGCATTCCGGCTGCGGCACGCCTTAGCGAATGCGGAAAAGCGAAGCGAACCTTTTCAGTCGTGAAATTCCAGAAACAATTTTTCATTCTGCCCGTCGATTTCCGGCTCGTTGTTTTTCCAATCGTAGATGCGGCAGGCATCCGCCTGGTCCGATGGAATGGAACAACCGATAAAGGGCATCAGGGGGTCGCCGGCCGTCGACTTGAGATTCAGCATGAGGGCCTGTTTGCGGGGAAACCGATCGAATTCGAGCAGCTGGATGAAAAAAATACGCGTCTGCCCTTGAAAAAAATCGCGTTTATCTCTCAAATCAGCAATACGCTGTTTGAATTTATGGAAAGCGCTCTCACCATCCGCCGCTTCGATAATCAGATCAAATTCTCCATGGCGGCGTTCCTGTTCTTCGATTTCCTGCTGGTTGGTAAGGTAATAAAACTTGCCGATAAAAATCATCAACGATCTCCTTCATAGCTTTTAGCGTTCAACCGGCTTCAAAAGGCCTCCGGGGGTATCCTTACCCCAACTGCCCATGAACATCAACTCCCTAGGGTGCCTGGTGCTTTAGGAGACCCGGCCGCAAGCATCAGGGCCGCCACCTCTTTCAAAATTTTGGCAGCCACCATGCCGGTCCGACCGGCGGCATCCCGACGCGGATTGAGTTCCACGATATCGGCACCAACCAGCGGCCCCTTGATGTTGTGGAGCATGGCGATCAAATCCCGCGTCGACAGGCCACCCGGTTCGATATGCGACACCCCCGGAGCGAAGGCCGGATCCAGCACGTCCAAATCAATCGACAAATAGAGGGGCCCATCGAAAGCGAGGGAGAACTGCCAGGGGTGATGGCGCATTTCGTACGTCTCGACCCCGAAACGACGTGCCTGTTCGCGCTGGTGCCGGGTGGTGGATCGGATACCCACCTGGATCAGCCGGGCCACACGGCCACTTTCCATGGCCCGGGCCAACGGACAGGCATGGGAAAAAGGATTGCCATCCAGATCATCATAAAGATCCGGATGGGCATCAAAATGAATGACCGTCAGCCCCGTATGGCACCCCCCCACGGCACGCAGGACCGGGTAGGTAATGGCGTGATCGCCGCCCAGCAGCAATGGTCGATGTCCTTCCTCCAGAATGCCGGCGATTGTTTCCTCGATCATGGGGATCGCGTTCTCGTCCTCAGGCACGGCAAGGTTACCACGGTCTTCCAATTCCGGGTGAGCCCCCAGGTCCAGACCGGTTTCGGAAAACAGATTGGTGGATGGGCTGTGCAAAGCGGCCCTGATTTGGTCCGGCGCCTCGGCGGCGCCGTGGCAAAATGAGCTGTTGGCATCCCAGCCGATCCCCAGTATGACAACCCGGGATGCGCATGCGCCCTGTTCGTGATCACCACCGATCAGCATGTAGACCCTCCTCAACAATGATTGATCCGACCATCACGCGGGTCTCATAAAAAAAAACCCTGTCATCATGCCGGAAGCGAACCTGTTTCCAGCGCTACCAGACCCTGGCGCGCCACTTGTCCCGCTTGCAGATCCCGGCCGGATGACGTATGATGCGGCCGGATTGCTTTGGGATCTTCCCTAACCGCTTACACCTCCTGGATGACGATGTCTAAATTCTTCTCCATCGCCTTGATGACAACCCTTCTGGCCGCATGTGCCTCTCTTCCGCCCTACGACGCGCCATTCGCCGAGATCGATACCAACGGCGATGGCATCATCGAATGGCGGGAATTCAAAACCCGCTACCCCGAAACCGACGCCAAAGCCTTCTTGGAAGCGGATCAAAACAAGGATGGCGACATCACGCCGGACGAATGGCAGGCCTACATCGAGGCCCAGGACCGCTGATCTTCCATTTGTCATGTCGACCAGGCCGTTTTTGAGACCCGGATTACCCGTTTCCCTGCATCGGGCGTTATAATGAAAGCCCGCTGCCCAAAATGGCCGATTGCGTCAACCTTAAAAACCCTGCAGATGGGGGCAAAACCGGCATGGTTCCGGTGGGAGGAGTTCCCCGGTAAACAGACGACCCAACCGCGCCACTGCCCGCTCCAATTTTGCCAGGCCCTCCTGATCGGCCGTGATGCCGGACATGTGTGCTTCGTATGCCTGCACCCGCCGTTTGAAAGCACTGCGAAAATCCCGATAAGCCGGTTGCATCCAGATGTCATCCAGCGACCGCTCCTGCAGCCGCCCCAGGATGACCCGCGGGGTTTCCAGCACCTGGCCATCGACATAGCGGGGAATCGTCGAAGAAAGAGGCGGATTCAAGTAGACACAGGGCGACACCGTGCCATCTGCGCCGATAAAAACGTTCACCAACGGATTTTTAGGACAAATGGCGATGGGTTGGGGTTGCATGGACGGCAACCCAAGAGCAGTCCGGTGCCAGAGAACCGACAGACGCAGCCAGAACATGAACGGACGCCACCCGGCGCTTGTTTCCGGGTAGGCGGGCCAATCAGCCTGTTCCGGGGCCACCGGATGGACCAAATGTCCGACCTCGACACGATCCATGCCCAAATGTCGCGCCAGAGGAAGCGCCCGTTGCAAATGCCGTCGATTCGGCTGCATGAGGAGAAAATTCATGAGGGCCGGTGGCTT
>Ga0180435_10007775_pt1 | contig 10182 bp, 3 predicted proteins | sample SS_ome_3_FD_132467 | JGI IMG/M metagenome (GOLD analysis project Ga0180435, IMG submission 132467) | Hypersaline lake sediment archaeal communities from the Salton Sea, California, USA - SS_3_S_1 metaG | ecosystem: Environmental > Aquatic > Non-marine Saline and Alkaline > Hypersaline > Sediment... | reverse complement strand
TGTAGTGTTTCGAGTGTTTATCGACGGTGAGTTGATGGCGGAAAGCCCCGTCATGCGGATTTCACAGGAGCCCTGGCGGTTCGATGTGGCGATTGCACCCGATAGCCGGTTCATCAATCTGGTCTGTATGGACGCCAGCAGTCGCAATATTCTGGACCTGGGCAACTGGGTCGAGGCGGGTTTTGTGCGCCGTTAACCCAAGGCAGCCGTGTCGTGGAGCATGACCGAGTGGGGCCGAGAGTTGTATAAGATTCGAAGCAAGACTGTTGAGCCGATGTTTGGCCGGATTAAAGATGTTTTTGGTTTTGACCGGTTTATGCGGAGAATTATTGAAGACTGTCTCAACGAATGGTCGCTAATATAAGCTGTGCATAACTTTAAAGCTGTGGCGCAGCGGCAAGGCCTGCAGGATTTTAGGAAAAATTTTCATTGTTATTACCTTGCAATTTTACCTGATTTTGTTAAAAGAAGAGTGACTTACAGTGGTTTCGACAATTAACGAAAGGATCGCAAGCAATGAAACAGATGAATAGAAGAGACTTTATTTCACGGTCGGGTCAAGGATTTGCTGGTGTGGCTTTGGGCAGCGCGGTGTTTGCAGCACAGCCGAGGAAAGTGTTGGGCGCCAACGAGAAGGTGACAATGGCGTTGATCGGTTGTGGCAGCCGGGGCCGAGGGGTGATGGCTGGGATGGTCAAGAATGGGGCCCAGGTGGCGTATGTGTGCGATGTGAATAAGAATCGTATGGTTTCTGCCGCCAAGCAGTACGCGGGCATGCAGGGCCGTACTCCCAAGCAAGAGATTGAGATGCGTAAGGTCTTCGAGGACAAGTCTGTTGACGCGGTTCTGGTCTCGACGCCGGAACACTGGCACGCGTTGGCGACGGTCTGGGCATGTCAGGCGGGCAAGGATGTCTATGTGGAGAAGAATCCGAGCATCAATATTTGGGAAGGGCGTAAGATGGTCGAGGCCGCCCGCAAGTATCGCCGGGTGGTTACCAGCGGTTTCCAGAACCGCAGCGCCCCGTATGGTTTCAGCGCCCGGGATTACATCAAAAGCGGCAAGCTGGGCAAAGTGGTGCACGTGAAGTGCTTCAACCTGCTGGGCGGCGGTCGATGGCATGGCAGGGCAGATGGGCAAGTTCCCGCGGGTTTGGACTGGGACCGCTGGCTGGGCCCGGCCCCGAAGGTGCCCTACAATCCCGGAGTGCATAGCATGAAAGGCCGGGGCGGCTGGGGCAGTTACTGGGCCTACAGCGGTGGATTACTCGCCGACGACGGCAGCCATGTGATGGACTTGGCGCGGCGGGCCTTAGATGACCCGGATCATCCGCAGGCGGTTTACCACATGGGCGGAAATCTGGCGTACAACTCAGGCCGGGAGGTGCCGGAGATACAGGCGATCACGTATGATTATGGTGACTTTGTGATGACTTGTGAGAGCGGCAATTGCATGTCCTTTATGTCGAAGACTAGCGGCGATGTTCGCTATCATGACAAATTTCCGTACTGGCCTCAGAACTCGACACGGATTGAGATTTATGGGACCAAGCGCATGATGTGCCTGGGACGACACGGCGGCGGCTGGCAGGTGTTCGAGCTTGGCGGCAAGGTCGTCGATCACGAGTATGGCTACCATCCGGACCGGGAGCATCAGCCCAACTTCCTGGAGTGTGTCAAGAGCCGCAAGATGCCCCATGGCGATATCGAGGAGTCGCACAAGAGCGCCGTGCTGGTGCACATGGGTAACATCGCCTATCGCGTGGGTAATCAAAGGCTGCGATTCAATGCCAAAACCGAACGGTTCATCGACAACGACGATGCCAACAGCTTAGTCAAATATGAAGGGCATTATCGTGAGCCTTATACGATTCCCGAGAGTGTGTAAGGTTTTCAACAGTTATAGCTTATACCCATTGGGTATGAGAATTCCTGGCAGGGCCAGATGTAATTATTTTTCTGGCAAGTAAATACTCAATACGAAAACGGGAAAACTCAATCGCGATGAGTATACAAAGTAAAAGTCAGGAGTATGTCACGATGAAAAGATTTCATAGTGTAGTGTTAGTGTTGGTATTGGTGTTGATGGCAGGGGGATTGGCGAAGGCCGCCGTGGAGAAGAGCGAGTCAGGCGCGCTGGTGTTGAACACTCAGAAGCGGGTGCCTTCGGACGAGGATGCCGGAGCGTATCTCATCGTGCCGGAGCGTCTGGAATGGGCGCCGCAGGCGACGGCGATCATTATTTGCGATATGTGGGACAAGCATTGGTGCCGCGGGGCGACCGAGCGGGTGGCACAGATGGCACCGCTGATGAATCAGGTGGTGGGAATGGCGCGAGCGGAAGGCGTAACGATCATTCACGCGCCGAGCAGCACGGTGAATTATTACGCAAACCATCCAGCCCGCAAGCGAGCGCAAAACGCGCCGGCGGCGTCGAACACGCCGAAGGGTATGAACGCCTGGCAACAAAAAAAGTTAGGATCGGAGAAGGGCGCGGCGTGGCCTGTAAACCAGTCCGACGGCGGTTGCGATTGTGAGCCGAAGTGCAGGAAGTACGGCGCGTGGAAGCGCCAGATCGACGTGCTCGAGATCAAAGACGAGGACTACATTACCGATTCCGGCTTAGAGACGTGGAACATCATGGAGGCCAAGGGGATCAAGAACGTAATCGTGATGGGTGTCCACACGAACATATGCGTTATCGGCAGGCCTTTCGGTTTAAGGCAGATGGCGCGGGTGGGTAAGAACGTGGTGCTCATGCGGGATCTGACAGACACCATGTACAACCCTCGCAGCAAGCCTTTCGTGAATCACTTCACCGGGACGGACCTGGTGGTGGAATATATTGAAAAGTATGTGTGTCCGACAGTGACGTCGTCGGTGTTCACGGGCAAAGCGCCGTTTGTCTTTCCAGCCGATAAGCGTCTGCGAGTAACGTTCATCACTGCCGAGAACGAGTATCGGGCCAACCAGCGGTTGCCGGAATGGGCCCATGACTTGGCCTTGCAGTACGACATTGCCTGCGATTTCTCGCTGGGTTTGGCCAAGGAGCCCGGCCCCAAGCGACACAATATTACCGGGCTGGAATGTCTTGATAACGCGGACGCGGCGGTGATATTCGTACGCCGCCGGGCCTTGCGTACCGATCAGATGGCGTTTTTGCACAAGTTTTTTGAGCGGGGGCGTCCTCTGGTGGGCATCCGTACCGCCAGTCACGCGTTCGACCCGAAGGGGCAGGTACCCCCGGGGACGGTGTTCAAAACTGTCGGCTCCGTGCCGCAGAAGCTGGAGGACTGGGTGGCGTTTGACGGTCAGGTGCTCGGAGGCAACTACCAGGGCCATTACGGGCACAATCCCGAAGGGACCGACGTGCACGTGGTGCCGGGGATGCAACGGCACGCTATTTTAAAAGATGTGCCGGCGCAAGGATTCAACAGTCCCAGTTGGCTTTACAAGAATACGCCGTTATCCCCGACGGCGCAGGTGCTGCTGACAGGTACGATACCGGGTAAGGCGCCCGAACCGGTGCTGTGGACGAACCGGTATAAGGAGAGTCGCATCGCTTACACGTCGCTGGGCCATTGGAACGACTGGGAAGTGCCGGCGTTTCGGCAGATGGTGACCAATGCCTTGTTCTGGGCGATGGATATGCCGAGGCCGAAGGCCCACCAGTAGGGCTGGTTTGGCCGATAAGCGGAGCAAGCCGCAAAACAATTCATAGGGACGCCCTCGGTGAAGGCTGATGGCGTCCCTGTTATTTTTAGATGTGTCGCTACATGACGGTTTTTTTATCGCGAACGGACGGGGTCTGCCACGAGTTAACTTTTACATTGATTTTACATACTTTTTTGAAACAAAAATGGTTCTGGAGCGTCATAAAGTATAGAATCGGATTGAACTATATTGCGTTTTCGCACTTTTTCTGGCGTAACATTGCAGCGCAACATACTGACAGGGCCTTAGGAATGAATTTATTCTTTTTTTAGTTTTTTCGAGACATCTTCCGAAAGTTAACAAAAATCTTTATACCCATCGGGTATGAAAAATCCGGGCAGGGCCTGATGTAATTGTTTGCTGGTCAAGTATATACATAATGCGAAAACGGTAAAATTCAATCGGAAGCAGTATAAATACATAATATGAAAACGGGGAAACTCAATCGCGATGAGTATATCTGGGTAAAATATTTTTCAAATGGAGGTTGAATCTATGGGTACCAAAAAGCAATTTTCCGGTATTTGTTTTATTTCTCTGGTGGCTGTTTTAATTTTATTGCCGATCAATGTCGGCTGGTTGAGTAAAAGCAGGGCGGTTGAAGTTGAAGAATATTCCGATCTGCAGGTGGGATCGGAATCGATCACAGTGAAATTACATCCGCCAGGCCGTCAGTCTGGTATCCTGGAAGCGGAACTGCGTGATTTAGAGGGTAACCTGTTGGCCAAGGTCACCCGTCGTCACAAGGGGAAACCGGTGTCGGTTCGGTTTTACGCAGTAATCGAGGAGAAACAACTGGAAAATTATTATCTGTCGTATCGTTTTCGAACCGGCGAGCCATTTCGGAAGCGTAGTATATTTTTTATGAGAGAGATTATAGAAACCACGGTGCTGGGTCAGCGGGAGTTGGTGGCGGGAACCGAGCCGATGCTGCGGATTATGGTTCGTGATCGGGCGGTGGGAGAGCCGATATCCGGAGCGGAAGTGACGGTTGAAGTGCGTCATCAGGATGCAATCATTTGTCGGTACGAGGATAAAACGAACGTTCGGGGAGAAGTTTCGGCCCGATTGAAGCTGCCGGATAAGGTTTTGCGGGGGGCGCGACTGAAGATTGAAGTAAAAACCGAGAATTCGCAAGATACGGTGGAAGAAACCATTCATATCAAAAGTGCCACGCGCACTTTGCTGACTACCGATAAGCCTCTTTACCAGCCCGGTCAGACGATTCATATCCGGTCGCTGTCTTTGGCACAATCAAATATGAAACCAAGGGCGGATGCCAAGGTTGTTTTTGAGGTGGAGGATTCCAAGGGGAATAAGGTATTCAAGGCACGAAACAAGACGGATAAGTTCGGGATATCTCACGCGGATTTTGTGCTGGCGGATGAGTTGAATAAAGGGACTTATCGGATTCGGGCGATTGTGGCGGGGGCGCGGGAGGAAAAGACCGTGACCGTGGAGCGGTATGTGTTGCCGAAATTCAAGATTAAGGTTGAAACGGATCGTAAGTTCTATCAGCCGGGAGAGACGGTTAAAGGGGAACTGCAGGTAGATTACTTTTTCGGCAAACCGGTGGCGGGGGGTAAGGTGAAAATTAAGAGTTCCAAGTTTGATGTGGCTTACGTTGATTTTAAGGAGATCGAAGGCAAGACCGATCCGTCGGGGCATTACGCGTTTGAAGTGCGTTTGCCCGATCATTTTGTCGGTCAGCCGCTGGAAGCGGGTAAGGCATCGGTGAAATTCGATGTTTCTGTGGTGGATACGGCTGACCATAAGGAGAAGGTTACGCGAAATGTTCCGGTGACAGCGGCTCCGATTCTGATAGCGGCGGTTCCCGAAGGTGGCGAACTGATTGCGAACCTGAAAAATAGGATATATATTGTGACCACTTATGCGGATTCAACCGCGGCGGCCTGTCGGGTGGTCTGGGATAATGGCTCTGGTAAAAAGAAAAAGATGAAAACAGACAAAGCGGGATTTGGGGTGATTACGGTTACGCCGCAGGAGGGAAAACCGATCTCGCTGACGTTGAAAGCTAAAGATAAAAAGGGCCATGTGGGCCGGGCCAAGGTGGAGTTAAAGCCGAAACAGCAGGAAGATGACGACTCGATCCTGGTGCGGACAAATAAAAGTCTGTACAAGGTCGGGGACAAGGTGAAATTTTCCATCACAGCGACACGAAAAACAGGTACGGTCTATGTGGATGTTATCAAGAATCGGCAGACGTACCTTACCCGGACACTGGAATTGACCAAAGGGAAGGCATCGCTGAAAATCACCCTGCCGGCATTGTTGGCGGGGACGGTGCAGATCAATGCCTATCTTATCGGGGCCAACGGAGTAACGGTTCGGGACCGACGGTTGATACTGGTGGATCCGGCCAACGATCTGCGTATCTCGGTGGTAGGTGAAAAGGAGAGCTATTTGCCCGGTACGGAGGCGCGGCTGACATTTAAGGTGACGGATAAACGCGGTCGAGGAGTTCCTTCCGCTTTGGGATTGATGGTGGTGGATGAAGCGGTGTTTGCGCTGCAGGAGATGCAGCCGGGGTTGGAAAAGGTTTACTATTATCTGGAAAAAGAAATTGCCACCCCCCGGTATGAAATTCACGGTTATGAACTGGATAACTGTTTCCCGAAGCCGGGGCCGGAGCCGGATGTGCAACCGATTCCCGCGGTTCGTCGTGACAACGCCGCGAAGGTGATGTTGGCTTCGGCTAAGGGGGTGGGGGAGTATTCGCTGCGGGTAAATACATATCATCGGGACGGAAAGGATAATGTTTTTTACGAAAAGATGGCACGAAAAATGATGCCTTCATACCAGAGTATTTATAAGGCCGTGAGAAAATTCCATCAGAAATATCGTAGGGACGACAAGATATCGGCCACGAAGGTTGGCTTTGGAATTCTGATTGAGAAAGGATATCTTCAGAAGGAGGATGTGCTCGATCCCTGGGGGAATCGGATGAAAATGGACGGCGGCGGGAGGGACTGGCGGAACTATCGTGGATTTGTGATTGCTTCGCCGGGGATTGACGGTAAATGGGATACGGTGGACGATGTGTCGATTCCTTTGGGCTGGAGAAAGGAAGATGGGCTATGGGGGCGAAGGAGGGGGAGATTTTGGCGTGGCAAAGAAAAGAATTTGAGATTTAGGATGAACATAAATGGGGTTGAAATGATGGAGAGTGGAGGAATGGGGGAGGCGATGGGGGGAATGCAGGCTATGGAAGTCGAAGTGTTAAAAGAATCAGCGAAAATGCCGTCATCAAGTGTTCCCGGCGGAGGGGGAGCGGAGCCGATTCGCATTCGCCAATATTTTCCGGAGACGCTGTATTTCAATCCGGCGGTGATTACCGATGAGCGGGGCCGAGCGGTGCTGGATATACCGCTGGCGGATTCGATTACGACGTGGCGGATGACGAGTATGGCATCTTCGGCGGCGGGGCAACTGGGATCGAGCACGGCGGGGATACGGGTTTTTCAGGAATTTTTCGTCGATATCGATTTTCCGGTGGCGCTGACGCAGAATGATGAGGTGCATGTGCCGGTGGCGATTTTTAACTATCTTAAGAAAGAGCAGAAAATACAACTGCAGGTGCAAAAAGAAGACTGGTTCGAGTTGAAAGGCCTGGCGGAAAAGACGGTTACGCTGGGGCCGGGGGAAGTGCGGGCGGTGTATTTTCCTATGGTGGCGAAGAAAATCGGATTCCGAAAATTTACGGTCCTCGCCCGGGGCAGCAGTAAAAGTGACGCGGTGGCCCGCAGGGTGGAGATTGTACCGGACGGCAAGGAATTTCTGATTAGTGAAAGCGGCCATCTGAAAGATACGATCCGTCATACCATATCCATCCCGAAAAAAGCGATCGATGATGCCAGTAAGATATTCGTGAAGGTGTATCCGGGGGTGCTTTCGCAGGTTGTGGAAGGGCTGGACAAGATGCTGCGGATGCCTTTCGGGTGTTTTGAGCAGACCTCTTCGGTGACTTATCCGAACATTCTGGTGCTCGATTACATGAAGACGTCAGGTAAGATAACGCCGGAAATTCAGATGAAGGCGGAAGGTTTTATCAACGCAGGGTATCAGCGGCTGGTTTCTTTCGAGGTGCCGGGGGGAGGGTTCGAGTGGTTCGGCAAAGCGCCGGCGCATCGGATTCTGACGGCGTACGGGCTGATGGAATTTTACGACATGAGTAAGGTTTACGAAGTGGACCCGGCGATTATTCACAGGACACAGCGGTGGCTGGCGGAAGGGCAGGAGAAAGACGGTTCCTATAAGCCATCCAAAGGCGGGATTCGCGAAGGCGCCATCAATAAGTTTACCGACGACGTGTTCCGCAATACCGCGTATATAACCTGGGCGTTGGCAGCGACCGGTTATGAGGGGCCCGAAGTGGGTAAGGGCGTTGAATATATTCGCAAACATCTGGATGATATGAAGGATAATTATACCATTGCATTGACGGCCAACGCTTTGGCGGTGGTTGATCCGGAAGATGAGACTACCTTAAATGTTTTACGGGTGCTGAAGGATCGGCGAACGCAGGAAGGAGAGTTGGTTTACTGGAAAGCGCAGTCGGAAACCCCTACACATGGGAAGGGTAAGTCGGCTGATATTGAAGTGACGGCTTTGGCGGTACAGGCGTTTATTAGGTGCGGCCGGGAGCTGGGTACGGTGGGCAAGGCGGTAACGTATCTGGTCAAGAATAAGGATGCTTACGGGACGTGGCAATCGACGCAGGCGACGATACAGGCTCTACGGGCGATGCTGATGGCGGAACGGGGCGCTACGGCCAAGACAGATGCAACCATAAAGCTGGCTGTCAATGGGGAAGCTGTCAAGCAATTGAAAGTGGATCAATTTAACAGCGATGTGCTCCAGCTGGTGGATGTAAAGGAGTACACGAGAAAGGGTGATAATTCGGTTTCGCTGGCGTTCGAAGGGAAAGGATCGCTGTTGTATCAGATTGTAGGTCGGTATTATATGCCTTATCCGCGTAGGGGGATATCCAAGCCGGTTGAACCGATGAGTATCCGGGTGGATTATGACCGCACGCAGCTGGTTACGGAAGATATTATTAATGTTACCGCTACGGTAACCAACCAGCGACCGGGCAAGGTCAAGATGGTTATTGTTGACCTGGGACTGCCGCCCGGTTTTACGTTGATTGCTGACAAGCTCAATCGTCTGGTGGAAAAAGAAGCGATAGAAAAATATACCGTTACCGGCCGACAGATTATTGTTTATCTCCGGGAAGTCGATCGGGATAAGCCGGTCAGGATAGAGTATCAGTTGCTGGCTAAATACCCTTTAAAGGCCAAGACGCCCAAGTCGGTGGTTTATGAATATTATGATCCCGACATTCGCTCGGAAGCGAAGCCGATACAACTGAAAGTTTCCAAAGGGGATGGGAGGTGATAAACTCTTCAGGGATATGGTGGGGAATCCTGGGTGGTTTGTTCAGGTGGAGTGAGTTGATCCGAATCCGCGCCCCTGGGTCCAGGGTATATACTTTCGTAAGAGTAACAGTACGGGGATACAGGTTGCCAGGCAGATTAAGGTCTGGATAGAACAGTAAAGGCTCAGGATGGGGCTTTCCGGGTTCAAACGGAGAATATGGAAGAGCTTGACAAATATGCCATTAAAATTATTTAGCATGATTCCGTTCAGGCAAAACAGGGGAAGGGTAAACAGACCCATCCAGGATAGGATTTTAAACGAAGAGAGTGCCTGTCCTGTGAAAATAATAAAGAACGAGCCGGTCAAAGCGGTGAGGAGAAATAAAAAGGGATTTCCATAAGAGGTGCCGCCTATAGCAATCCAATGATATTCGACCGGAAAAGGCCCCTGATTTTGGTTGAAAGTTAATAAGGTTATTATCAGGAACAACGTTGCCGGCAGGACGGATAGAGCGGGGGAAAGTTTCAGATTTAAAAAATTGGTTTTCTGTAACAAGATGCCGAACTGATAAAAGAACAGAGCGGTCAAAGCGGACTTGACGGACCAGTAATTATATTCGAATAATTTTATACTATTTACGGCATCGTTAAAATAACTGATGACAACGGTCATTGAAGCAAAGAATATAAGGGAGAGAATAAGTCTTCCGGTGGAGCGAATATAATTTCGTAATGCAAATTGTATAATTTCGACCATCATTAAACATATCAAAAACCAGGTTACTACATTCCAGGTGGGTATGCCTAAGAAAAACAATCGGGATGTTCTCAGGAGGCACTCGGTATTGATGACGGACCAGGACCTTTTGACGATTACAATACTTTTACCAATCCAGAGTGTCATGAACAAAAGATTAAAAAAGAGGTAGGGGACGAAGCGGCGAGAGAACCGCGACTTCAGGAAATCTGTCCAGCTATAATTTTTTTCTCGGTAGATCAATCCGGACAGAATAAAAAAGAGGGGTACATGAAATGAGTAAATAAATTTCATTTGTAACAGGGCGGGGCGA
>Ga0180435_10007774_pt1 | contig 10182 bp, 10 predicted proteins | sample SS_ome_3_FD_132467 | JGI IMG/M metagenome (GOLD analysis project Ga0180435, IMG submission 132467) | Hypersaline lake sediment archaeal communities from the Salton Sea, California, USA - SS_3_S_1 metaG | ecosystem: Environmental > Aquatic > Non-marine Saline and Alkaline > Hypersaline >... | reverse complement strand
CCGACGGCTGGTTTCCGTCACGACGCGGCATAGCATCTCTTGTCCCACGATGTAGGAAGCCTCACTTGTCCGTACTCTGCCACAGCGTATCATGCCAGTCTCTGTCTTTGGCAGAGAGGTGGAGGGCGCTCCCTGGCAAGTCGAGCCACCGCGTTCGCGAGGACTACTGGTGGGAGGGCAGCCATCAATGATCTGTCGTGACACCAGTACAACCGACATGGAGAAAAGCTCTTGATACCTACTGCCGACCCCCTTGATTCAAGAACGCCAGCGGCCGACGAAAAGACGGGACTGGGCGCGATCCTCGTCGCGAGGACGATTGCCAACGTGCCCTACCGAATGACAACGTTCTTCCTTCCGGCCATCAGTCGCGGGCTGGGTGTCTCGCTGTCGGCTGGTGGAACGTTGGTGAGTGTGGCCAGTCTGATGGGTCTCTTGGCGCCGTTCTTTGGGGCGTACAGCGACCGGGCTGGCGGACGCCGGACTATGGTGTTCGGGACCGGGGTCTTCGCGATTGGCGCGCTCCTGGTGGCCGGGTTGCCGTGGTACGGCGCGGCGATGGTGGCCTTTGGACTCATCGGCTTGGCGAAAATGGCCTTTGATCCCGGGATGCAGGTCTTCCTCGGTCAGCGCGTTCCCTATGAGCAGCGCGGTCGGGTTCTCGGGCTTTCTGAGTTGGCGTGGGCGTTCTCGCTCTTGGCTATGCCACTCTGCGGCTGGCTTATCGAGAAGGTAAGCTGGCGAGCGCCCTTTCTGCTGCTGGGTGTCGTGGGCGTCCCAGTTTGGTGGCTCACACGGTGGGCTCTCCCGAATGACTTCCCGTCGAACGGTTCGGGCAGTGCCGCTCAAGCCCGTGCTGGAGCGGTTGTCGCCGCCCTGCGCGACCAGGTCCGACAGGTCGCTCGGGACTCGCAATCCCTCCTGGCTCTCGCTCCAATGGCCCTGATTGGGTTTGCGCAAGTGAATTTGCTGGTGGTGTATGGTGCTTGGATGGAGGATCGTTTCGGCCTGAGCGTCTCCAACCTGGGCCTGGTCACGCTTGTCATCGGCGTTGCGGAGCTGGCGGCAGAGCTGGCGGTCGCCTACGTGGCCGATCGCGCGGGTAAGCGGCGCTCCGTCTTCGTTGCAGTGGTATTGACAGGCCTTGCCTACCTTGCTCTTCCTCATCTCACTGGCAGCTTGGGGTTGGTGTTGACTGGGACTGCCGTAATGACGTTCTTTTTTGAGTTCACCATCGTGGCTCTCCTCCCCTTGCTCTCCGGCATGAACGCCGAAGCACGGGGTACGGTGATGTCGCTGGGGCGAGCCGCAGGGGCGACCAGCCGGGCCATCGCCGCACCTGTTGGGGTCGCACTCTACCGGTTCGGGGATATCACGCGGAATGGGCCGGTTTCCGCCGTTGTCTGTTTCCTCATCCTTGTCCTCCTCGTTCGGCTTCGGGAGCGCGGGCACTGACGTTCACTCTCAGCACGCAGTCTTTGGGTCGGTGACGAACCTCCACAGTGAGCATGGTGCGGACGGCATGACCCCTATGCTCCTAGATTGTCCCGACCGCCAAACCCCCCATTCGTCCGTGATCGAGTGTCATCCCTAGCAGCACGTCTCTCCACACCGTCACGCACCGGCGCCTCGCATAGGACACTTTTCAGAGGGAAGGCATGGGTCCACGAACGGCCGGGGGGTCGTGAATCCCGTGCCTTCGCCTCGGGCTCGCGCTTTGCACAGCGACTTGCACGGCGTCACCCCACCACTATAATGGGATCGACTCTGGCTGGATACCGAAGCCTACGCGGTGTTCGCGGCGGACGTGGGACTGGACCCTTCCAGTTCTGTGCCACACGAGACGCCCCACGACTTCTGCGATGGGTGGTCCTTGACCGAGTGCCGTGATCACCAGGTCTCCCCGTGAGAACCTGCCGCAGAACTGAGGAGAACGAGACCTATGGACAGCCCACTTCCCCCGAACCATCTGCTCTCATCCGCTCGACAGAACGAGGGCCTCTTCTCTGACCACGTTCTGGATGACGTCGTGCCGCACCTTCCGGCCTGGGAGGGAAGTCTGGCCGAGACTGAGGGTTTCCTGAGCTGGCTGCGGCGTCGCTATGCCAGAGAGTCGAAATCTCTCGCCGATTACCGAGAACGAGGATTGGAGGGACATTGGTTCCGTCCAATTCTTCGGAAGCTTGGTCACGTGTTCACCCCCGGTTCCCCTGTGGCAGATACAGACAACGAAGCGATGCAGCCCGATTACGTCCTCTTCCGTGATCAGGCGTCGCGGAGGGTGGCCGATGAGGCCTCGGATCCTGGCACGTTTGCAGAAGGAGCGCTGGCGGTCGGTGAGGTGAAGCGCTGGGACACCCCCCTTGGGAAGAAGCCTTGGGCTGGCGGCGCGGGTTTCAAGGACCAGAATCCCAGCTGGCAGATCGCGTGGCTGGTCTCAACGGCGGGCGTCGAATGGGGTCTCTTGAGCAACGGTCGGCTGTGGCGGCTGGTGCACGTGGACACTGCCGACCGCCTGGATACCTACTATCAGGTCGATCTCGTCACGATGATGGACCGCGGAGATCCGGAGGTGTTTCTGTACTTCACGCTCTTCTTCCGCCAGGCTGCCTTCCTACCGGATGAAGGAGGGCAGGTTTTCCTGGAAGAAGTGTTAGCATCGAGTCGGTCCTACGCCCGCGGACTGGCGCGAGACGTGCGAGAGAACGCTCGCTTGGCGCTCAAGAGGCTGATGCAGGGCTTCCTGGATCACGCCCCCAACCGCCTCGGTCATACGGACTTGGACGATGTGTACGAGAACAGTCTTTACCTGCTCTATCGGCTGCTGTTCATACTATGTGGAGAGAGTCGGGGTCTGCTGCCGCTTCACTACGAACAGTACCGTGCGCAACACAGCCTGGCACGCATTGTGGAGGAGATCACAGAGCCAGACGCCCGGCCCCTTGGCACGACGCACTACTGGAGACAGCTCAAGAACCTCTTCCAAATCATCAACGGTCGCTATCCCAAACTGAATCACGCCTTGGGTGTGCCGCGATACAACGGTGCTCTCTTCGATCCTGTGCAGCACCGATTTCTTGAGGAAAACGCCGTAAGCGATCGAGCCTTGGCTGAGGTCGTCGACCTGCTCAGCCGTCGGCGGACCGAGTCCGGCGTCGAGTCGGTGGACTACCGCACGCTGTCCGCCGGCCACGTCGGCTCCCTCTACGAACCGTTGCTTGCTTGTCGGCCCCGTTTTGCCAAGGAGCCGATGGTAGCTGTGGCAGCCGGAGCTGGTCACCGATGGGTGGCGGCTGCGGAGAGGCCCGCCTCGGCGGTTGTCGTTGAGCGACGAGAAAAGGGACAGGTCTACCTGGAACACGAGTCTGCCCGTACGCCTCGTGACCCCGGAGCCTTGGTGGTGGAGGCTGTCGTGGGGCAGACGGTCGGACCGATCTTGGCGCGTGCGATCTCCAGCGTGGAGCAGGTGCCGGCGAATCAGTCCGACCAGCTGGAAGACAGGACCACCGGGAAACGAATGGTGGAAGAGGTCCTTGGCCTCAAGGTTCTTGACCCGGCTATGGGGAGTGGACGCCTGCTTGTCGAGGCGACGGACTATCTAGCCCGAGCACTGACGGTCGATCCCCATGTTAGAGCCACTGATGCTGACGAAGATGATCTGAGCTACTGGAAGCGGCGTGTTGTGGAGCGGTGCATCTACGGCGTGGATCGGAATCCGCTGGCTGTCGAGCTCGCGAAGCTGAACCTTTGGCTCTCGACTGTGGCAGCCGATCGTCCCTTGAGTTTCCTTGATCACCACCTGGTGCACGGAGATGCCTTGATTGGGGCCCAGGTGGAGAACCTGGGCTGCCCGCCGCCAGTCATCTTGGAGCGCAGGGCGCGCGGACAAGCGGCCGAGCAGCGAGCGGGCCAAATCAACATGTTCGATCACTTGCTGCGGCAGACTCTACCGGGCGTGATTGAGCAAGTTCTTGAGATCACGCGGGAGGAGAGCAAGGACTACGACACGGTCCAGGCCAAGCAGGCGGCTGACAGGTCTGCACAGCGGCTGAGGGCGCCCTTTGAAGCCGTCGCGGACCTGTGGGCCAGTGCCTATTTTGGCAACGGATTTGCGCGCGGCGACTACGAGGAGGCTCTCGGTGTGATCAGTCAGCCCTACCTCCTGCTGGCGCTGGATCCTGTGCGGCGAGCGCGGCAGATGGGGGAAAGGCGTGCGTTTTTCCACTGGGAGTTGACGTTCCCCGAGGTCTTCTACGATGAACGAGGACAGTCGCTGGCACCTGGGGCGGGTTTTGACGCGGTCATCAGCGATCCGCCGTGGCATCTGACTCTCTCAGACGACGAGGTGGCCTTCCTCGAGGCGGTCGGCCTGGAGCCTGGCTCCTTGAGGTGTGGACGTGCGTCCATCCTTTTGGCCAGACGGAGTCTACGGCTGCTCTCCGAAAGGGGGCGGCTCGGCTTAGTTCTGTCCAACCTTGTTCTCGAGGAGGCGGGTCATGAACCATATTACAGTGCGGTCTCAGGCCAGGGGAGGGTGCTGGAGTTCGTTGATCTCAGCGCGCCCCACGAGGGCGAGGGGGATGTCCGACCGTGCCTCCTACTGGTGAGTTCCGGTGTCGCCCGTTGATTGGAGTCTAACCAAATTCCAACCCTTCCCAACCAAATCCAGCGGGAAACCCAACCCAGCCCAACGTCTACGGCTCGAGTTCTGTGTTATAGTTGGATGCAGTTGAGAAGGATGATGCTGCGACGGGGCGACTGCTTCGGCCCGACGCGGCGAGATTGCCAGGGGTGACGAGAGTATCCTCCGAGTTCTCATTCCCCCGAGATTGGGATTTCGATTCCGTCTCGCCTAGAATGTCCGGAGACGGACACCCACAAGGGAAGGCCTGTCACGGGGGGGCGGGCCTTCTCACTTTTTTGCTATGCTTGTTCCCTCAAGCTTGCCGCTCCGCCGACAAGCTGGTTGCCATCTCCCGAGTCTTAAGTATAAGCGGGCTAAGCTCACCACCCTTGGACTGCCTTCAGCGAGACGGTGTCTCAGCAGGATCCAGGCAGCAGAGGGGGCTCTCCATCGGAGGTCAGTGGTCCGCAGGACGTGTTGACACAATGCTGGCGGCATGGTGTCTTGACACTTCTCGCCGAACCCCAGCAGCCCGCACCACAAGGATGGTCCAATCAGAGATGAAGCCCGCACGTTTTATCAGCGAGGTCATCAGTGTGCAATTCGACGATGCGCCGGCACTGATGAAGAAGCCCGGCGCTCCGGACCGCTTCGATTGGCGGGAACGGACGTTCCACGTCGGCGAGAAGCTGAAGGAGTGGCACGATTACGGACGTCGAGGCCGTATGGCTCACAATATGCGTCCCGCGCATCTGAGGGCCGCCCGCCGACGAGGGTCGTGGGGGGTAGGTCGAGACTACTATCGTGTGCGAACCACTTGCGGACGCGTGTTTGACATCTACTATGATCGAGCTCCCAAGACCGCCGGTTGGCGACATGGGCAGTGGATCTTGTTCCGCGAGCTTGAGGCTTAATGCTCCAAGTGGTTGAGACTATGCCCCTCTGCCGTACGGGCAGAGAGGAAGGGGCGAAGTATGATCGGTGATCCAATAGCCAGGGGGGTTGGCCATGCCGCTTTTTCTTCGTGAGCAAGATGTCGGTACTCTGCTGACCATGGAGGACGCCCTGGAAGCGGTTGAGGAGGCCTTCCGGTTTCAAGGAACGGGTGAGGTGGACAACAAGCCGCGGCAGCGGGCCCGGCTGTCTGAGGCTATGCTCCAGGTCATGCCAGCTGGCGTACCTGGGGTGGGGCTTGGGGTAAAGGCCTACACGGTTGGTTCCCGAGGCGTCCGTTTCGTGGTGCTCCTGTGGGATGAGCAGTCGGGAGATCTGGAGGCGGTGATCGAGGCCGGCCACATGGGCCAGATGCGAACCGGGGCTGCCAGCGGTGTCGCAACGAAATACTTGGCCCGCCCTGATGCCAGTTGTGTGGGCATCTTCGGGACGGGCACCCAGGCCCCGGCTCAGTTGGAGGCTGTGTGCTCTGTTCGTCCTGTGGAGATGATCCGCGCGTACAGCCCCACGCTCGGTCACCGCCAGCGATTCGCCGTCGAGATGACCGAGAGGCTCGGGCTGCCAGTAGAGCCTGTCGACACTCCGCGCGAGGTCGTCGAGGAGACCGATATCGTGATTACCATCACGAAGGCGTCAAAGCCGCTGTTCGATGGCGATTGGCTGCGGCCCGGTGCTCACGTCAATGCGGCCGGATCCAACCGGTCCCAGGCGCAGGAGGTCGATGCCCGGACACTGGATAGAGCCGCATTGGTGACCATAGACGATCGTGAACAGGGGCGGATTGAGGCTGGTGATCTCCTGGCCGCCGAGCGCCAGAGTGTCTTGCGTTGGGGCGAGGTGGTTGAACTTGGCCAAATCGTGGCCGGTCACCACCCAGGGCGCCGCCACCGTGACAGCATCACGGTGTTTGAGTCGCTGGGGGTGGCATTCGAGGACGTCGCGGTTGCCCGTGTAGTGTACGGGAAGGCGGTGGATGCAGGTATTGGAGCCCATCTGCCCGAGACGATGCTCGGATAGGGTCCCGGCCGGTCGCCAGTCCTGCGATCAGGGGGACCCGGTGTGCCTGGAGAACCGGGGATGCTGGCAAGCTACCAAGACGTCGTTTCCAGGCTTGTGGGACTGAGCGGCGCAGAAACCAACCCTCAAGCCGATCATGTCTGGCAAGGAGCCACCGCAGGCACGGGTGATTCGCTTCAGTGCCGGCCTGTAGCTCTGTCACAGGATCTGATGCACGAGGCGCATCACGACTGTGTGCCCTGGCGTTTGGCATCTCTCGGAGGAGAGTGGAATGGGTGACCGCCAGTATCCGGAGCCGATCACAAGATTGCTCGACCTGGGCAAACCCGATCTGGGACGTCCTTGGATGGACTACATGGCGCTCGGCATCGGGCGCGAGCACATCTCTGACCTCATCCGCATGGCGCTCGATGAGCGGCTGGTCTCCTCCGACGCTGACGAATCCGCGCTCTGGGCCGGGGTGCACGCCTGGCGAGCGTTGGGTGAATTGGAGGCCCGGGAGGCCGCCAAACCCCTCATTGAGCTGCTGGACTGGATCGATGAACGGGAAGATGATTGGGTGCTGGCTGAGTTACCCATTGTCTTCGGCAGGATCGGTCGCTCGGCGATACCTGTGCTGGAGGGATACCTTACTGATCGGGCGTGCCCTCTATTCGGCCGGATCGCGGCCGCGCACGCTCTCGTAGAGATCGGTCTGCGGGAGCTGCGAGCTCGCGAAGAGTGCATTGTAGTCCTCAGCGAAAGCCTCGAGCGCTTCGAGGAAGAGGATCCGAGCCTGAACGCATTCTTGGTCAGCTACTTGCTTGACTTGGAAGCTTTCGAGACTGCCGACCTGATAAGGCGTGCCTACGAAGCCGAGAGCGTTGACGTCGAGGTGGTCGGAGGATGGGAGGACGCACAGGTCGAGCTGGGTCTGAGGAAGGGACCTGAAAGGCCTGGACCGCCGCTCGATCTTGAAGGGTCTCCAGCGCTCTGGGCAAGGGCCCAAGAGATAGCTCGCCAGCGGCTGCAAGAGACCGGCCGAAACGAACCTTGCTGGTGCGGTAGCGGGCGGAAGTACAAGCACTGCCATATGCGGCTGGATCAGCAGCGGGTCCTTGAGTGAGAGACGAAATCTTTGGATACGTGGCTCGGCAGGCTTGCCGTAGTTCCAAGGCTGCTGGACCCGGCGCGATGCGAATGATGCCGCTCAGGATTGTCCCGCTATCTGCGGTGTGCAGGGTGAAGACAATCCCAGCAGGTCCTGCGGCCATCCCACTAGCTGGGACGCTTCGCCTCTGACCTCCGCCACCGGCGCAGTTGGCTGGACACGGGCGGGAGCCGCACAATCAGCAACAAGATGAGCGCCGCCCCGGCGAACAGCGGCCAGGCGCGCAACTCCTTATAGTTCCAGATAGCGTGGAGCACCACAAGGCTGGCCGCCAGATAGACCGAGAGGTGGATCCGCTTCCAGGTTTTCCCAAGACGCTTCACCAACCCTGGAATGGACGTCAGTGCAAGAACCATGAGTATGGCAAAGGCGGCGAGCCCGACCAGCTCGCGGCGACTCTGGAGCACGGCCACGATGATGAGGTCAAGCGCCAGCCGGTAGTCGAGCCCCACGAACGCAAGGACATGGAGCATGGCGTAGAAGAAGGCATACAGTCCCAGCGGTCTTCGGAAGCGGACCGCCGCATGCAGACCGAAGATGATCCGGACAGCCGTCGGCACGAGGGACAAAAGGAGGAGCGTGAGTGCGTATCGCCCCAAGAGCCTCGTCGCTACCGCGACAGGGACTGGGCCCAGGTGTCCCTGCCAGGCCATCCAGGCCAACGTCGCAAGGGGTATCCAGGCCCCAACGTGGATGACGAGCGCGATCGGCCGCGCCGTCTTTCGATCCATTAGAAGTTCTCTTCCAGATCCATACCTTCGTATAGGTGGGCCACTTCCTCCTGGTACCCGTTGAACAGCTCTGTCTTGCGCCGCTCGCCGGTCCCGATGACACGCTCCGTGGCCTGCGACCAACGGGGATGAGGTACGTCCGGATTGACGTTGGCGTAGAATCCGTACTCGTTGGGTCCTGCTTCCATCCAGGATGAGACTGGCATCTCGGCCATCAGCTCGATCTTCACAATCGACTTGATACTCTTGAAGCCGTATTTCCACGGGACGACCAGGCGCACCGGAGCGCCGTTCTGCGGCGGGAGGTCTTTGCCGTAGAGGCCCGTGGCCAGCAAGGTTAGGTCGTGCATGGCCTCATCCACCCGTAGACCCTCGACGTAAGGCCAGTCTAGGACGTTCGACTTGAGCCCCGGCATCTGGGTCGGATCGGCGAGCGTCTCGAAGCGCACAAACTTGGCCTCGGCGGTTGGTTCCACTGTTTCGAGCAGCGCAGAGAGCGGGAACCCGCGCCACGGGATCACCATCGACCAGGCCTCAACGCACCGCATACGGTATATTCGCTCCTCTTGTTCGAAGGCCCCAATGTCCTGAAGCCCGAATACTGTGGGGTTCCTAACCATTCCCCCAACTTCGACTTGCCAGGGAGAGGTCTCGAAATCCTCCGCCAACTCGGCGACTTTCGTCTTTGACAGTGTGAACTCATAGAAGTTGTTGTAGCCAGCCACGTCCTCGAGCGGCGTCAGCCGACCCCCCAGGCGCTCCGACTCGCCGGTCGGTATTGGCGTCCCAGGGGAGGTCGATGTAGCGCCGGCGGACGGGGTGGCCTCGGGCCCACGTGGGGAGGCGCACGCACCCAATAGCGAGGCTGCGGCCAACGCCCCCATCCCCGTGATCAGTTGTCGTCGGTTGAGATAGATGTGCTCTGGTGTGATTCTGCCGGGATCGATCTTCTTCATCCTTTGTCCCTTCTCTTGTTGCACGTTACATCCTGGCCCTCGCTGCGCGAGTTGACGCCGCGGAACGCTACTCCGCGACGACGCCCTCGCGCTGATTGTCAGTTTCCAATAAGCCTACTGAGAACCAGATAGTGGTTATGCTCCTCCTCGGCCAGCCGCAGGAGCATCGCCTGACCGTGGGGAAGCGTCATCTCGTCTGCCGGAGTGCTGTACGTGTGATTGGCCTCTTGCTCAAGATCCATCCTCAGCGACACCACCCCCACTGCGCTCTTCTCCTACAACTTGTCCACGTCCGCCAACTCGCCGCACGATTAGGTCTTTGGTTCCCCGCCCTGGTGCTCGAGCAAGGCGTCTTCTCCCACCAGCTATTCTTCCTGTCCGATCAGCTACTGATCGTGGCGACGTTCGAAAGCCGCCAGCTTCTCGAACGACTCTCGGGCTTTGCGTTCGATGCTCTGACAACCCCGTCGGAATAGCGCTGTGCAGCTTCCCGGTGAGGAGCGCGGGAGACGTTGAGAGGGTCGATGAGCTCAGTGTTTTCGTTCACGGCCATCTCAACCACCCTTTAACTATAAATAGCTGATCTATATCATTATTATACTTGCTTGATGCTCAATTGAGAAGTCAAAGGGACGAGCCCCTCCCTGGAGTCGTCTCGCCCCAAGACAGGGGAGGCGCGACGGTCGACCGGGACGCTTCAGGAAGAAGGTGCCACACCGTCCTATCGATTGCTTTGTTTCTTGACGCATT
>Ga0180435_10007773_pt1 | contig 10182 bp, 15 predicted proteins | sample SS_ome_3_FD_132467 | JGI IMG/M metagenome (GOLD analysis project Ga0180435, IMG submission 132467) | Hypersaline lake sediment archaeal communities from the Salton Sea, California, USA - SS_3_S_1 metaG | ecosystem: Environmental > Aquatic > Non-marine Saline and Alkaline > Hypersaline >... | reverse complement strand
CTGAAAGGGACAATAGATCCGCGTTTATATCAAGAGATAGAGATTCTAGAAGCAAAGCCTCAAAAAAGAACCGTCCGCGTAAAGCCCGATGGTTGGGGTAACGAGACACGACACTACTATGTCGGTCTTCCTTACTTGCAGTTTGTGCGTTACCTGAGAGGGTTTTTTGTGTCGGCTAGCAAGAGGCCTCTTACCGTAGAGGACATTACCGACCCCCACTTCGATAGTCCACTCTTGATGCCGCCTTTGCCCAACATATACTCTGACGGTCATGTTTGTTTGTCAAAAACAAAGCTTACTTTGGAATCGACCGAACAGGGCATCGAGTTGTTCTGGCATGCGGTTTTTACACCGGATGAAATGACTTGGGGTGGCCTCAAAGACATGCACACTCTTTATGGGTCCTGGACCAGATGGGAAAATCGGACAAGAAAGTGGAGTGTGCAGGAGCTTCTCGATAACTTTGATAGTCGCCCTTTGCCTCTCAGACATTTCTGTGTCAATGAAGCTGCCAGGGAGCAACGACGAAGGAAATTGGAAGAGGAGGAGGCGGAGGCGAAGAAGTTTCTGGGTGCTGAGGCCGATAGGATTAGGAAGGCCCTAGCCAGCGAAGGATACTAGCAATCCAAGGAACATGCCCCCAAAACAAAATCACAAGCAGAGCGGCTCGGGAAAAAGCCAGGATGCCCAACGCGAACCACGCTAGACGATTCACAAGTGCGTAAACCAAAGGAAGTGTACTTACGACTACTGACAAGACGAATGTTTTGATCGACATGAAGAGGGCTACGCTCCCATCATCTGCCGCGATCAACAGCCGACCAACAGGATTCAATTCACCTTCGTAGTCGAGATGCCTTATGGAAAAGTAGATGTCTAGGCAGTCTACGCAAACTACGAAAAGCATCAAGAATGCGAACAGGAATATGGGCCAATTTCTCATCCACCTTAATAGAGTGAGAAATTTCAAATTCGCTTTACAAACCAAATAAGTAGACTATAATCAGTGAGCCGGAAATAGAACCATTAGGGAGAATATGATGCCCGCTACCAAAAAGACCTCCAAAAAGACCTCCAAAAAAGCTCTGAAGTCCCCCAGCGAAAAGGACCCGCTGACTCTCCAGGAGGCGACTGTGCGGGTGAAAGAGAGGGAATCTTGCCGCGAAGTGTATCGCACTAAGAAAATGCATGTGGTCGAGTATCCTCCCCAGATTCGTGTCTGTAAGTTCAAGGTTCATGGGCAACGTACAAGACATCACCTTGCAATGCCGTACATGCAGTTTGCAAGGTACGCGGGCAATCAAGGGACAAGTCTACACGTTTCGTTTACCAACGAACCGATCAAGTCGATCAAGACGAAAGTCTACTTTCCTCCGCTTCCGAATGTTTGGTATCCTTCGCTTCAGATCTGTTTGATGCATGCTCCAAACAACACGTTTGAAGCGTGTATCAAGAACTTCTGGAACACTGAATATTTGGACTGCGAGGACTGGTACTGTTTCCCGGTTTTGCGGGAAGAGTATCCGATGAAGACGTACAAGGGTTGGGCTCGAATGACGAAGGACGATCCCAATTTCATCACCGAGATCAAGTGGACCCATCCCTGTCGGCTCGATCAGATTCCCGAATTCGATACCGGTGGGAAGCAAGCCACGATGACGAAGGTTGGCAACCCCAAGTATGGTGGAAGTCACACCAACCGTTTCAACGGCCCGATCCGAAGCTTTGCCGTTGTTCACACTTCGACCCCGTTGGATTAACCGAAAGGCACTACTCCGCACCCCAGCTTTTCCCCTCTGGGCCGACCGGACCTAGTGCCTTTCCTTTAACTTGCTGATGTCAAACAACTCAACAGTAGGCCCTCCGTGGGCACAGATTCCACAGTTCATTTACGCTTGGGTAGGCGAAGATGAACACGGTAGCGGCGAAGTCGGCTTGAAGCAAGCCCTGACTCCCGCTGGGATGATTCCTTTGGCTGCTGTGGATTTGGAGAAGATGGATCAAGATTACCTTCGTCAAGCATTGCAGCAACAGGCTACTACTTACGGAAAAGTCATTCGTTTAGTGCGGTTCAGAGTCGAAGAAATTGAGGTCCAACTCGACCCCTGATTTTTTTTCGGAAACTGCTCTTGACGACGATTGGGGAATCGCTAAAATCCCATTATTCGATCTTTGACAATTCGGGATTCAGAATCCTTATTGGGGCAAATGTCCTGATAGGGCACTCCGCTTGCTCCGCAAGCGGAGTGCTTTTCCAAAATTTTCGGAAAAATCGAAAACTGATCTTGACGAAACTTGTGGAACTGCTAGAATCCCAAAATCGCGTTTGCGATACTTGTTCTTTGACAATTTGAAAACAATTCCCTTTGTCGTCGGGAACCTAAACCGATATGCCGCGAACAGGGCGGTCGGGTCCGAAAGGACATAGACGAAAGCCAGAGGCAGGACAGCCTTCGGGTTGAAATGACCGTTCATTTCTAACTGTACGACGGTGGTGTTAGATAAAGGTGTAGGAGCCTGAAACTAGCCAGTAGCTTAGAGTGTGAGCCATTGTCCTACCAATGGAATACTACTCGAAAGAATACGGATTTGTGCGTTTATCGTTTAACTGTTCGTACATTTGAGTGATATCAAGTGTTGAAGCATGGTAATCATAACCTGTTTCCTGGGAAGGACTGGAGCTTCGGCAAGAGTTCAAAACGTGCGTGGGTGATGTACAGAAGTGCCTACGGTGAACGGGGCAACCTGTTCACGCTGCCCGAAAGGGGTTTACTGGAACACTTCCCAGGAGTGCAAAGGTGAACGAGCTAGCAGAGAGTTGACGACGGTTGACTTAAAGCAACCTTAGAATGTCACGCCCACTACTGCTTGCTGTTTAGCGATGGAGACATCAAAAACAGGGGTGAAAGTTGTGAAGGCCGTTAAACAGCCGTGTGCAGCCCCAAGGAGTCTTACGATTATGATCTGGGTATCACAGCTTAGTGGAATAGATCTTGTGCTAAAGCCACTTTTTTGGGAGTGTAGCTCAGAGTAGAGCGTCGGGACTAATCCTCCCGAAGGTCGGTGATTAACGAACACCCACTCCCGCCACGGCAGAGTAGCTTAAAGCGTAAAGCCCAGGAAGATTACTCCGGTTTGAAACCTGGAGATGGTGACTCGCATCCACCCTCTGCCACTTGATTGGGGACAACTTGCCAGTTGTGAAGGCACCCCTTCTCTTCCCCAATCATTTGGGCGGTTAGCTCAAAGTAGAGCGTCGAAACGGGCAACCGGTTCGAAGATGGTGACTCACGACCACCACCGCCCACTTGCTTTTGATGTGGAGTTAGAAGCATCCGCTTTTTCCAGTGCGGTTTTGTGCGGTAAACAAAACTGCTCGCGGCAGAGTAGCTCAAGTGTAGAGCCCAGGACGCTAAACGTGAGTCTTAACCGCCTTACGATTGATGTCTTGGAGATGGTGACTCGCAACCACCCTCTGCCACTTTTACCTGTACCACGCCGTATGAGCCTACAAACTTTACCAAGAACAAAAGTTCGGGCGAAAGCCCATCAAAGCTCTTACAACTTGTACAGGTAAATATGGGCGAGTAGCTCAGAGCGTCGTAGTAATACGGAAAGAGCAATTCTCTTCGGAGAATGTGTCGGTGACTCGCGTCCACCCTCGCCCACTTTTTCGCTCGCGTCCTTAGAGCCCTTTCCCCCGAGGGCTCTATTTTTTTGTCTTGACACATATTCCAAAATGGAATATATTGAGGAAAAGGAGACTGTCATGGACAAAAGATACAGTAGCGTAACCGAAATGCTTCGCGACACTATGGGCGACGAATATGCCGACAACTTCCAAAAGCTGTTGGACGCAAGAGCCATAGCAAAGACGCTGACAATTCTACGGGTCAAAAACGATTTGCCCCAAGAAGAATTGGCCGAGATCATCGGTTGGTCCCAAAGCAAGATTTCGAAGTTTGAGAATTCAGAAGATGCCCAGATGAAATTGGGAGACATTCAAGAGTATCTAGAAGGCCTTGGTTTTAGGCTGGCCATTTCTGTTGAGGAGAAGACATGAAGGTTGGAAATAGAGTGTGCATATGCCCCGGTCCTCATGGGACCATGATCTACGCAACCAATATGATCCCCGAGAAGCTGCCAGCGTCGGCTACCAGGGAAGAGATTCAAGAGGCAGTGGATGCCTATGAAGAAGAACGCAAGAAGATGGCCGAAAAGGAGGGCGAATTTCTGGACCCTCAAGACCAACCTACACAACCAGGGATTTATCTGTGTACAGCGTTCGGGAATCCGGCTAAGGTGACGAAGCTGGTAGTGGTTGGGAAATCTGAACAGGGTTTCCTGTATATCATCGACCCCGAACATGCAGATCAGTCGATGGGGCCGCTTGAATTTGACGGCTGCCAGACACCCAACCACCCAGATTACGACTATTTTAAGTGGGTTGGCCCGCTAGATCCGACGCATATAAATCCCTTCGGTTAATCTAAATAAGGGAGATTAACCAAGGAGGAATATGACCGAGGTTTTTTGGCACGAAAATATCATCTCAAGAAGAGACAGAGAGGAACTAAACGGCAACAAAGGATGTGTGATCTGGTTCACCGGACTTAGTGCTTCAGGTAAAAGCACCATCGCAAATCTGTTGGACTACGAACTACACAACCAAGGTTACCACTCAGCCGTTTTGGATGGAGATAATATCCGACACACCTTGAACGCAGGGCCGTGCCGATTGAGAGATCGTCATGGAGAAGAATTCGCAAAGAGGTTTGGACTCACATTCTCAGCACAAGATCGAGAGGAAAACATTCGCCGGATCGGCTGTACTGCCAAGATCCTTTGTGACCTGGGTATCATCGCTATCACTGCTTTCATCAGCCCTTATCAACGTGACCGCGATAATGCCAGAGCGATGGTCGAAGATGACGATTTCATCGAAGTTTTTGTCAACACCCCACTAGAGGTCTGCGAAGCCCGCGACCCAAAAGGACTCTACAAAAAAGCTAGAAGTGGCGAACTTAAAGGCTTTACTGGTATTGACGATCCTTACGAAATACCTGATAATCCAGAGTTGGCCCTAGATGGATGTCGTAGTCCCGAATTGCTGGTCGAAGATGTCATTGCACATTTGAAACTGGCAGGAAAGATTAGATAGATGGGCTTAGTTCCTACGAAGCCGCCGCGACCCAGACCCAAACGACCCACAGGCCAGGGACCGAAACCTGTTGTCTGTGAGTATTGTGATTCTATTTTCGGTAAAGAAACCGAATGTCGTAATTGCGGTGCCCCTAGACCTCTTGCTCCACCCATTAGAAAAGGGCCTCGGACGTTTGCAGAAGTCTTCAAAACCTCTAGCACAGGACCAAGATAATGTCTATTAGCCGAAGAGACTTTCTAAAAGGCACCGCTGCGGCGGGAGCCGCAGCGGTGCTTATGTTGCCGAGTCCCAAGAAAGCAACGGCCAAAGCATCGTTTTTAGTTACACCTGAGGGCAAGATGGGGAGGATGATTCCCACCTTGACTAATTTTGATGCCTACGGAGGGTTCAGGCGAAAAGGCATCACAATTATTGCAAGCGGCTGCGGCCAAGGCAAAACTTCTTATGCCGCTTATCTTTGTGCCCAAGCCACCAAACTGAATTCTATCAATACGCTTTGCCTTTCTTACACTGGCGAGCGGGCTATTTATGGGCAATTTGAACAACATAAGAGATATTGCAGAGGGTCGCAGATCACCATTTTCCCCTCGATCAAGGATAGCGAACCTCATAGGTTGGATGTTTTGCAAAGATATTTGAAGGTTTCCAAGCCGGATTTGATTCTTGATGATATGGGGCCGATCTATGACTCTAATATTGCCAGGGAAATTCACCGATTGGCCTTTGACAACAATATTGCTTATGTGAAGACCGTCCAAACTAATCGCTCTGGGAAAGGCGATCTTTGCTTCTCCCCCGCACTTTATGGTTCGGAACGGCTCCGGTGGCTGGCCAATTATGGAGTGCATGTGAGGAAGTTTGATGAAGTCCCGTCTTTCTGGGAGCCCAAGTTGGTTGTGAAGGTCATCAAGAATCGTTATGGGCCGTTGGGCGGATACGCTGTGCCGATTTCCGAACTTTTCGGCTAAATAGTGTATGGAATTCGGAGATTGGCTGGTTTTAAATGAAGGCGATCTAATTGCTGACAATTTGAAATCTATGCATCATAATCAGGTGAAGAAATACAAAACCCCTATTAGGGACTTTCTGGTGGCACAACACATGCCCCAGAGAGCGGTCGATCTTTTCGTAAATTTCCTTTCTCACCTCTATATTTCCGAAAACATCGCTCCTGAAGAGGTTCCGGCAACTCTGACGCGGGACTGGCAGCATTGGGGAGACTACTTCCATGCCTCTTTGAATCAAAGGCAGAAATTCGCCTCCGCAACAACGCGGGAACAGTTGGACGGTCGGGTGGCCGAATATCACCGCGATTTGAAGTTGGGACAGAAGAATAGACGAAAAGGTCCAGAGGGATTGGTGATTGCCGAAGTCCCCCAAGGGCTTTTCAAATTGACAGAGTCGGGTCTTCGATTGCCCGAGATTTTCAATCCATACGTTTGGCAAGGATGGAAATGGGTTTCGCTAGGGGTCGGAAGCTCCAGAGAAGAAGCGGCGGCAGCCGGGCATTGTGGGAATTCGGGGGCAGCGGCAGGAGACAATATCGTATCTCTGCGGGACCCGAAGGGCAAAGTTCATTTGACTTTCATCGTGAACACTTACACAGGAGATCTTGGTGAAGCCAAAGGGGTCAACAATGATAAGCCTGAACCCGGCTATCATCCCGCAATCGTTTCGTTGCTGTTGTCACCATACGTGAAAGGATACAAGGGACAGGGATACAAACCCGAACACAACTTCCATCCGCAAGATATCGAGGACAACGACCTCAGGAGTTACATCACAGACTTGCTTGATTACCGCACCGCCGTAGAACAACAGCATGAGGTTCCCGAAAATTATCGGCAGTTGCAGTGGATAGAGCAGTGGACCCAAGATAGAGTTGATGCTTTGTCTCCAGAGGACAAGCTGAAATTGATGAGGAATATAGCGGAAATTTTTGATAACCATAAGCCGCTGAATGCGTACTCAGGGTATGATGAGGATGATGAGCCCATTCTGAAGACTGATGCGTATGTTCCTAAAATTCACTTTGACATCAACAAACTTTTGGCTGACGTGATCCCAGCAGTCAAGAACAGAAAGCATGTTTTGAAGGTCATGCATGCTATTTCTAGGATCTCGACCGCAAACAAGATGGGCCACGTTAACGACGTAAAAGTTTTTCATCCCGACAAATATGAGGAGCCAAAAGAAGGGGAGCCATCCTTCAAAGAAGAATGGTCGGATCTGGTGAAATCCGAGGCCCTTGAAGTGGATATGTCCATATTCGACCGCTTCATCAAGCAGGGTATTCGACAACTAGCCCAAGGCAGCTTGAGAGAGAAGTTGTCTTTGATTGAGGAATTGGATAGCGTTGGATATCGTGACGAAGAATATGTGGATGAAAACGGGCACCGCGATTGGAGAGAATGGAACGTCTACCAGAAATACTTGGACGATTTGTACAAAGATGTCTTAGAGGATGTGGTTAAGAAAGGGTCAATTCCCCCAAGTTTGGTTTATGAGATCACAAATGTTCTTGGTTCTTTCACTGCCGAAAGACGGCGGCAGGACCATCTTATCCCGTATGTAGAGTTAAGCCAAGATGGGAAGAAGGTTCTTCTTGGGATGAACACTTATCCCTTAGAGCAGAGTTTGACTTCGGCTTTTGAGGAAACCAACAGAATGGGGCAGCGAGTACATCGCGTAGGAAAGAAAAAAGAAGCAGACCCTCGTAGCAAGAAACTCAAGGAGCATGTTGAGAAGCTTCTCGAAAAGAAGATGCCGGAACTCAAACGACGCGGATATTCCCCATATCTTAGCGGAGCGACACGAAGCCGTCCGTTTGGAGGATCATTGCCACGATTGCTCGCGGAGAAGTTTGGGAAATATCTCTTCGAAGCATTTGGTCGAAACATGAGGCAGTTGTATCCAAAGAACTTCAAGGCAAAGCCCAAGAGAACGCATGATGCTGGTTACGTGTACTTCATGGATGCTATGGATTACGTCAAAGACGTGCTAGCAGGAAAACCCAATCAAGCTGCGGATACCGTTCAGACCCAAGCCTTGAGGGTTTTTGAGCGTTCGTTCAATAATTTGTTGAAACAGCTTCCGCAAATTCTCAACAAAGAAATGGACGAGCTTATCGAAACCGTCAACAATCCCCAGGAATACAGTAGGAAACAACAGGAATACGTTCCCATTCCAAGAATCCATACCCGACGCCACGCAGGAGTCTAAAAATGGACCTCGCTAAGTTGGCTGCCGAGATGATTGAAGTAGCCCACACGCTAGGATACGGTCCCTGCCTAGATACCAGACCGTATGCTAGAGATTTCGATTTGTTTGGATATCCCCTTAGAGTGATATTCACAATAGACAAGATAATGGGCCATGAGTTAAACCATTTGTCTTTTGGGGCCACTAAAGCTGGCCTTATGGTTCCCGATAGAGTCGTTGCGGAGATCGCTCCGCATTTCTTTGAAGGCGAATTTTGGGAAATGCCCGCAAGTGGACTCCATAGGGAGGGATTGGTTCGGCATTTTACCGATAATCCTCGCTTTGGCCATTCCGTTGGCAGAAAGTTTGAATTCGATGGCTAAAGACCAACTTAAATTTCGATTACGGAGGTTGTGGCATAAAGACCCCTGTTGTCATTGGTGTGGGAAACCTACATTTCTGGTCCTGTGCCCGGCAGGGATGCAGACGAACATAGGAACCCAACATCCGCAAATGGCGACTATCGATCATCTCCGTAGTCGCTATGATGAAACCCGAAAGGAAAAGCCGACCAAGGAGAACAATGAGCCCCGCACGGTCCTGGCTTGTCATGCGTGTAATGATAAACGCAATGAAGAGGAACAAGCCAAGGTGCCCAAAGAAGAGTTGACTAAAAGGGCCCGACGAATGAGTCACAAACGTCGCCGCCGCTGCAAGAAGTGGCGTGATAAGGTACAACAACACTTTACGGAAAAGATCGACCCAAGCCAGGAGCATGACGAATTCAACAAGCAAGTCAGTCAGTTGCATCTTGTGGTGAATCGCGGGGTGGAGCTTCTTAGAAAACAAGCAGGGCTTCCGCACTGGACTGACAAAGTGGACGGTGTGCCCAAATTGCCCACCGATCCTGAGGAAATAGAAAAAGGCCTCCAAGAGGTCGTTGCGGAACTTAGGTTGGCTTTTACAGGAGAGAAGACATGAAAGCGGAAGCGTTTGAAGATGGCATACTTTTGACCGATGGAAGTGCCTACGGATTCAGTAAAACTCTTCAGCCTGAAGAGGCTCAGGAGCTAGCTTGGCAGCTTTTGAAGGCGGCACACTCTGTTCATAATGAGAGGAAGTATGCGTCCGCACCTGACCAAACTCTGGAGGAGTATCTAGAGTCTCATCCTCCCAAAGGGGAATTCAAACCCTGTGCCATGTACAACGTGGAGGGCAATCAGCTTGAGGTTTTCTGGGATAATGCCCCCGATTGCGGTGAACCCAGAGAGGGAATGTGCCTCCATCGTAGTATAGAGGATGGTAAAGTGGTAGGTGTGACAATATACGGCATCCAGAGAATTATGAGCATTGAAGAAGATGAATCCAATTCCGATATTCCAGCGTCTACCGGAGGCTTTTAAGCCAGTTTTGGCATATTCGCCCTTGCATGATAAGTGGTGGGTGGTGTATATTGACGACTCTTGGTCACCCCCCTATTGGATGTATCAGCACGGCGGCACTGCCGAACCAGTTTTTGAACGCGACAAAGTAAAGATCCACAAGTTCACCCATTGGTGCGAGTTGCCCGATGTTCCCGTACTTCACCCTAAACAAACAGACAGGGGAGATTAAAGAAGCCTCTGCTGTTGAGTGGTCGGTGTGGTTTGAAGATGTTGAAAATCGTCGTATTGAATATACGAACGAAGAGGACCTTTGCGTATCCACAGTTTTTCTTGGCATAGATCATAGTTATGGTTGCGGTGACCAGATGTTGCTTTATGAGTCTTGCATTCTGGAAGGGCCTCCTGAAATTCAAGGTAACTGTTATCGTTATG
>Ga0180435_10007772_pt1 | contig 10183 bp, 8 predicted proteins | sample SS_ome_3_FD_132467 | JGI IMG/M metagenome (GOLD analysis project Ga0180435, IMG submission 132467) | Hypersaline lake sediment archaeal communities from the Salton Sea, California, USA - SS_3_S_1 metaG | ecosystem: Environmental > Aquatic > Non-marine Saline and Alkaline > Hypersaline > Sediment... | reverse complement strand
CATACTTATTGAAGCACTGCCGTATATTCGTCGTTTTTACGGCCGGACCATCGTAATCAAGTACGGCGGACATGCCATGGTGGATCCGGGACTCAAGAAGGACTTTGCTCGGGATATCACGCTGCTGAAATTCATCGGCTTGAATCCGGTGGTGGTGCACGGAGGAGGCCCGCAAATCGGTTCCGTTTTGGAACAGATGGGCATTCGGTCACACTTTGTAGACGGGATGCGGGTGACCGATGAACCGACCATGGATGTGGTGGAGATGGTGTTGGTGGGCAATGTAAACAAGGCCATCGTGAGCCGAATTTGTCAGTTCGGCGGAAACGCCGTGGGGCTAAGCGGTAAGGACGGCGGGTTGTTGCTTGCCGAAAAGATGCAGTTGGTGCGATCCACATCGGCGGCCGATGAACCGCCGGAAATCATCGACATGGGAATGGTCGGAGACGTGGTGGGCGTGAACCCGGAAATCATCAGGACGCTGGAGGCCGGCGGGTTCATCCCCGTCATCGCGCCGGTGGGGGCGGGCAAATCGGGTGAGACGTATAACATCAACGCCGACTGGGTTGCCTGCAAGATCGCACTTTCCTTACATGCCATCAAATTTATGCTGCTCACCGACGTGGAGGGTCTCCTGGACAACGCCGGAGAGTTGATATCGACGACGACGGTGCCGGAAACAGAGCGTCTGCTGGCGGACGGGAGCATATCGGGGGGGATGATCCCGAAAATGCGATGTGCCCTGGAAGCCGCCAAGGGGGGGGTAGATAGTGTTCATATCATTGACGGTCGAAAGCCCCATGCCGTTTTGCTGGAGCTTTTCACCGACCGAGGCATTGGGACACAGGTGACCGACGATGGATAAAGCAATTATGGAGAAAGCGGATCGGGTCATATTTGATACCTACAAGCGTTTTCCGGTGGTCTTTACACGGGGCGGCGGATGCACGCTGGAAGACACGCAAGGCCGTACGTATACGGACTTTGTCGCCGGTATTGCCGTATGTAATTTGGGGCATGCCCATGAGGGGGTGGCCGCGGCGGTCTCTGCTCAGGCCCGGCGCTTGGTGCATGTGTCCAATCTCTATTACACCGAACCCCAAACAGAACTGGCTGCCTGGCTCGTGGAGCGGTCTTTTGCCGACCGGGTCTTTTTTTGTAACAGTGGTGCCGAAGCCAATGAGGCCGCCATCAAGCTGGCGCGAAAGTATTATAAGGACCGGGGGGAAACGCATCGGTATCGAATCATAACCATGGAAGGCTCTTTTCACGGGCGGACCATGGCCACCTTGGCGGCGACCGGACAGGACAAAATCAAAAAAGGGTTTGATCCGTTATTGGAAGGGTTTGATATCGTGCCGTTTAATGATCTTGAAGCGGTTAGGGAGGCGATAACCCCGGAGACCTGCGCGGTGATGTTGGAACCGATTCAGGGCGAAGGTGGGGTCCAATGTCCCGGCGAAGGGTATCTAAAGGGGGTGCGGGAACTCTGCGATGAACAGGGGTTACTTCTCATTTTTGACGAGATACAGACCGGCATGGGACGAACGGGTAAATTGTTTGCCTATGAGCATTTCGGATTGCATCCCGACATCATGACATTGGCCAAGGCGATCGCCAATGGGCTTCCCATGGGGGCGATGCTTGCCACGGAAGCCATAGCCGGTGCCTTCGGCCCCGGTGTCCATGCATCCACCTTCGGCGGCACGCCGCTGGTGGCCGCCGCGGCCCTGGCGGTAGCCAAAGTTTTGGAAGACGGTGTCGTACTGGAGAATTGCCGGCGAGTGGGCGCCTATTTTGAGGAAAAACTTCAGGCCTTGAAATCCAAGTATGATGTTATTCAGGAAGTGAGAGGCAAGGGACTCCTGGTCGGGATGGATTTAACGATCGACGGTGGGGAGATTGTCAATGCCTGCATGAAGCGGGGGTTTCTGGTTAACTGCGCGCAAGGGCACATCTTGCGGTTCATCCCGCCGCTGATTGTCGCAGAGGCGGACATAGACCGCCTGATTGCGTGTTTGGATGCTGTTTTGGAGACGGTTTGACCAGGTTTATCCCGTTTATAGCCGTGATCCGTTTCAATCACCAGCTTGGTGAATCTGTAGGTAAAATATGAAAAAACACCTTCTAACACTCAGAGATTTGGACCGTAGTGATTTCGAGAATTTCTTCGCCCGTGCTTTCGAATTGAAGAAACGGCTTTGTGCCGGTGTCTTGGATCGACCGCTTATGGGAAAAACGATCGGGCTGATTTTCGACAAGGCCTCCACTCGAACCCGGGTATCTTTTGAAGTGGCCGCCATTCAATTGGGCGGCGCCTCACTCTTTCTGAGCACGCGGGACACCCAGCTGATTCGAAACGAACCGGTGGCGGATACCGCGCGGGTCCTCTCTCGGTATTTGGATGCGCTGGTGATTCGGACATACTCTCAGGATTTGCTCAACGAACTTGCCGCGACATCCGCTGTTCCCGTGATCAACGGATTGACGGACGTTTACCATCCATGTCAGGTGTTGAGCGATTTGATGACCGTTTTGGAGAAAAAGGGAGATATCAACGATCAAAAGATCGTGTGGGTGGGAGATGGCAACAATGTTGCTCATTCCTGGATTAATGCCGCGGCGATAATGGGATTTAATCTGGTTATCTCCTCCCCACAAGGATATCTGCCACGAAAATCGATTTTGCAAGATGCCGTGTCTGATGTGGGGGATGCGATCGCCGTGGTTTCCGATCCGAAAGAGGCGGTTCGAGAGGCCGATGTCATCTATACCGATGTGTGGGCCAGTATGGGGCAGGAAAATGAATCCGCTCGGCGCAAAGGGGTATTCAGGACCTATCAGGTGGATGAAGAACTGGTGGCTCTGGCCAAGCCGGATGTTATCGTGATGCATTGCCTGCCTGCCCACAGGGGCGAAGAGATCAGCGAGGAGGTCTTGGAAGGCGAACACTCGGTGGTCTGGGATCAGGCGGAGAACAAATTACATATGCATAAGGCGGTTTTGGAAACGTACCTGTCGGGTGTCCGTCCTTAGATTGATGGTTTATGCACGGGGCGATCAGCGTCGCCTTTGGGTATCGGCAGGGATCAAACCGGGTGGAGGCTTTTAATACTACGGGAGGTTGGATTTGTCGGAGACAATAGAAAAGATTGTGTTGGCCTACTCAGGGGGACTGGATACGTCCGTTATCTTGAAGTGGCTGACGGAGACCTATCAATGCCCGGTTGTGGCCTTTGCTGCAGACATCGGCCAGGGAGAAGAACTGGATCAAATTGAAGAAAAGGCCCGAGAAACGGGAGCGGAGAAGGTGGTGATCGAAGACCTTTCCGAAGCGTTTGTCCGGGATTATGTCTTTCCCGCCTTTCGGGCCAATGCGCTATATGAAGGCCATTATCTGTTGGGAACCTCTCTGGCCAGACCATTGATTGCGAAACGACAGGTGGAAATCGCCCAGGCCGAGGGATGTAATGCCGTCAGCCATGGGGCCACCGGTAAGGGAAACGACCAGGTCCGGTTTGAACTTTCCTATTTGGCGCTTTCTCCGAACATTCGGATTATCGCGCCGTGGCGCGAATGGGATCTCAATTCCAGGCAAGCGTTGATGGCCTACGCCGATTCCCGGGGCATCCCCGTTCCCACGACGCCGCAAAAACCCTATAGTACGGATCGGAACCTCCTTCACGTGAGTTATGAGGGGGGCGTTTTGGAAGATCCCTGGCATCGTCCGCCGGAGGAGATGTTCAGACTCACGAAGTCGCCGCAAGACGCACCGGACCGGTCTGAAGAGATCGAGATGTCTTTTGATCAGGGGAACCCCGTGGCCATCGACAGCGAGAGACTGTCTCCGGCGGCCCTCCTTGGTCGACTCAACGACCTGGGGGGCAGAAACGGTATCGGGCGCGTGGACTTGGTGGAAAACCGGTTTGTGGGGATGAAATCCCGAGGTGTTTACGAGACTCCCGGCGGTACGATTTTGAGGGCGGCCCACATGGCGATGGAGTCGATCACCATGGATAGAGAGGTCATGCACCTGAGAGATGCCATGATTCCCAAGTATGCGCAACTGATATACAACGGATTCTGGTTTTCACCTGAAATGCGGTTGTTGCAGACCATGATCGATGAAACGCAAAGGACCGTTTCCGGTACGGTGCGCCTGATGCTCTACAAAGGGAACTGTCAAGTGATCGGTCGAAAATCCGACCGGTCTATGTATAGAGACGATTTTGCCACCTTCGAAGATGACGAGGTATATCGTCAAAAGGATGCGGAAGGGTTTATACGCTTGAATGCATTACGCCTTCGCATTCAAGCATTGATGGCGTCGTAAAAAGTTCAATATCTGCGTTGCGCTTCATCCTTCGTCACTGCGACGTACGCTAAGTACGTCTCATTCCTCAGGACTTGCGACGCCTTGTTGGAGCGAAGCGGAAATCCCGCTATCGGGGATCTTGAACTTTTTACTTAGCCATAAGAAGAACGACTTTTTACGATTTGATCAAGCATTGATGGACCAAGAATAGGGGTTCTCCCTGGGGTAAGGAGCGCTGTTTTGCCAAAGAAATTGTGGGATGGAAGATTTACGGAGATGACCGACGAGGCCGTCGAGGCCTTTACGTCGTCGATTAACTACGATAAACGGCTGTCCGCCTATGACATTGCCGGCAGTATCGCCCATTGCCGCATGTTGGCCAAGCAGTCGATCATTTCGCAAGAAGACGCCTCGATCATTATCGAAGGGTTGGGCAGAATCGGCCGGGATATCGAGCGGGGTGACTTCCGGTTTGATGAGGCCCTGGAAGATATCCACATGAACATTGAGTCGGTTCTGACCAATGAAATCGGTGAGGTGGCACAAAAGCTTCATACCGGGAGAAGTCGAAACGATCAGGTGGTCTTAGATGTTCGCATGTACTTACGGGATGAACTGGGGCATATGCTAAACGCCTTGACTCGGTTGCGTGGTGCATGTGTGGATCTGGCGGAGAAACACATCGGCGTGATGATGCCCGGGTACACCCATTTGCGCCGGGCCCAACCGATTTTGTTTTCTCATCATGTAATGGCCTATTATGAGATGTTTTCGCGAGACAGGGAGCGGTTTAACGGCGTCCTGGAGCGGGTTAACGTCTTGCCGCTGGGCAGTGCCGCCTTAGGGGGAACCACATATCCGATCGACATGCAGTATACGGCGGAACTCCTCAACTTTCAGAGGGTGTCGACGAACAGCTTGGATGCGGTGAGCAGTCGAGATTTCATCCTGGAGTTTCTCTCGGCGGCGAGTATCTTTATGGTCAATATCAGTCGCCTTTCGGAAGAACTGATCCTTTGGTCTTCCAGTGAGTTTGACTTTATCGATATGCCGGATGCCTTTACGACGGGCAGCAGTATCATGCCTCAGAAGAAGAATCCCGATGTGGCTGAACTGGCTCGGGGAAAATCAGGTCGGGTATTCGGTTCTTTGATGAGCGTCCTGACGCTGATGAAGGGTCTGGTGTTAAGCTATAACCGAGACATGCAGGAAGACAAGGAGCCCCTGTTTGACACCGTCGATACGGTCAAGCAGTGTCTGGCCGTTTATGAACGGTTAATCCCACGACTGATCGTCAAGAAGGCGTCGATCGAGCGTTGGGTGAACGTAGGCTTTTTGAATGCCACCGACGTGGCGGACTTTCTGGTAACGAAAGGGATGCCCTTTCGACAGGCCCATCGATGTACCGGTGAGGTGGTTCGGTATGCCATAGAACAAGGCAAGGAAATACATGACCTGTCGATGGAAGAGTTGAAGCAGTTTTCGAGACGTTTTTCTGAAGATCTCTTCCCGCTTTTAGAGCCCCGAGAAATGATAGATAGACGGGTTTCACCGGGTGGAACAGCGACGAAGAATGTGCGGGAGGCCATACGGGCGGCCAAGCGCGTGATTGCTGAAGAGATGGGGGAGTAACAGATGGATGCCGTGGAGACGGTGCGTAACCGCAAGCTTATGAAGGGGATCCTCGGCATCTTGATGACCGTTCTATGCTTCCATGTGGGGTGCGGGCGAAAGGGGCCGCCGAAACCGCCTCGAACGATAACCCCGCCGGCTATTTCCGACCTAACGGCTGATCTTGCGGGGCGTCGGATAGCGCTGACCTGGTCGGTTCCCAGGCAGGGCGGAGAAGTCGTCGAAGGCATCCAAGGTTTCAGTGTGTATCGATTCAAAACGTCTGATCCGGAAAAATTGTGTGCCCGCTGTCCCATTGATTTTCGCAAGTTCGAAGAAATCGAAATAGATGCAGACATACCTGAGAAGAAGGATCGAGTGACCCTCTATGATACGTATGAACCGGGATACGGGTATGCGTATAAGGTTGTGGTATTGCATGAAAGCGGCGGCATGAGTAAGGACTCGAACATTGCCAAGGTATTACCGTAAGGATTGAGGAATAGACATGCACCATTTTCAATATAAGGGCGATGTCATGTATTGTGAGGACGTGGCGATCCAAGACATCGCAGAAGCAGTCGGCACACCGTTTTACCTCTATAGTCACGCCACATTGACCCAACATTTCCAGGCATTTCAAGACGCCTTCAAAGGGAGTGACCACCTGATATGCTTTTCCGCCAAATCCAACTCGAACCAAGCGGTGTTGAGGCTTTTCGCAAACTGGGGCGGGGGGCTGGATATTGTCTCCGGCGGCGAGTTGTTTCGAGGGTTGAAAGCGGGGGTCCCGCCAGAAAAGATCGTATTCTCCGGCGTAGGAAAACGTGAAGATGAAATCCGTTACGCCCTTGAATCGGATATCCTCATGTTTAACGTTGAGTCCTTACAAGAGCTGCGACAAATCGATCGATGTGCCGCCGGCTTAAACAAAAGGGCTCCCATAGCGCTTCGGGTCAACCCGGATGTCGATCCTCAGACCCATCCCTACATTTCCACCGGTCTGAAAAAGAACAAGTTCGGTATAAACCAAGAGGCGGTAATCGATGCATACAAAACGGCCCAGACCTGTAACCACATCAGCATCATCGGGGTGAGCTGCCACATCGGGTCTCAGATCACTCAGGTAGGGCCGTTTGTGGATGCCTTGGAGCGCCTAAAGGCCCTCCTGGCGACATTGGGGCACATGGGGATCCAGGTGTCCTATCTGGACATGGGTGGGGGGCTTGGCATTACCTACGATCAAGAATTGCCTCCTCATCCCAAGGAATACGGCCGGGCGGTGGTCGAGGCGTTGGGTGATTTATCGGTCACGCCTATTTTTGAGCCGGGTCGGGTTATCGTGGGCAATGCCGGTATTTTGGTAACTCGGGTCCTTTACACGAAGGGGGGGGAAGATCGGGACTTCGTGGTTGTGGATTCGGCGATGAATGACCTGGTCCGGCCTTCCTTGTATGATGCCTATCACGGCATAGAGCCGGTGATAAAATCTGATAGAGAAATGATTCAAGCCGATGTGGTCGGTCCCATTTGTGAGACCGGGGACTTTTTGGCGAAGAACCGACAGGTGCCGCGGTGCGAGTCGGGCGACCTGCTGGCGGTGATGAGTGCCGGTGCATATGGATTTACCATGTCCTCCAATTATAACTCCCGTCCCCGGGTGGCGGAGGTCATGGTGAAGGAGAATGCGTTTCAGGTCGTCAGAGAACGGGAAACGTATGCGGATTTGATTCGTGGTGAGTCTGTTCCGCAGTTCATCGGTATCTAGGCGTCGGCGGGAGAACTGCCGGTTGAGCGACGTTGAAATGCTCAAAAACGATCAACTGGAGAGAAAACGGGGGAATTTGGTTTTCCAACGAACCCGACCAAACCGGATCGACTTTTTGAAAACGTTACCGGTTCACGACGGTCTCCGATTTCAATGGTGCTAAAACTCAGCCTTAAGAGTCCCTAAGTTCCGTTGCGGCTGGGTTTACCCAAATAGGTCATGCGGATTGTCCAAAATATGTGGCGCCTGTTGAATTTCAAAGTAACAACGGAACCAAGGGACTCTAACGGCTTCAAACAGTTAGCCCCATTGAAATCGGAGACCGTCGTGAACCTTATGCGACGATGTCTCTTCTGAGATCATGACGACCCCAAAGATTCCTTTCTATAAGATGAGTGGAAGCGGCAATGACTTTATCCTGGTGGATAATCGTGAGGGGATTGTCGACGAAAAAGACCTAAGCAGGTGGGTTTCCCGCGTGTGCCGGCGTCGTCAGTCGGTCGGCGCGGACGGGTTGATTCTGATCGAACCCTCGCTGGAGGCGGATTTTAAGTGGCGCTTCTTTAACTCGGACGGTGGCCAGGTGGAGATGTGTGGAAATGGCGGGCGATGTGTGGCCCGGCTGGCCCACTTTCTGGGAATTGCAGGCCCCGACCTGAGCTTTGAGACCGTGGCGGGCTTGATTCAGGCGGAAGTGAAAGGAAAACGGGTGAAGTTGGAGATGCCCCGACCCTCCGGAGTGATGACGGATTACATGATCGATGTGGATGGAAAACAAGTGTCGGTAAACAGCATCGTGGTGGGGGTTCCCCATGTCGTCATCCGGGTGGCGGATATCGAGCAGGCGCCGGTTCTCCCGATGGGCCGGGAGATTCGGTATCACCAACGATATGCACCGGCGGGCACGAATGTAAATTTCGTTCAGATTGGTGATGACGGCAGTCTGCTGATTCGTACCTATGAGCGTGGCGTAGAAGACGAAACTCTCGCCTGCGGTACCGGGTCCGTGGCCTCCGCTCTCCTGGCTTCTATAAAGGACGAGACCGGTTCACCGGCGACGGTATTGACCCGGGGAGGGGAGGTGCTCAACATTCACTTCCAGAGGCGGGAAGTTGACTTTTTCGAGGTGTTTTTGGAAGGCGATACGACTATGGTTTACGAAGGCGCGCTTTGGGACGAAGCGGTGGAATACAGCGACAAGGAGGAAAAAAGTGAAAGTTGAACGAGCGGAGCGACTGAGGCGACTTCCCCCTTACCTGTTTAAGGAACTGGATCGCCAGAAGGACGAGGTCCGCCGGAAAGGTGTGGACATCATCGACTTGGGAGTGGGAGATCCGGATTTGCCGACGCCCCCCCACATCATCGCGGCATTGAAAGACGCAGCGGAGGATCCGGCAAACCATCGATACCCATCTTACTCGGGAATGGTTGATTTTAACGCCGCCGTAGCACAGTGGTACAAAACTCGCTTTGGCGTGGCGTTGGATGTCCATGAGGAGGTGGTCACGCTGATCGGTTCGAAGGAGGGTATTGCCCACATTCCTTTGGCCTATGTGAATCCGGGGGACATGACGCTTGTGGCCAGCCCGGGATATCCCGTCTACCAGATCGGGACACAGTTTGCCGGCGGGGAACCGTATTTTATGGACCTGGTCAAAGAAAATGACTTTTTGCCGGACCTGGCGGCTGTTCCCGGCGAGGTGCGTCAAAAGGCGAAGATCATGTTCATCAATTATCCCAATAACCCGACGGCAGCGGTGGCGACAAAGGCTTTTTTTGAGTCGGTGGTGGCGTTTGCCGAAGAACATGACATCATTGTATGTCATGATGCGGCCTATTCGGAAATGGCCTACGACGGGTATAAACCGATGAGTTTTCTGGAAGTGGCGGGAGCCAAATCGGTCGGTATTGAATTTCACTCCCTTTCCAAAACGTACAACATGACCGGCTGGCGTATCGGATTTGCCGTGGGGTCTTCCCAGGTCATCGGTGCGCTGGGTCAGGTCAAGAGCAACATTGATTCAGGGGCGTTTCAAGCCATTCAAATGGCGGGGATTAGCGCCTTGCAAGGAGATCAGGCCTGTGTGCGGGACATGCAACAGACGTATCAGGCGCGGCGGGACGTGTTGGTGGAGGGGCTCCGTTCTCTGGGATTGAATGTGGAAAAGCCCAAGGCCACCTTTTACGTCTGGATGCCGGTGCCTTCCGGATATAGTTCGGCAGCATTTTCCACCCGGCTTTTATCGGAAGCCGGTATTGTCACCACGCCCGGTAACGGATTCGGCGGTGCCGGGGAGGGGTACGTCCGTATGGCGCTGACCGTATCCAAGGAGCGGATGAAAGAGGTGGTGGAGCGAATTCGGGGAGTTTCGCTCTAGGTGAGGTTCGGACCGCCTGATTTGCGGGCTGTCCTTTGAGATCTTTGTTTATGGTGGTTCGAATACGGTATGCAGAAAACTCATACGGCATATATCGGTATCGGATCCAAT
>Ga0180435_10007771_pt1 | contig 10183 bp, 7 predicted proteins | sample SS_ome_3_FD_132467 | JGI IMG/M metagenome (GOLD analysis project Ga0180435, IMG submission 132467) | Hypersaline lake sediment archaeal communities from the Salton Sea, California, USA - SS_3_S_1 metaG | ecosystem: Environmental > Aquatic > Non-marine Saline and Alkaline > Hypersaline > Sediment... | reverse complement strand
ATCGCCCGACAGATCGGTTTTTCCAAAAATTCGGAGCTGCGGGCTGAGGCTGGGATTATTTACGTGCTGTCCAATCTGTCCGATGAGGGGCATGTCTTTTATCCCCATGACTTGCTCCTGGAGGCCAGCCAGCAGGTTTTGGATATCGATGCCGATATTATTCATACAGCCGTGGGCAGGTTATTTCAGGCCGGTCGCATTGTCATCGAAGATATAAGTGATGATCCCGAAAACGGTGCGCCTAACCGGAAGGCGGTTTATTTAAAAAAGCACCACGTCTGCGAAACTGGCATTGCCAATCGAATTAATATGATTTTACAAGTCCCGCTAGGCACTCCGCCGATCCATGTGCCCAAAGAAATAAAACGGGTGCAGAAACAATTGGCCATCCAACCGGCTGATAATCAGGTAGTCGCCATCAGAACCGCCTTGCAAAGTAAGGTCAGCATTATCACGGGTGGACCCGGCACCGGCAAGACAACCATCATTCATGCCATTCTAAAAATACTGCAGCGACATCGATCGCGGGTCATGCTGGCAGCCCCCACCGGACGGGCGGCCAAGCGGATGCAAGAAGCCACCGGGCACGAAGCCCGTACCATTCATCGCCTGCTCGATTTCAGCATGCAAAAAGGGGGATTCAAAAAAAATGAAACCGCCCCTTTGAATTGCGATGCCCTGATACTCGACGAAGCCTCTATGATCGATTCCTACTTGATGTTCCACCTGTTAAAAGCAGTTCCCTTACCGGCCCTGGTAATCCTGGTGGGCGATGTCAATCAGCTTCCCTCTGTGGGGGCCGGACAGGTATTAAGGGATATGATCAAGTCCGGTCGGATCCCCGTCGTTTCCCTGACCGAAATATTCAGACAGGCCAAGAGCAGTGCGATCATTACCAATGCCCATCGTATCAACCAGGGTGAATTTCCAATTATTGATCCACCGGCTCAAAAGGAAGCCAAAACCGATTTTTATTTCATCGAACAGGCGGACCCGGAACGGGTCCTCAACACCATCATCGAACTGGTTGCCAATCGGATACCCCGACGTTTCGGTTTTAGGGCCATCGACGATATCCAGGTGCTTACCCCCATGCACAAGGGTCTGGTTGGCGCTGAAAATCTAAATGCAGCCCTGCAAAAAAACCTGAATCCAGGCGATGAGATCATCACCCGCGGCAACTTTAATTTTAAGCCAAACGACAAGGTCATGCAGATCAAGAATAACTACGATAAATTGGTCTTTAATGGCGATATCGGCAGAATTCAAAATATTGACCCGGAGGATAAAACCGTTCTGATTAGCTTTGATCGTCGCAAAATTCGCTACGATTTCTCCGATCTGAATGAAATTGTCCTGGCATATGCCATCTCGGTGCACAAATCTCAGGGTTCCGAATACCCTGCCGTGGTGATTCCGGTGCTCACACAACATTATATCCTTCTCCAGCGAAATCTGATATATACTGCCGTGACCCGCGGCAAGCATCTGGTGGTCGTGGTGGGTACCAAAAAGGCGATGCATATCGGTATCAACAACAGTAAAACCAAAAAGCGATACACGTACCTGCAACAAAGGCTCAAAGCCTGACAAACTGGAACAATTTTGTAGTAAAATCACTCATAATTATGACTTGAAGGTTATTAAAAAACCGTGTTCAGTGGGTTTAACCCAGGCGAGAATGCCTGGATGCTGGAAGGCTATAAAGCTGTCGACAGGGTACCGCCAGCAGCGAAGAACCGCTTTCCGGCTTCCTGGCCTTATCGCATCCCAGCCTGATTTAAACCCAATAAACGCAACAAACCCAAAAGATAGGAGTTATAATGGAATTCAGCCTTTCCACGGAACAAGAAATCTTACGGGAATCCGTTCGGAGCTTTGCCGAGCAAGAGATCAAACCGGTCGCCCGGGAATTGGATAAAAAAGAAGAATTTTCGTATGAAACGATGGGCAAGATGGCCGAGCTGGGTCTTTTCGGCGTTTTTGTCGCCGAGCAATATGGTGGGCAGGGTATGGACTATGTCTCTTACATTATCGCCACCGAAGAAATCGCACGCGTGGACGGATCGCATGCAGCCACCGTGGCAGCCGGCAATTCCTTGGGGATCGGCCCCATCTATTACTTTGGCAACGAAGAGCAAAAACGTAAATATCTGCCCAAACTGTGCAGTGGTGAAGCCCTGTGGGGCTTTGGATTGACCGAACCAAACGCCGGGTCGGATGCCAGTAACAGCAAAACGAATGCCGTTTTGGATGGTGATGAATGGGTTATCAATGGCAGCAAGATATTCATTACCAACGCATCCACGGATATCACCACCGGCGTTACCGTACTATGTAAAACAGGCAACCGCGAGGATGGCAAACCAGAACTTTCCTGTATCCTCGTGGATACCGGCACACCCGGATTCACCACCCGCGAAATGCACGATAAAATGATGTGGCGGGCGTCCAACACCAGCGAACTCTATTTTGAAGACTGCCGGGTTCCCAAAGAAAATCTGCTGGGCACCCGCGGGCATGGATTCCACCAAATGATGCAGACCTTGGACGGCGGCCGGTTGTCCATAGGCGCCATGGGCTTAGGCGGCGCCCAGGGATGTCTGGACTTGTCTTTAAAATATAGCAATGAACGCGAACAGTTTGGCCGACCGATATCAACCTTTCAGGCCAATGCTTTCAAACTGGCCGATATGGCAGTGGAAATAGAATGTGCCCGCCTCCTGCTTTACAAAGCGTGCTGGTTGCGGGATAATGACATGGCATTTTCTAAAGAAGCTGCCATGGCTAAATTATATTGCTCCGAAGTCATGTACCGTTGTGCCAACCATGCGGTTCAGCTGCACGGTGGCTATGGTCTTATGCGAGAATATGATGTGGAGCGATTCTATCGGGATCAGAAATTGCTAGATATTGGCGAAGGGACATCCGAAGTTCAGCGGATTGTGATATCAAGGCACATTGGTGCCAAATGCCTCTAGAACAGGATTCAAGGATTCCAGGGCTCAAGGGTTCAAGGATTCAAGTGTCGGATGTGGGCTATCTGTAGAGAGATTAGATTTTAATTTAGATGCAAGATGCCTCGTGCAGTTAGCGCAATCACTTGACCCCTTGAATCCTTGACTCCTCGGCCCCTTTTGGCTTAATTGTTGAAAAGTAAATTGTTAAGAATGCCTTTATTTTATATAGATAACGATGAGGGAATAGGAGAATACCATGCCAGAAAAAAGCCCCAAACCACCCATCAATGTTGACTATTTTGAAGATCTCACTGGAGATATTTCCCAAACCTGCGCCGAACCGGTGGAGAGCGTTGGTGAACGCATCAGTACCTTGCGGCGCGAAAAAGGCTTGAGCCTTGCTGAACTGTCCAAACTGACTGGCTTTGAGGTCTCCTTTTTAGAAGATCTGGAAAACAACAAAGTGCAACCACAGTTGGGAACCTCCATTAAACTATCCAAAGCCTTAGACAGTGCCTTTGGCCGCATCGTCTCCGGTGTTGGGAATCGGCTCTATTCGATCACACGCAAATCAGAAGAGATCCCTGTTTCCCGCTCAACATCCAAAAAAGGGGCCCAGGAAATATACTCCTACATGAGTCTGGCCCCGGATGTGAAAGGCCGGCACATGGAAGCCTTAATTGTCGATCTTAAGGAAAATCCGGATGAGGATATGTCCGTTCATGAAGGTGAGGAGTTTATCTATGTCCTGGATGGTACCGTGGCGCTCAAAATCGGGGCCGACGATTTTGTTTTGGAATCTGGAGACAGTGTGTACTATCTGTCAACAACGCCCCATCTGATTGCCGCCAAAACCGGCACAGCCAGGATTATTGCAGTCCTTTATGGGAAATAAAAAACCGTTTTCGGTGACAGATCTGTTAGCTTGAAAACGAGTTTAAGTTTGGCCGGGCACGATGATCCGCGAGTCATCCTTTTGCTGGGCTTGTTGAGCCAGCTCTACAATTCGGTCCACTTCCTTTTTGACTGCACTTGGAAATATTCCGATGGCCTCGGAAAGAGTTGCTGCTTCCAACATGCAACTGACCGGCAGGGGGCCGTTGGGGGACATGAGTTGGGTTTGGCCCATAAAGATGGGGGTGCGATTTTCATCTTTGGATCCATCTTCCTTGATAGGAATCAGTCTGCGAATGGCGCCGGTTTTCAGGTCTGTAAAAGATTCTTCCTGATAAAGATTATTTCTGTCTAAGTTCAAGTCAATTTCCATGCGAAGCTCCTTGGTATATTTAAAAAATTATATACACCTTTATGAAACGCGAGCACGTCGCGGTTTCACAAAAGAACGTGAAGGGTATCTGTTTTCCCGTAAATAGCAAGGGGTTTTTTTTAAGCGCTAAGCCAGCAGGTATAAGCAGTCAAATGACGAAGTGCGCGTTCCGTGGTGCGGGATAATCTCATCGAAGTTGAAAGGGGTGCAGGAACCAAGGGCTGGAGAAACGAGACTCCTGGCTTATAGCTTCTGGTCGGCTAATCGCCTACAGCCTAAACACCTAAAATCGAAACGGGTCCCTGCCGTCTAGTGCAGGGACCCGTTTCGATTTAGTGTTTAGGAAAAGATGCTATTCGTCTGCCGTCTTTCCAATCCTTCCAGGCAGAAATGACCGAAATAAGCGGGATCATCTTCTTTACGCCTTTCCTCGCCCGTGTATTTTGGCTCTTTGGAAGTATTTTTCAAATCGTGAAATCGTTTTACAATATCGGTTTCCATCATGCACCTCGCTTAGCGTTGGATTAATACCGGTAATTCAATTAAGCTAAATTGTACTACAAACTCCGTGCCAACTTTTGACTCTTTAGCACAACCAATTGATAATTATAGAAATTTAGATTCAGCAGCTTCCGGAAGTCCGTCCGATAGATACACCAATCTGGACAATTTATGCATACTGTGCTTACATGGGGTGTACACCTGATAGCCATAAGCGATAAGGTATCAGCGATAAGGTATAAGCTATTAGGGTCCCGTCCTGTATAGGCTGCTTAGGGCTGAAAGCTGGAGTCAGTGGTAACAGCGTGAACATCCAACATCCAGCATCGAAGTAGCGTAAAGCAAGGTAAAATTTGAAGAATTTCCGGTATCCAGGATCCAGTAAGGAGTATGCAGCAAAATCGGGATCGAAATCGCTATCGGGATCGGGATCGAAATCAGAGATCGGAAGTCGGAAGCCAGCGGTCAGCAGTAAGATATCAGCCACAGCAGCTTATGGCTTAGTGCTTACTGCTGGAAGCTGCAGTTACCGGTTGTCATCCCCGAAAAAACTTGTCCCCTCGGAGGAGGGGATCGGGGATCCAGGAAAAAGCCTTTAGCTAATAGCCGATTGCCTTTACTGGATTCCCATTTCCATGGGAATGACAGGAAGGGCTGACCGCTTTGTCAGGATGACGCTAAAGCTTTAATTCGTGCCCCTCTTCCAAGGGAATAACAGTGGAGTAGCTGGCAGAACGGTTTTAAAATCAATTATGGTTCAAGGGGATAAATCTTAAAAGGTGACAACTTTTAATCAGGACTTGACCATGCTTAATGCCCATCGTTTTTCTTTAACGGTTTCCGCACTGGACCGATAGCAGCTTACTCCTGAAACAGCTGATAGCTGTCAGCCCTAACAAAAATATGAATAAACAGCGATCACTCGATCCATCCATCCGGGATTTTTTTGGACTAGTTTACGAGGCCATCCTGGCCAATCCCTTTGATAACAAAAGAGCTGACGTGGACTTGAAGTTATCCGGGCTCTCCCCGACAACTTCCCGCAAAAAACGTTTAGAGAAAGCAATCCACGAAATTAGAAAACGGATTGAAAAAATTGAAATAGATGGTCGCACCGATATTAACGCCTTCAGAGGCGAGGAACGCCGCCTGGTCAAAGCCGCGTACCTGTTTGATTTCTTTTATCGCTACCGCCAAAATTTCGATCAATTGATCGGTGACCAGATTGCCGCAGGAGATAGCAATATAAAGGTTCCCTTTGCCAATGAGGCCTTTCTATTTCTACGCAAAAAGGGATTTGCCGGGGAGTCTACGACCCGCTACTTTGCCCTGAGCTACCAGTTGAGACGCGCGTTTTACTTCATGACGCGTCGTCTGGTAGGCACCAGTCCATCCATGAAAAAATTACGGTTGGATTTATGGAATAATATTTTCACCCATAGTATCGACTTTTACGAAAAGTTTCTATACAATCGCATGGAAGATTTTTCGACACTGATCCTCGGTGAGACAGGCACAGGTAAGGGAACCGCCGCCATGGCTATCGGCTGTTCAGGTTTTATTCCTTTTCTCCTAAAGAAAAAGGGTTTTCAAATCAGTTTCACCAAATCTTTCGTATCCATCAACCTCTCACAATTTCCGGAAACACTGATTGAATCCGAACTATTCGGTCACAAAAAAGGGGCCTTTACCGGTGCTGTCAAAGATCATACCGGTGTATTCGGACGATGCAGCCCCCATGGGGCTATTCTTTTGGATGAAATCGGTGAAACGTCGCCGCAACTCCAGATAAAGCTTTTGGAAGTTCTCCAGAGCAGACACTTTTCACCCGTGGGCAGCCATGTTTCCAACCGCTTCGAAGGCCGCGTCGTTGCTGCCACGAACCGGGCCATCGATGAGATCCGTCAGCAGCATATCTTTCGTGACGATTTCTACTACCGCCTCACCTCCGATATTATCACGGTCCCACCACTGCGCCAGCGTATCCAGGAAAATCCCCATGAATTAGATGACCTCTTGGCTTACACCGTTAAACGCCTGATGGGCCGGTCATCCGCGGATCTGGTTCAAACCATCCAAACCGTCATTAACAAAAACCTGGGCCCGGACTATCCCTGGCCTGGAAATGTTCGCGAACTGGAACAATGTGTCCGGCGGGTGATTCTGCAAAAAAATTATCAGGGCGATATCAAATCGCTTGGTACAAACGACTTAAAAACCCGGTTAGCCAATGGCATCGCCACCGGCAAAATAGATGCCCATAATTTACTTGCGGGCTACTGCGCCCTGCTCTATCAGCGTTTTGGTACTTTCGAAGATGTGGCCCGACGGATTAACCTGGATCGGCGCACGGTTAAGAAATATATCGGTGAGTGGGAGAAAAAGAATCGAACGGCTGAAACCACTTAAAAGGCGAAAGGTTTAAGACCGGGCATATTTTTGAGCCAGGTCATTGTCAATGACATACATGCACACCTCCTTGGCGCCCTGTTCGGTATATTCGCTCTTGGTGCACAGATTATTAATTAGAAATGTAACATCCTCACGAATGCGCTTGTCGTGAGATTTGAATGAATCCTCATTGAAATCTTTGATCGCTTGACGAAAGTTTTCATTCTTGAGCAGCGGTTCAAGGACTTTCTCTTTCAAGTTGTAAATGTAGCGTTCATGCAGGGACCGGTAGAGTTCGGTGTCGCTTATCGGAATTCCCTCCAGCATGACTTCCTGCGTAAGCGTCTTGGTCGTGTAGGTTTTCTGGGTATCCTCACGAAAAGAAAGCCTGTCGGCGTCACTGGCATTCTCACCCAACAGATGATTTTCGATCGTTGAAAAAAAGACATCGCTGACCTCGATTTCTTCACCCGTGTAGCTGCTTTTTGTTTTGGTGCCGGTTTCAAAATTTGTGGCAAAGAGGTAATTCTGAATGTCTTTGGATATCTGCTCCTCATTGTAATAATACAACGATTCTTTGACTTCTTGTAATACGGTATAGTCATACATGACCAATAGGGATGTTAGAAAGTTTTCGGGGATCTCCTTAAAAAGATCGCGACGCACCTTGCTGAAAAACAGGCACATGGTGGACATATCGATAAGCTTGTCTTCCTTGGCATACCTAGAATAAAACTGACCGAATATTTTTATGGAATCTCTTCCGGATAAGCCCTGGTTGCCCTCAAGCAAAGCCTCGGCAATAATTTTGCGACGACGCTTGGCCGTAAATCGTTTGCGGTCCTCTTCTGTAAGCCATGAAGGTATGTGGCCGGTATAGATCTCCATTTTCAACAGTTGCAAATTCTCATCACAGAAAAGCTTGTACTTTTGGGGATCGCCGATCCATTCCAAAACAGCTTCAGATTTGGTTAACATGCGGGTGGCAATAATAACACGTGCAAAATTGTGTAATACCCGGGGAAGAAACCGGTCATCGATATGTTTCCCAAAAATATTTCGGTAGATAGCCACTTCCGTATTCAAATCGAGCACATAGGGAATATTGATATATTCAATTCGATCGGAAAAAGACTGAAGATCTTGAATATTCTTCTTGTCTTCCGGATTCATCAGGGCAATCAGGAGTGAGTTCACGTTTTCCTCGATATCCTCAACCTTGTGGACCCCTTCGCTGATGATATTGTGCAGTTCGATTAACCGTTCGATGTTGTGATATTTTATGTCCATCAAGGCGTAAATACCATTGTTGGTTTTGGCATAACGGGAAAAAATATACTTTACCTGGTTGCTGTCTCGCAATAGGTTGTTGATACGATTTTGCAAGACGGGATTGCCCATTATGTTTTGACGGATGGGCCGGTCACCGGGGTTGAACACACTGATGCCTTCACCCAAACGCCGATTGAATTGATACGGACGTGCATAGAGCATCTTAAAAACGTCCATGGGACTGTTTAGCCGTCTCACCAGCGCGCCGTAGATGGAACTGCAGATGGTGCAGGGGTGTTCTCTAAAAATCCATTCATACTCTTTTTCGGTGAAGAGTTTCCATTTGAATTCATCATTGGTCAGCAGGTCATCCAAAAATTTGCGACGATGATCCTTTGGAATCATGGTAATGGGATGGTCATGGCTGGGACAGGGGATTTCGATAAAGTTACCGTTGATCGGATTTTTTAATTGGCCCGTCCGAATCGCATCATCCGCTTCCATAGCGCAGGGCAATGCCGTCTCATTTTCAGTATCATTCATATTGGCAGGAAGCGCGGTGTCCCCGCTGTAACGAATCACGCGTTCAAAAAAGCCTGCTTGTTCATCCTTGGTGAGTTGACATAAAATTCTTTGGTCGAGACGCCAAACCGCCTCGAATCGGGATCCTTCGTCTGTACGCGTATATTCCTCAAATTTCATTACCAGATTGTTTAAAAAGGTGCTCTTGCCACAACCGGGCGGACCGTCAAAAATATAGATCTTATTCTGCTGGGTTCCCCGCCGCAGGGATTCCACCTGGGCCATAAACCGGTTGGCGAACAGACGGTCGGCAAGAAATGGGTTGTCGGAACCCTCCACAAAAAGCTTGTTGCAATCATAGTAGACAAAATGGATGGATTCAGGATCGTCAGGGTACTCGTCCTCCCCCTCATTGACGTAACATCTGATCATATCATGAAAAATCTGAAACACACTTCTCATGGCAGTATACGGATTGTCGACCAGAATCTGTAGAAATTCTTTAAATGCAATCGTCGGTTGCGCATGCCGATCGCCAATCTCTCGATCCAGATTCTGCAATGCCGTTTCGATCTGGTCGTTCATATTTATCACCATTTTATGTTTCTTTCTTTGTCAGCTTTCTGTTTTCCATGGTATACACAACCCGTTGCCATTTTCGTTCTCCGGGCTTGGCCTTTTCCTTGGGCTTTGGAATGGAGAAGTATCCTGTTGGCGGCCCGCTTGCGGGTGGTTGCGGTGCCGGAATCAATTCATGGGTTTCCAGATGCACGCTGCCCCCCCACAGATATTCGATGCCCATCATGGTATTGGCGATAAATTCCTTTACCAAGGGCTTGTCTTCGAATTGATGGTCCAGATGTAAGCTGGTTTCACTGGTTTTATCTGTGTCGATCGTTATATGCGGGGGCTGATAGAGGGAACCCCGCAACATGTTCAAATAGTCTTCACGTTTACGGCTTTTTACGTAATACTCCCACACCATACGTTCCTTATTCAGGCGCTTGCCGGCCACAAACAATTTGTGGCGTGTCATAAAATCCTGGTCTAGAAAGCTATTAATAAACATGGAATCGCAATAGTTTTCACGGACATGAAAAATAAAGTCCGTGCCGTGTCCTGTTTTGGCATCGAATTGCTTTCGTTGGTGTTCATCGTTTATACGCTCGAAATCATAGCCGTAACGGCCTTTGTCGGCCATTTCTTCAATCTGGGAAAAAAGACGCATACCGAGTGCATATGGGTTCAAACCCACCCGCGGCAGAGAGGT
>Ga0180435_10007770_pt1 | contig 10184 bp, 10 predicted proteins | sample SS_ome_3_FD_132467 | JGI IMG/M metagenome (GOLD analysis project Ga0180435, IMG submission 132467) | Hypersaline lake sediment archaeal communities from the Salton Sea, California, USA - SS_3_S_1 metaG | ecosystem: Environmental > Aquatic > Non-marine Saline and Alkaline > Hypersaline >... | reverse complement strand
GTGGCTGTTGTGTGGCTTTGTTGGCTCACCCAGATAAAGTGTGAGCGGTTTCACCTATCGGTTGTGATCAATGTTCAGCAAATGACAGAAACGCTGCTGAGGGGAGAAATTAGTCTGCTTTAAGTACGTACTTTCGTACGCTGACGTACGCCCGGTCAGCGGCGGAAGCTGCCCTCGCCGGGCGAGGAAACCCGTCTGAAATGGTGGTGATCGCGCACTCTGGTGTTTTAGCGGCTGGCAGCCAGTCTGTGATCGCCTGACTCGATGCTTTTGTGGTTTTCGCCAGGCAGGAGTGTTCGGATCTCTGGCAGAAACTGTCGAATGACTACTCGAGATCCATGTTTACTAAGATGCGCTTTGTCTGAATAGACCAAGCGTTGAGATTCCCAGTCGATATTCATGCATAGGTTATCTTTGCACAGGGCATCCGCCGGGTCGACAAACTCGAAAGCGCCAGTTTCCTTTGCCGCCTGTTTTAAGGTCTGGTTCAGGAGACTGATCTCAGCCGACAAGGGCGACGATGTAGGCATGTTGTCACGGTCCTGCAACAGAATCAGTAAAGGTGGTCGGTTTAACTGGTCATATAGATCAATACCGTTAGTGGTTGGTACGTTGCCAATCACCAGCAATTGCGCCTCTCCAATTTCTTTCTTTAAACTGACCAGCCCGGTAACCAGATCCCGAGGATTGATCATTTTATCAAGCCGCTGCCCGTTTTTATCCAGCAGATCTGCCTTGTCCATCTGGCTGCTCCAGGAATGAGACAAAACGACAAGCGGCGGGCTTTGTGCTGCGCGAATTGCGTTAACTGCATTCTCATAAGACGATGGGCAGATCCGATCCCAATCAGCTTCATGAGTGGTCCGTGTAAAATGCGGCAGATGTATGCAGCTCGCCCCAGACACAATGTACAGGTTCAGATTTTCCGGACCAGCAAGTTCCTCAAAAAGACCCTCTGCATAGTGGCGACCGTGGCTGTCTCCAATTAAAACGATATCCGGATTGGATAGGTCACCGCTAACGGAACCATTTCTTGGATACCCATTGCCACCATAGTTTTGACGATGAAAATCTTCGGCTGACCGGGCCAGATTAATCCCTGCAACAGATTGCACTCGTTCAGGCCAGCCGCGCTCCTGCTTGATCTGCGTTCCAAGCGCCATTACGCAGAGTAGTGCGCCCAGGGTCGCGAGCAGTTTGAAACTGGGATTGGCCTGCACTGTCTGTCTCCTGAACGGGGTTTCCACATATCGGTAACTGATATACGCCGCAACTATCGAAAAAGCGCCTATCAGTATCTGATCCCAGGCAGTTAAACTTTTGGTCACATACAGCCAGAATACGATTACTGGCCAATGAATCAGATAAAGTGAATAGCTCATCTTACCGATGGCCACAAAAACACGATTTGTTAATACACCCCTCGTTAGAGCCTGCTCTCCAGCGTAGATCACCATTGCGGTGCCAAGACAAGGTATGAGGCCTGCATACGATGGAAACAGCATCTCCTCATCGAAACTGACCACTGCAAAGCCAATCATTGCCAGTCCGCCCCATAACAACAGGTCGCAGTTTAGCCAGGCAGGACGAGTACTGCTGGGCGCCCAGACGAGGAGCGCGCCAATGACAAATTCGAAGACGCGAAAAGGAAGAAGGAAATACAGTGTGCTTTTCGGGTTTGCAACAAACTCTGCAAGGAATGGCAAATGTGATGAGATCAAACTGACCTGGCCATCGGCGAATACAGAATTGAGACCGAGGCTGCAAAGCGCGGCAGCAATCATGAGTAAAGGTAAGAATCTCTTCGCACCGAACTTGTAACAAAGTAGCAGGGCGCTCGGCCACAACAGGTAGAACTGTTCTTCAACACTTAAGCTCCAGGTGTGAAGAAGAGGTTTAAGCTGGGCTGAGAGATCAAAGTAATCAGCTTCAAGCCAGAAGACGAAGTTAGATAAACCAACAATGGCATACGACAGGCTTGTGCCGAAGCGCATCAAAACATTAGGGGAGAGCAACAAAATCGCTACCACCGAGGTAGCCGCAAGCACCATAAACAGGGCAGGAAAGAGCCGCCTGATCCTTCGCTGGTAGAATCTACCAAAGCGAATATCTCCGGTTTGATCAAGTTCTGTTTTTAACAGTCCTGTGATCAGGAAACCGCTGATAACGAAGAACACATCAACACCAGCGAAGCCACCATCGAAACCGGCAATACCAAGATGGAAAAACAGGACAACCAGAACGGCTACTGCTCTTAAACCATCAATGTGTGGTTGGTATCTATGGGTTTGTATCGTTTTTTCGGACATCAAGAACAATTCTCAGTTTCGGCCGAGCAGGACTTGGACTCGCCATTTTTTCGCTACACTGTTAAGCAACGGTACTTTAGAGCGTTCCAAGGTCTAAGACTTTGTTTGAGCGCACATTAGGAAGTTTTAGAAAATTCACGACATGCAGTTTGAGCCCGGCAGGATGCCCGCGAGATCATTGCAATCTCAGGGAAGAAGCCATGTCCCATATCGACATCACAACCGGAAAGTCTTTATGCTTTGTAACACGGTCGCTGAGCAGGAACTGCGCATTGCATAGGTCAGAACAACCCGCCGCAACAACGTCGGCCACGCGGATCCTTAAACGTCTTGAACAAAGGCTCGGCGCAGTCCATGCACGTCAGCGCCTGGGTATAGAGGCAGAACATGAATCCCACGTGTTTGGCGGCGGCATCAGTTTCTTCCACCTGGAAAACTGGTATTCAGTTCACGCCCTCATTCGCGGCGCTCTCAAGCTTACAGGCCTATATGCTCGTGCCCAACGCAATGCGCACACGATCCGAACAGTGCATAACATGATCGAACTCAGCGCATTGCCTGAGGCATTCGAAAACTTCCGCATCCTGCATTTGACTGATCTACACCTGGATATGAGCAACACAATCGTCGATAGCCTCATCAAATGCGTCAGCGCTGTTGACTATGACTTGTGCGTATTAACCGGCGACTATCGTTTTCGTACCTACGGTGAAGCAGCCGAAGTTATTGATCGTTTAGCACGACTACGAGAACACATTGCCTCCCCGGTATATGCGGTGCTCGGCAACCATGACAGTGTCACCATGCTTCCGGATATGGAAGATCTGGATATCCATGTGCTCATGAATGAACATGTACGTCACATACACAAAGGAGAATCTCTGTACCTGGCAGGCATCGACGATGCACACTTTTTTGGGGTGGACGATATTGCTACGGCGTTGACAGACATTCCCGTAGAAGACTGCACCATCCTGCTTTCACACACGCCTGAAGTTTATCGTCAGGCCGCACATGCCGGAACAGATCTAATACTGTGTGGGCATACACACGGCGGGCAGATCTGTCTGCCCGGCGGTTATCCGCTGACACTGGATGCGCGCATACCACGCAGGTTTGGCAACGGTGCATGGCGGTATGCAGATATGATTGGCTATACATCGCCTGGAGCGGGTTCATCCATCGTTGACGTCCGGCTTAACTGTCCTCCTGAAATCACTTTGCATATCCTTAATAGGGCCGGTCGCGTACACCAAGATGGTACATCACCCGAGATAAGAGCAATTCACCCACAATAAAAAGTAAAACAAGCACAACTACGGACAGCCAGTCGAGTGCCAATTGCTGACGTACAAGCAAAATGGGCAGCAATGCCTCGGGAATCTGGTCCAGGCCGAAAGCCATTCCGCTGGGTGGTATGTTGATGCGGCGTTTTATGAAGCTTGACAAGGCATCGCCGGTCATAGAAGCCAATCCGAATATAGCCCCGGTCACCCAGGAAAAACCCAGCAGCGGCGCAACAGCTGCACAAACCAGAAGTGATGCAACAAGTCCGCGCACGGTTTTACTGGCACCAAGCAGGCGGTATCCGTCAAAGAGTACCAGGCCGCAGTCCAATGGATATGTCCATCGCTCACCGAACAGACGTTTGGCCAACACCGGCGAACCATTGGCGGCCAGCAGAAGCAACTGCACTTTGATCGCTATGGCTACAGTCAATGTCATGGGTATTGCCGGCCTGCTCCAGTCAGTAGAAGCCCAGGTTCCTGTTTAGAATAGTGGACAGGCGGGTGCGGGGGCAACTCCGGCCCCCGCCATTACCCGAACGTTACGCCGCTTGCGAAGCAGCCTGCAACATCGATTTACCTCCATCGCTGGTTTCAATTTCTATCCGACGAGGTCGGAGAGCTTCCGGTATTTCCCGATGCAGATCTACATGCAGCAGCCCTGACTCAAGCCGCGCGCCTTTGACTTCAACGTGCTCCGGCAACTGGAAACTGCGCTGAAAACTCTGCACGTTGATGCCTTTATACAGATATCGATTGTGATTCACATCAACCTCGCGAGTACCTTCAATCCAAACCGAACCTTCGCGCGTCTTAACGGAAATATCTTCTGCCTTGAAGCCTGGTACTGCCATGCTGATTCGAAACTCGTTTTCATCCACGCGCAGGATGTCGTAGTTCGGAAAACCCGGATTATCCACATTCATCACAGTGTTCATCTGATGCCAGGCTCGATCCAAATCGACAGCACTGGAACGAAACAGGGGGGAAATATCAAACGTTGCCATAGTAAAAACAACCTCCATTCAATTAGTCATGAACAAAAAATTGCTTCTAAAACAGAAGCGCTGTGTTTCCTCTTTTTATGAGGTAAAGCAGATCTGGGGATTCTGTAAATTTTTTCAAGGGTTGAGTCTCTTCAGCTGGAAATAGGGCTCGCCACTGTGTAACAGGAATAACCGGTGTTGCCTGAGCTGCGGTTATGCTCCGTAGCTCAGCAGGATTACAATAAGCAACAGGAAGATAGCCACCATTACGGTTGTATCCAGTAACCCCAGCGTGTGATCTTCTTCAAGCAGTTCAATCAGCACAAACATCATCGGAAACAGGAACACCAGAAGCAGCAGGTTGCTGAACGACAACAACATGGGTAACTCCGGATGGTCGGGGTTGATCCACGCCTGATAGCAGCCAATCGCAACCAGCGTAAACGGCAGCACCAGAAATATAACCTGAGTGATGCCGCCGAAGCTGTTTGCCAACGCAATGCCATACTCTTTCTTGCGATGTGATTGCCACAGAATCACGTACTCGCTCATGCCCGCAAAGCCCGCCAGCAGCAGAGCTGTCAGCATGTGGTTGAAGTGCAGGTCCTCAATTGTAATCTGAGCAAACCGGGAGATCTGCTCACCCCCCAGTGTCGCGCCAATGACACCGATCAGGAGATAGCCGATGATCCGCAACCGGGAGCTTTCATCCACGCGTGCGTAGATCAGGGCGCGTCGTTTTTCGACCTGAAAATCAGTCAGCTCCAGCGTGTCGCTGACAAGTTCTTCTTCTTTTGCGTAGTCCCGCATCAGCTTGTAAAGGTAGACACTAAATATGCCCAGCATCAGCATGCCGATTGAAATCAGGTCGACAGGTGCAAAAGATGTCTTAGGATGTGCGCTGACCAGCATTGCCATCATCACAAGACCAAGGATCAGGCCGATGGCCGCACCACCAATAAGGATCTGTGTACCGGCACCTGTAATCGGTTGGGGCATCAGATACTTGCCGTGCTGATCTTTGGGTAGAAAAAAGGAGTAGATGCTGAATACCAGCGCATTATTGTAGATGGTAACAAGTGCCACAACCAAAGCTGTCGTTGGACTGACAGGAATCAGAAAGCCGATCACAACCAGTTCAGGTAGGGTTGATAGAATTTCGGTCGCCGTACCGGCAATGTAGTGGTCCCATTCCAACCGCGCAGCCAGCCTTTCAGTTGCTGTGACCAAAGCTGCACAGGCGACCTGCAGAGTGAGAAAGCCGATGATCAAAGCGACAGCAGCGTGTGCCCATGTGGGAGTCTCGACGCTGATCAATTGCAGTAAGTACAGTAAAACCCACAGGGCAACGCCAATACTGAGACGCACAGCCCACCGTACTGGAACCGCTTTTGCTGCCGGGATCGGATCTCCCAGATAAGAAATCGAAAGCCTGTCCGGATCAATGCCTGCGTCGCGAAGCGCATCGTCCGCATGTTCAGATGCATCAGGCAGGCCAGCACCTGCCACCCCGACTGAAGCATCAAGCTGTGGTGGATTAGAGGCGCGATCGGACAACGTATTCAGCCTGTTAGATCAAAATTGAGACGTTCTACATCATTGGATGAAGAGCGACCGATCATGAGTCGGAACTCTCCTGCCGCCTCCATACTTGAAACAGCCATTCCCACATTCAGTATGCGATTCGTGTGAGCAGAAGAAATATCGGGATATACGTAGATTGACGTGGGCATCGCCAGACGCCTCTACAGACGATATATGGCACAGAGGCGCTCGCGCCACAGGACGGGCCGCTGGTTAATGTAGAAGCAGCGGTAAAGTCTCAAAACCACGGAAAAAGGGCAGTGCCCGGCGCTGGGGGGTCTGGGTGGGGTCGAGCCGCGCGTTTGGGTATCGTTCAATGAACCTGCCGATGCCTATCTGACTTTCCATACGCGCCAGAGGAGCCCCCAGGCAGACATGAATGCCGCTGCCAAAGCCGAGGTGATTGTGTGGTGAACGCCTTATGTCGAACTTGTCAGCATCATCGAACACTTCCGGATCATGATTGGCCGCTGACAGTGATAACGTCAGCGTTTCACCGCTACGGACCGGGCACCCGCCAAACTCAAGATCTTGCAGAGCGATTCTTGCCGTTTCCGTAATCGGGCAGTCATGGCGCAGCATCTCCTCGACCGCATCGGGCATGGTCTCAGGATGTTCGAATAACCACGTCAATTGATCGGGGTGCGTGACCAGGGCGTAGAGCCGTTGCCTATCAGGTCGGTAGTAGTCACGTTGCCGGCCACCATCAATTGTGTGCACAAACTGATGATTTGAAGTTCAGTTAAACTGTCATCCGCCGCTCGAGCGCGTGCAAGCGCAGAGATCAGGTCATCACCGGGTTCCTGCCGTCGTTGCTCCAACGCGTTACGAAATACGGTGCTCATGCCGATGTAACCCTCTCGTAACCGGTTCTGCGTCGCTTTGTTCCGGTCAGGATCGTAGCCCCACAAGATATCTTCGGACCACTGCTTGAATTCAGTGCAATGCTCGTGCGGCAAACCCATCATTTCCAGTATCACCAAGGTCGGCAATGGAGCGGCATAATCGGCGATGAAGTCGATTTGTTCCCGGCCGTGCAGCGATTCGAGTAGATCGATGGTGATCTGTTCTACTTTTGGTCTCATGGCTTCAATGGTTCTTGGGTTGAAAGCGCTGCTGACCAGTGCGCGAATGTGTCGGTGAGCTGGGTCGTCCGACAACACCAGCGGAGGTTCGTATGCCGCGTCACCCCGACTTTCTTTCACACCAGTACCCGCAACACGACACATATAAGAATCTGCAGACGCGTTGCGTGCATCCACGCTGAACGATTTGTGTTTCAAGCCCTGCAGCACTTGATGGTGGCGGGTTACGAACTTACAGCCATAGTCGCTGACATCTGTTGGCGTGGGTGACGAGCGCAGACGATCATACGCGGGGTGCGGGTTTTGCCGAAAAGTGAAGTCGGCCGCTGTAAGCGATTTTCCTGCTGGTGTATGCATGGCTTTTATCATAACCCAATTTTATTGGGTCCGTGGTTGCGGTTCAGCGTTACAACGCGGTTGGTTTGTTATTCCGGTGAGTGACCGAGATGGTTAGGGTGCTCTGATCAGCTGCCGAACACGGCGCCACAACACAAGCCCTGGCCGTCCCACAAAACCTAAGGATTAGCCGATAAGCGATTTTGATTGGGCTCAAGTTGTGCGCCATAGCAACCGGATACCCCCAAATGAGGCGGTGATACCGCTGATGATAAAAAACCGCCAAATGGATCTGAAAATATTGGATTGCCTGTGGCCACCTGCCTGGAAAATATGCGGTTGTATTGGGCGAATATCGATAATCTGGCCGGACATTTTTCGGCGCCAAACCACTCATTAATGGTGGTTCAGGGGTAACACCAGGGCTATGCTTAGGGCGCAAACTAGGTGAGATAAAGCTAATGAGAATCATGCTTCTGGTCGCTGGGTTACTTCTGGCAAACGTGTGCTTTGCATCTGATGCTTCTATCATCATGGCTGAGATAGTCATTGATCTGAATCATTTCCCAACGGACGATGACAAGTCCTATCTAACTGAAATCGCGCAGGATGCCGAGAGTTCAGCTGATGAAAAAGTGCTGGCTGGCATCATCAGTCGAATCATGCACAAACCTGCGGATGCGGATGTCGCCGTTTTAAAGTCCATGGCCAGCAGTGGTGACTCGTCCGAATACGTTAAAACCCTGGCCAGGGCGATTCTGAGCATTGAACATAAGCCATCTGCAGAAAGCACTGCGGAATTGGAGGTCTTGCTCGATCAATAGGCTGCTGCGGATGTGTTTTGTCAGGGACGAAGCATAGTTAGGTTGTAATTTACGATACCTTGACGGTTGCTCCTGCAGGCACGTTCATTTCTACGCCACAAGTTTTTGCTGGAGAATCAGTTGATAGATTGGTCTCCAGCAAGATCTTCACTGTACCTGTTAGGCACAATGGTTTTGGGGTGTTCATAGAAAGGTAGGGCAAAATTCCTGCCCGGGTTATGTGCGCTTAGTGGCTGATCCATCGCGTCGAGGCTGGCCCCTCCCATCACCCAACACAACGTTAACAAACGAGTAGTGCTCTCCTGAGGATGATGTGAACAAAGACTCAATTTCCCCCGTAGCCTGGATATTCGCGTAAACTGTTGTTTTATCCATACAGAGAGATAACAAGTGGAATTTGATGATGTCCTCCTCGGGCGCCGCAGCATTCGAGGTTATAAATCCGATCCGGTGCCAAAAGCGCTGATAAAAGAAGTTCTGGCGTTGGCCATGCGTGCGCCGTCATCGATGAATACGCAGCCATGGAATTTTACCATCGTGTCCGGCGAACCGTTGGACCGCATACGCGCCGGTAACACGGAACGTAATCTTGCTGGTGTACCACATTCGCGTGAGTTCCGCATTGGGCAGGCTTTTGCAGGTCAACATCGCGACCGTCAGGTTGGCGTTGCCAAGCAGTTGTTTGCTGCCATGGGTATCGAGCGTGAAGACAAAGAGGGGCGCCAGGACTGGGTGCTGCGTGGCTTCCGTCAGTTTGATGCGCCGGTTTGTGTGATTATTACCTATGACCGCGTGCTGGCAGACAGCGATGACACGGCTTTTGACTGTGGCGCAGTCACAACCGCGCTGGTCAACGCGGCCTGGTCCCGTGGATTGGGCGCGGTGATAAACAGCCAGGGCATTATGCAGTCACCGGTGGTGCGCGAGCATGCGCAGATTGCCGACGACCAGGTCATCATGAAGGCGGTTGCGCTGGGCTGGCCGGATGACACTTTTCCAGCTAACGCGGTAGTTTCAGAGCGCAAGAGCGTTGAAGAAGCGGCAACTTTCTTAGGCTTTGACGACTGAGGGGCAACGTTGAAAAACCGCAGTAGCTTTGACTGAATGTTCACTTGCCGTGTCTTAGGCTCTGCCGGGTCCTCGATGCCAAACTAAGGAAAGTGTTTCAATCATGATAGGTCTCAAAGCTGTACATATGAGCTATCCGGTTGAGCAATCCCGGGTGGCCGTTCTTCGAGACGTTAATCTTGATATTCAGGCAGGAGAAAGTGTTGCTGTTGTTGGGCCCTCCGGGTCTGGCAAAACCACACTACTTTTGTTACTTGCGGGTCTGGATCACCCGGATGCCGGCACGATTGAGATTCAGGGGAGGGTTCTGAATGAACGCTCTGCAGATGATCTGGCGGACCTGCGTCGCGACCGGATGGGCATTGTCTTTCAATCTTTCCACCTTATTCCAAGCCTGACAGCGCTGGGCAACGTCACGTTACCACTGGACATTGCAGGGGATCCAGAAGCCACAGCCAAAGCGCGAGAGATTTTGCAGCGCGTAGGGCTGGCGCATCGCGAATCACATTACCCCATGCAGCTTTCCGGTGGTGAGCAGCAGCGGGTCGCTATAGCCCGGGCGCTTGTCCATGCACCGCCGTTGATTCTGGCGGATGAACCCACCGGAAATCTGGATAAAGCAACGGGCAGTGGCGTCAGCGATTTACTCTTTGATTTGCATGACAACCTGGGCAGCACGCTGGTGCTGGTCACCCACGATAACGCT
>Ga0180435_10007769_pt1 | contig 10185 bp, 9 predicted proteins | sample SS_ome_3_FD_132467 | JGI IMG/M metagenome (GOLD analysis project Ga0180435, IMG submission 132467) | Hypersaline lake sediment archaeal communities from the Salton Sea, California, USA - SS_3_S_1 metaG | ecosystem: Environmental > Aquatic > Non-marine Saline and Alkaline > Hypersaline > Sediment... | reverse complement strand
GTCTCAGATTTCAATGGTGCTAAAACTCAGCCTTAAGAGTCCCTAAGTTCCGTTGCGGCCGGGTTTACCAAATAAGCCATGTGGATTTACCAAGATATGTGGTACCTATTGAATTTCAAAGCAGCAACGAAACTAAGGGACTCTAACGGCTTCAAACAGTTAGCCCCATTTAAATCTGAAACCGTCCCGAACCTGTAACGTTTTCAAAAAGTCGATAAAGCCATCAGGGTTTACTTTTGGTGGAACCTCTTATAACGTGAAGTCTCAGTGATGGGGGGTCTTTTCTGCCTGGGGAAAAGACGATTGGGAATGTAAAACCAAATGGAGGTGAAGGATGGACACGAAGCAGATCAAGAAGATCCTGGCCAGTTACGGTATAGCCGGGCTCATCGCGGGCGCCGGCCTGGCCGTGCCCGGATGTTCAAGCGGTTGAGGCGGGAGTGATACCGGTACAGGTGATACCGGGCATACTCAGGAGGAAACCGGGACCAGTGGTTGAGGGGGCAGTTCCGGTGCTGGCAGCACCGAAAAGGCACCCCGGTCGAGTGGTTGAAGCTAAACCAGAGTGCAGGTTGCACTTCCGGTGATTACCATGAAGCAAAAGGGCGGGCCGGTACTTCCGAACGCAATGATGCCGATTAGATTGCCATCGAGAGAGATTCAATCGACAACAGCCAACTGGAAGGGCCGGGAATGAACACGCGCTTGCCCCAGGATCAAGCAGCGGTTACTTCCTCCCGGCCGGCCCTTGGGGAAAGGGTGGCGGCGATCTACCCCACGTGCCATCGCCTTAGGCAGGGCGACACGTGGGATAGGATCGTTGAGGTCTGTGCTAAGGACCCGAGGCTGGAAACCTTTCCCGAAAAAGTCTCAGTCCAGCGGGACGAGTTCGGCTTACCTGATTACTTTGCCGAACTTGCCCGCCTGGAGTGGGCCATCCACCAAACCACCAATTCAGAAACGGTCATCCCTTCAGAAGTTGACCAATACACGCTTAATCCCACGTTAAAACTGCTCGAACTCGGGTGGAAAGGCTTGCCTCGTTTGATCAATGATCCCCGTGAAGACGGACAACATCCGGCGCCCGGGGAGGAAATCGTCTTAATTTGGCTACACCCGGAAGGCCGAGAGGCGAAGGTGACTGCCGCTTCCGAGGAAGACCTTCTGGTGGTCAAGATAGTTGTTGAAAAGATCACTGCCCAAGCGGCGGCGGCACAGGGCGGGGTACCGGAGGCCGCTGTCGACGCGGCGGTGCATCGTGCCATATCCAAAGGGCTGATCCTGGGGCCATCGTCTCGAATCCGGCGCAAAACCGAAGGCATTCCCGCCCCGCACCCCTCATTGAGTGCCTTCCATTCGGCCCGGATTTTCACCCTTCAGTGGCATATTACGCAGGCTTGTGACCTACATTGTAAGCACTGCTACGACCGCAGTGATCGGTCGCCGGTAAGTCTCGACCGCGGTCTGTACGTGTTGGATGAACTTGTGAATTTCTGCAAGGACGGGCACGTAAAAGGGCAAGTCTCCTTTACGGGCGGCAACCCTCTTCTTCATCCCCATTTTTTTGATCTGTATCAGGCCGCCGTGGATCGCGGACTGGTGGTGGCGCTCCTCGGAAACCCGACCTCTCGAAAGAAACTGGAAAGAATGTGTGACATTCAGCGCCCCGCTTTTTACCAGGTGAGTCTGGAGGGATTGCAACCCCACAATGACGATATCCGGGGCATGGGGCACTTCGATCGGGTTATGGAGTTCTTGGGACTGTTAAAGGATATGAATATTCCGTCCAAGGTGATGCTGACCCTTACGCAAGGTAACGTCGACCAGGTGCTGCCTTTGGGAGAGAAGCTCCGGGGGGTCACCGATGATTTCACCTTTAACCGGCTCTCCATGGTGGGCGAAGGCGCCAATCTTCGGCTTCCCTCGCTGAATCGGTTCGCCTCGTTTTTAAAAGACTATGTAAAGGCGTCGAAGCAGAACCCGGTGATGGGGTGGAAAGACAATTTCATCAACATCTTATGCCGACAAAACGACGTGGCCCCTTTTGGCGGGTGCACCGGCTACGGGTGTGGTGCCGCCTTTAACTTCGTTTCATTACTCTCAGACGGAGAGGTTCATGCCTGCCGGAAATTTCCGTCTGCCATTGGTAATATCTTTGAACAATCCCTTGTTGACATTTATGATTCACAAACGGCCCAGGCATATCGGTACGGCCCCCAAGAGTGCCGATCTTGTCCCATCTATTTGGTTTGCCGGGGCTGCCTCGCCGTCGCTTACAGCCATGGCCTAAATGTGTTTGAGCAGCGGGATCCATACTGTTTTATAGACACGCCGTAAGACCATTATATTTAGCGACCGTATGAGCAGGCCGATTCAGGACGCAAACAATCCGTTCGTGCTGCGGAGGCGGGAAGCACGAGAAGGGTGGTTGATACAGCATGGGCGGTTCCTTTTATCTTCGGTTGTACCTCCTTACCATCCCCGTATTTTTTGCCATTGATATCGTATGGCTGGCGATCGTGGCCAAAGGTTTTTACCAGAAACATCTGGGTTACCTTTTTCGACCGCGCGTGAACTGGACCGCAGCCATCCTGTTCTATCTGATTTATATCGTTGGGATTCTATTCTTTGCCGTCGTGCCGGCACTGGAAAAAGGGTCCTGGGCGCGAGCGGCTATCTGGGGCGGACTTTTCGGTTTTTTTACCTATGCGACCTACGAACTCACGAATCTGGCTACCATTAAAGGCTGGCCGTTGAGAGTCGTGGTGGTCGATTTGTTGTGGGGCGTATTTCTCTGTTTAACCGTTTCGGTGATCAGTTTCCATATGGGAAAATGGCTGGGATAGGATCCGTTTCAGGCGTGTCGACATCCGAGGCGGTCCTGGGGCGTCGCCGATTCAAACGATTACCTTCCCTGACGAGTGAACTTTGTGGGCAGTCGGTTTTGCGCTCTCCGTCAGGTGCCGGTTTACTCATCTTGCCGGGGATACCCCATGACGGATGATTTCCTAATACAGGGAAGAACCGCAGGAACCACAAACGCGCCGGTTTCACTTTACAAGAAAGTTGCGTATGCTGCCCCGGCATTTGCGCTTGCAGTGGTAGGCATTCCTGTCTACGTGTACATTCCCAAGTTTTACACGGACGTGGTTGGGGTTCACATCACTGTTCTGGGGCATTTGGTTCTGGCTGTGCGGATTTTTGACGCCTTTACGGACCCGGCAATCGGCTTCGTGTCGGATCGAACCCGGACCCGGTTCGGCAGACGGCGTCCTTACATCGCCGTGGGATCGATCGCTCTGGCAGGGGTCATCTATCTCCTTTTCAACCCACCCGACGGTTCCCCCACATTTGAAACGGCCTGGTTTGGGATCCTCCTGTTTGCCCTGTTCCTGTTCTGGACGGTGGTGGTCGTCCCTTATGAATCGCTCGGCCCGGAGATCACGTTTGACTATGACGAACGGACAGCCCTTTTCAGCCTCCGGGATGGCGCACTCATCGGGGGTACGCTGGTGGCGGCAAGTTCACCGGCGGCGGTCACTTACTTGTTGGGTTTGTCGAATGATGCAGCCGGGGAGCGGGAGAAGTTTTTTTGGATATCCCTGTTTTATGTGCCCCTGGTCATCGGCTTCTGTTGGTGGTGTGTCTTGACCATTCAGGAAGGACGGCACAAGGTCCCGAGTATGTCTCGCGATCTCAGGCGGAATGTATCCACCATGCTGACCAACCGTCCCTTTATGATTCTTCTGGTCTCCTACACGGTGAGTGCCTTTGGAAACAATCTGCCGGCCACCTTGATTCTCTATTATGTGGAATACGTGCTTCAATCTCACCGGGCCGATCTTTTCCTCCTGCTCTATTTCGTTTTCGGTATTCTGTTTTTGCCGGGCTGGATTAAAGTATCCGGTAAAATCGGGAAGAAAAAAAGTTGGATTCTCTCGATGGCGGTCAACACGGGTGCGTTTATTGGTGTTTTTTTCCTGGGACCGGGCGATGACTATATCTACGGTATCCTGGTTTGTCTTTCGGGCATCGGATTCGGTGCTACCTTGGCATTACCTTCGGCCATGCAAGCTGATGTGATCGATTATGATGAACTGATTTCCGGAAAAAGGCGTGAAGGGCAATATGTCGGGTTATGGTCGGTCTTTAAAAAGCTTGCCGCAGCGCTTGGTGTGGGTATCGCCTTGGCCGTCCTGGGTGTGTTGGGTTATGAGCCGCGTGTCGAGCAGTCGCCGCAGGTGCTCCTCTCCCTTCGCATCCTGTATGCCCTGGTTCCGTGCCTCTGCAACCTGGCAGCGCTGCTCATTGCTATCCGGTACCCGATCAGTGCCGCGTGTCACCGAGATATCAAACAGGGGATCGTTGAACGAAACGCCGGTAGGTCGGTAATCGATCCGATCGACAACAACCGAAAGCTGCCGGGAATCAAGACGAAGGGTGATGTATAGAGGTGGTAATGATGAATCTGAATTTGACGATGCTCTTTCTTTTAACCAACCTGGCTGCAGCCGTTGCATTCATGGTCGTTTTATGGCCGGTGAGTATTCTGAAGAAAGATGCCAGCATTGCCGACATTTTCTGGGGGCTCGGGTTTGTTTTTGTTGCCTGGTTAAATTTCTTTTTGACCGGCGGTTATATGGGTAGGAAGCTATTGCTCGTTTGCTTGACGACCATCTGGGGCGGGCGTCTATTTCTCCACATCTTGCTCCGAAACAGGGGAAAGGGGGAGGACCCCCGTTATGTGGCCATGCGGAAAAATCACGGCGGGCGGTTCTGGTGGGTGAGTCTCTTTAGCGTTTTCATGCTTCAGGGCGTGTTGCTCTGGCTGGTCTCCTTGCCGCTACAAATCGGCCAGTTATCTCCCGTTCCTCCCGAAATGACCTGGGTCGACGGACTTGGCGCCCTGATCTGGACAATCGGTTTTGTTTTCGAAGCCGGAGGTGACTGGCAACTGAAACAATTCCTGAAAAGGCCGGAGAATAAGGGGTTGGTGATGGATCGAGGGCTTTGGGCCTATACCCGGCACCCGAATTATTTCGGCGAGACGCTTATCTGGTGGGGCATCTACGTGATCACGTTGGCGGCCCCCGGTACGTTTTGGGGGATCATAGGCCCCATTACGATTACATTTCTTCTACTGAAGGTCTCCGGCGTGCCTATGCTTGAAAAAGACCTGCGGGAACAGCCGGAATATAGGGCTTATATGGAGCGAACCAATGCTTTTTTTCCCTGGTTCCAAAGGAAGTAAGTGATGAAACATGTTATTCGATTAGCGGAAAGTGGTACGTTACCGGATTGGGCCATACGGTTGGGGATCAGACGATTGGATGCCGCGCGGTTGAGCACCGAGAACCGAGGCGGAGACCCGGAACGCCAACGTAAGGCGAAGAACCACCTCATTGATGAATTGCGGAGAAGTCCGGTGGCGATCGAAACGCAGAAGGCCAATGAACAGCATTACGAGGTGCCGGCAGCTTTTTTCAAGTACGCGCTGGGTAAAAGAGTAAAGTATAGCAGTGCTTACTGGCCGACCGGCGTGGAAACACTGGATGGGGCGGAAGAGGCGATGCTCGCGCTTACGGCGGACCGGGCCGAATTGGCGGACGGCATGGAGGTGCTTGAGCTTGGGTGTGGCTGGGGCGCCTTTTGTCTGTGGGCCGGTGAGACCTATCCGCATATGCGCGTTCTGGCAGTTTCCAATTCGCGTCGGCAAAGAGAGTTCATTCAGAACCGGTGCCGGGAACGGGGTATCGGAAATGTGGAAGTACTCACCGGCGACATGAACGAATTCGATACGAAAAAACGTTTTGACCGCATTGTCTCGGTGGAAATGTTTGAACACATGCGAAACTGGGCAAACCTTTTGGCCAAAACCGCGTGGTGGCTCAAACCGGGGGGGAAATTCTTCCTCCACATCTTCACACACAACCGGTTCGCCTATCCCTTTGAAGTGGAGGGCGAGCATAACTGGTTGGGACGGTACTTCTTCACCGGCGGGATTATGCCCTCCGATGATCTTCCCCTCTATTTCCAGGATCACCTGGCTCTGGATCACCATTGGACCCTGAACGGGCGCCATTACGAAAAAACAGCCGAAGCCTGGCTTCAAAACGTCGATGCAAACCATGACGCTATCGTGTCCGTGTTCAAGGAGTGCTACGGACAGGATGCCGCCTTGTGGCTCCAGCGGTGGCGCATCTTTTTCATGGCCTGTGCCGAACTGTGGGGATTCCGCAAAGGGCGGGAATGGCTGGTGTCACACTACCGTTTTCGCAAAAGATGATCCGGTGCTGTTGCCGGTAAACAGGTCAGGGTCATTTTTGCCCGTCCGTATTCAAAACGGGCAGAAGGGGCTTTGATCTGCAAAAGGGTTTGGTGATGAGCAGTTGAACATCTCCCAGGTATCGTTCCTCGAATCCACCTTCGCAATAGCAGAAATAATATTCCCACATGCGGACGAAGGTGTTTGAGTAGCCCATTTCACGAACCTGCTCGAGGTTATCAAAAAATCGGCGCCGCCACTCCCGCAGCGTTCGGGCGTAATGAGGGGCCAAGTCTTCCAAGTGAACCACGCGAAGGTCCGTGGATTGGGCCATCGCTTGGCACATGGCGGTCAGGGAGGGGATACAACTACCCGGAAAGATGTAGCGTTTGATAAAATCGACGGATCGTTTGTGCCGATCATAGACGGAATCGGCGATGGTAATGGCCTGTAACACCATCATGCCGTCCGGTTTTAAGTGCCGGCTGCAACATCGAAAGAACGTTTCCAGGAATTGATGTCCCACCGCCTCCACCATTTCGATTGAGACAAGTTTGTCGTAGGTTCCGTCAAGATCTCGGTAATCCGCCAACAGGAGGGTAATCCGTTCATCCAGGCCGGCCTCAGCCACCCGTGATTCGGCCCATTCGTACTGGGACGGGGAGATCGTGGTGGTCGTAACCCGGCACCCGTAATGCCGGGCGGCATGGATGGCGAATCCCCCCCACCCGGTGCCGATTTCGAGGACGTGGTCCGAAGGGCCCAGTTTCAACTTCCGGCATATGCGATCGTACTTGGCAATGGAAGCCTCTTCGAGCGTGGCGGCATCTGTTTCGAAAATCCCGCAAGAATAGGTCATGGTGTCGTCGAGAAACAGCTGATAGAAGTCGTTCCCCAAGTCGTAGTGCGCAGTGATATTGGCTCGGCTGCCGACTTTCGTGTTCTTGTGGAGCCAGTGAAACCATTGATAGACAGGTTGCATGATCCGCCCCCACCCCGTGTCCATCCGTTCAAAAATGTGCCGGTTGATGACCATGAGCCGCATTACGTCGGTCAGGCAATCGGCCGACCACTCAGCAGACATATAGGATTCCGCCGCACCGATACTGCCGCCCCACAGGGCCTTTCTGTAAAAACGGGGACGATGGACGGTTATCTCGGGATGGAGAGAAAATATGTCGGACGGTTGGCCGAAGGTGTATCGGTTGCCCTGGTCTGCCAGTGTCAACTGACCGATTTTAATCTGGTTCAGCAACGAATGTACCAGTTGCCGGGCGAGGCGGTCCAGCGACCGTAAAGTCGATGTGCCCGACGGGGTACCCGGTTTTTCTGCCGGTATAATGGAGGTTTTCATCTTTTTTTCTACCTTCCCGCCGGTCTCATTGAGCAGGATGCGGATAAAAAGGTGCGCCTTTGCGGGTGAGTCGCAGCGCCTGCCAGTATATCATGGAGACTACTTTCAGTGTCATCGGGGGATACGTCAACAGTACCCGCGAAAGGTTTTTTCGGTCTATGTGCCGCCTGTCCAGTGATAGCGTGGCGTCAAACAATTTGTTCTCGCCGTGATAGCTGTTGAAATGCACCCGGATGTGTGCGTCCGGCTCATGAAAGCGCCAGTCATAACCGATGTCCATATCCATGAACGGGGATACGTGAAACGACTTGGGAAACCGAAACCGCTTCCATCCTTCTACGGGATGTTGGTTGGCCGATTCTGTCAGGACATAGCAATGTTCTTCCCCCCAAGGGGTGTTGTGCACTTCGGCGACAATTGCCTCCACGTGCTTTCCCGAGCGGTCATAACAGTAATAAAAGCTGACCGGATTGAAACAATGGCCGAAGTATCGCAAGTGGGTGAGCAACCGAACAGGCCCCTTTGGACGGGTTCCAAGCTGATCCGTTACGAGGGTTCTAACCGATTCCTCCAGGGGAACCGAGGGATTTCCCAAGTGGTCGCGGCGACGAAAGTAGGCCAAGTTGACCGTTCCCACGGACCAAAACAAATGGTTCTCGAAGACTTTGTCCAATTCGTCGAGGTCCAGATACATCATAAAAAGCCGGTACGAAAATGCATTCTGCACCGGCCTAAACCGACGGTGTCTTACCCGGCCCTCGTAAATGCAGCTTATCATGACTATAAGGCCTTCCTGAAGTGCTCGCACACCGCAAGTGCGCTGTTTACACCGTCTTCGTGAAAACCGAATCCCCAATAAGCCCCACAGAAATAGGTGTGGTTGACGCCGTTGATCTCGTTGCGCCGTCCCTGGGCGACTAAACCTGCCGGTGTGTAAACGGGATGATGGTAAACCATTTGATCGATCACGTGCTTGCTCTCTATGGTGCCGGGATAATTCAGGGACACACAAAATTCTACCGGGGCATGGAGCGTCTGCAGGATGTTCATGTCATAGGTTACCGTCACCCGCCCCGTACGTTTGGCGGGAACGTAGTAATTCCAGCTTGCCCAACACGATTTTTGAGTCGGCAAAACGGATTCGTCGGTATGCAAAACCGTCATGTTTTCCTGGTAGGGTATGGCACCGAGGATTCGGGCTTCTGCTTCCGTGGGATGGGCGAGCAACCTCAACGCCTGATCGCTATGGGTGGCGATGATGACCTTGTCAAAGCGTTCCGCCCCGCCGTCTTCAGTGATTATTTCCACCTTGTCGGCCCACCGGACCACCTGAGTGACAGGACAAGAAACGCGAATGCCGTCGGCGTAATCTCGCGTCAAGGCTTGGACGTAATTGTTGGATCCTCCCCGTATGACCAACCATTGCGGTTGATTCCTTACCTTCAAGAAGCCGTGATTATCAAAAAACCGGACAAAGAACCGAGCGGGAAACCCCCAGAATTGTTCCGGATCCGCCGACCATATGGCCGCGCCCATGGGGATGATAAAGTCATCGATAAAGGCCTCGGAGTATCCTTCGGCCCTGAGGTAGTCTCCCAGGGCCATATCTTTTCCGTTTCCCTCAAGAAGGGCAGTGGCGGCGTTTTTAAAACGAAAGATGTCCAAAAGCATCCGATAAAAGCGGGCCCGAAAAAGATTGCGCCGCCGCCCGAAAAGCCCGTTCAAAGAGCTGGGACTGTACTCCAGGCCTGTCTTTTCCGACTTTACGCTGAAACTCATCCGGGAAGGTTGCCACGATACCTTCAAACCCTTTAGGAGCTTGACGAAGTTGGGATAGGTGGTTTCGTTAAAGACGATGAAACCCGTGTCTACGGCGTAGGTGGTGTCATCCAACGTTACATCCACAGTGTGGGTATGTCCCCCGATGTAATCGTTGGCTTCAAAGACGGTAATATGGTGATCCCGGCAAAGGAGATACGCACAAACCAATCCGGATATGCCGGAACCGATGACCGCGATTTTCATCGGGTCTTACCGAGCCGCCGATTTGAAACCCGGCGGACGTCGTCGGGCACCGGTCTCAAATCGCGAATCATTCCCAGGAAGGCCATGATGCCAAGGAGGTAGTAAGTGATATCTATTTCCCACCAGAAAAACCCCTGCCGCGCCGAGACGGAATAATGGTGATGGTTGTTATGCCACCCCTCCCCCAGGGTGATAAGGGCCAAGACCGGGTTATTCCGGCTGGTGTCCGACGTGTCGTAGCGTCGGCTGCCGATCATATGATCCAGCGAATTGATCGTAAACGTGGCATGGAACAGTGCCACAGTAGAGATCACAAATCCCCAGACAACCATCTGGGGACCGTTGGTGTTCAGTCCCGGCAGGGTTGCCGCCAGCACCTCCCCCAATGCGAACAAAGAAACGGCCAGTAAGACGGGTATGAACGTGTCGAAGCGGTTGATCCATACCAACTCCGGATATTTCAGCCAGTCTTTGACGTAGGACCGCTTGGTGGGAAAATTCTCTTTCGACATGAACCAGCCCATGTGGCTCCACCAAAACC
>Ga0180435_10007767_pt1 | contig 10186 bp, 11 predicted proteins | sample SS_ome_3_FD_132467 | JGI IMG/M metagenome (GOLD analysis project Ga0180435, IMG submission 132467) | Hypersaline lake sediment archaeal communities from the Salton Sea, California, USA - SS_3_S_1 metaG | ecosystem: Environmental > Aquatic > Non-marine Saline and Alkaline > Hypersaline >... | reverse complement strand
GCCAAGCGCCTTATGGACAAGGGTTTCATTGATCGCAGCGCCTGGGGTAAACCAGCGTAAATCGTAGAATTCCGCGTAGTTGGGGTGGGTTGATTTGGGTACAAATCCCAGCACCTGGCCATTGCTGATGGCTGCAGCACAATTCAATAACCGACCGTCGCTTAAACGCCAGGGTAGGCCCACTACCAGCAAAGGCAGTGGGTTTTTCTGACACAGATCAATCAGGGCCTGCTCAACACCGTTTAAGAGCGTATCGCTGAAAAACAGATCTTCTGCGGAGTAGCCGGATAAACACAGCTCCGGGAACACGGCCAGGCTGACACCCTGTTCAGCAAGCAACTGACTCTGCCGTACTATCTCCTCCGTGTTGGCAAGCGGGTCGCCGATGGTGACGACGGGTGATGCCGCTGCAACTTTCAGGTAACCCAGGTTTGTGAAATCCATTTGCTTGTCATCTGTTGTCGGTGATTATCAATTGGCTGATGTGTTCATCTGCGTAACCCCGACGGATGAGCGAGCAACGCCGATCAGTGTATCGGGGGTTCACTGCCTTCCAGTTCGCCGACGACGTCAGCGGTTTTCTGCAGAATGCGTGCAACCAGCGCATCAGCCGTTTGCGAGAACTGCAATCCCATGGCGACGCACGTAGACAGCTCAATAATGGGCTGGGTCAGCTCCCAGGCATCGCTGGCACAATTCAGGCTGCCGCGAATGCGTTTGAAGTGGGCCTTTGCGGTCGCGGACCCTTCCTCGTCCAGCTGCACAATCAACTCATCCAGCAGAGGCGTGATGTTGTTACGTGCGGTGGTGGCTCTGTGCATCTTCAACGACCCTTTCGCAAAACCGGCTTTCATTTTGCCTGTACAAGTAAGTGAAGCCAAGCACCATAGCGAATATGCTGTGATGGTTAAGGGTTGTCTAAAATGGACGGTGATTATGCGTATAACGGTTTGGAATGAGTATGTACACGAACGGCACAATCCTGCCGTAGCCGAGATTTACCCGGACGGCATTCACGGCGCTGTGGCCGGTCTATTGGGAGAGGGTGTTGCCAATGCACAAGTTCAAACGGCCACTCTGGACGCGCCCGAGCATGGTTTGACTGCAGACGTGCTGGACAACACTGATGTGCTGTTCTGGTGGGCGCATCTAGCCCATCACAAAGTGACTGACGAGGTTGTTGAACGCGTACATCAACGTGTTATGCAGGGCATGGGACTGGTGGTCATGCATTCGGCTCATTTATCCAAAATTTTCTGCAAGCTGATGGGCACAACCTGTAATCTGCGCTGGCGTGAAGCGGATGACCGGGAACTGGTCTGGACGGTGAACCCCGGACATCCGATCGCTGCTGGTGTTGCGCAGCCGATTGAGCTTGCGACCCATGAAATGTATGGCGAATACTTTGATATACCTGCGCCTGATGAGCTGGTGTTTATCAGCTCATACAGTGGTGGGGAAGTGTTCCGCAGCGGCTGCTGTTTTTTCCGCGGCAAAGGCCGCGTGTTTTATTTCAGTCCGGGACATGAAACCTATCCGGTGTTTGCTGACGCCAATATTAAACAGGTGCTGTGTAACGCCGCACGCTGGGTTTATCAGCCGCAAACTTCTTCAATTGTGACCGACACCAGCCCGGAGTCGCCCACAGGCTGGTTTCAGGCTGACTGAGCCAGGTAAGCAGGCAGGTGCAAGGCGTTGGGCAGAATGTGGTCTGCGCCAGCCGCCTGCAGGGCTTCTTCATCATTGCTGCCACTGAGCACGCCGATACAGAGCATTTCCAGCGCGCGACCGGCACGCATGTCCAGGGCTCCATCTCCCACCATAATACTGTTGTTGGGTTTTGCGCCGATCTGCGCAAGACTGGTATTCAGGTGACGTGTGTCCGGCTTCAGAAATGCAACGTCTTCGCGAGCGTGCAATGCGTCAACGTAGTGCAACAGGTCAGGAAACACTTCGAGCACCGCGGTGCGGCAGTTGCGGGTAACAACGCCCAGTTTCAGGTTGCTGTTGCGCAGGTGGGTTAACAGCTCCGGTGCGCCCGGAAAGGGTGTTGTGGAACGCGCGGCCTGCACTTCGAAATCTGTAATCAGTTGATGTGCATCCTGCCGATAACGGTGTGCAACATCGGGTTGGTGGGCGGCTAACCAGTCATGAGCGGCATCAATAATCTCGACGATATATCGGTCACGGTAAATCGCTGCTGGCACGGAGGTGCTTGCAGTAAAGTCTAATACTTCGCTCTTCAATCGGGCCAGGTCGAGGTTGGGCGCCAGGGTGCCATCAAAATCGAACAGAATGGCGCATATGTGCGCGACGCTCACGACTTGTCCTGGGTAGGATTGTCCGCTCCACTGGATTGTTCCGCGTCCGCTTGTGCCTGGCGACGCTCCGCCCAGCGCGCTTCGTGGGTTGCTGCAATGTGTAATCGAAAACGGTTCCAGGCGATGCCAAACATCACAACCAGACTGATCAGCGCTACTGCAGGGTAAGCTCTGGATGGAATCCAGGAAGCTGCGCCAGGGTCACTGTGCGCTGCCGCCAATGCAAACGCTGCAATAGCAACCGCCATAGCTGACTGGGTAATGAGATAAGCGGCTCCCGCTAGAGACAGCGGCAACCAGAGCTGATGCAGCGGCCGGGGATCTTCGATGTTGAGGAAGAACACAATGGCAGCAGCCAGAGCCACGCCACCGATGCGCAACCACGGGTGGGTGAGTTCGTTCATGTGACAATGTCCACCGCGCCGCCGTCGATGCGGATATTCTGACCATGTATCGCATCCGCCAGCGGACTGCACAAATAAGCCACCAGACCTGCAATTTCTTCTCTGCGTGCAATTCTGCGGATCGGAATGTCTTTGGCGACGTGCGGCTCTACGTCCTGCCAGGTGTCGCCCCAACCTTCGCGGCGACCTTTCGCAAGATAAGCCTGTTCAACTTCAGGGGTGAGGATCAACCCGGGGGAGACGATGTTGACCCGAATACCGGTGCCCGCAACTTCTTTGGCAAGACCAACGGTCATATTGGCCAAAGCGCCTTTGGCGGCGTAGTAGCCTGGCATGCGGCTGTTAGGTCGTGATGAGCCGACTGTGCCCAGATTGATGATGCGCCCCCAATCCCGCGCAGACATGGCCGGTAGCAGGTGGCGGATCAGGCGTTGCGCTGAGAGCACATTTTTCTGATAAGCGGTAATCCAGTCGTCGCTGCTGCTTTTCAGCCAGGTGCCCGGCTCAGCGGTGCCATAGTTGTTCACAAGTATATCCACGGGATATTTGGCGATGGCTTCAATCAGTTCTGCGGTACCCGCGTCAGTGGTGATATCGCCGGTAACAGCAACTCCGCCACCCAATTCAGCCACCGCGGCTTCAGCCTGACCGGGTTCCAGGCCGTGGACTAAAACGGTTACCCCTTCTGCGAGGAGCGTCTGCGCGATGATGGCGCCGGTGCCTCGATGGCTGCCTGTGACCAGGGCTGTGCGATGGGAAAGGTGTAGGTCCAAGCGAGGACTCCTTTTTTACGATTTTGCAGTTTGTGAATACATTGATGCTATCAAACAGTGGCTATCAACCCCATAGGTTCCCATACTGCCGCGATGGAGTGGTTGAGCTGGGCCGGCATCCTGCTGGCAGTATTTATTGGAAGCTATGTACAAGCGGTGGCAGGTTTTGCCATGGGCATGATTATTGTCGCGGTTGTGGGTGGCTTTGGTCTGCTGGACGTACCCAGTCTCGCTGCAGTGGTCAGCTTGTTAACGATTCTGAATGTGCTGCTGTCACTGCGCGGCCATCTGCATCATATCCACATGCCGCTGTTCAAATGGCTTGCCCTGGGCCAGGTGCCAGCTGTCTATGCGGGTTTGATGTTGATGACCTGGATGGACGGTCATACACGCTGGGTGCTGGAACTGGCTCTGGGTTTGTTTATCACGGCCGGTGGTTTGTCGATGCTGCTGAAACCCCACCCCTGGGCGAGTGTTTCTGCGCCGTTCACCAGCTGGTTTGCGGGTGTTTCAGCAGGGCTGGTTGGGGGGATGTTTTCCGCCAGCGGCCCGGTGCTGGGCTGGTTTGGTTACAGTCAGCCGCTGCCGCTTGCTGCAATCCGGGCAACGCTGCTGGCTTGTTTTGTGTTGACCACCAGTACCCGCACAGTGCTGGTGGGTGTGACCGGCGGCTTGACGCCTACCGTTCTGAGCTATGCGTTGGCGGCCTTGCCTGTGGTTGTGCTGGGTACAGTGCTGGGCCGCATGTTTGTACCGCCAGTGTCTGAGCAGACGATAAAACAGTTTGCTTATGGCCTGTTACTGATCATGGGCATCTGGATATTGCTGCGCTCAACTGCGCTTTTCCTTGTTTAGTTGGGCCATCAGACCAAACAGAGCGGTAACGTCGTTGGCACTGCTGTCACCAGCAAACTCTTTGTACAGCACGGACACATTAACGGCGATACGTTCGCCATCACCCCAGCTGTCGTAGTCGCTGAAATTGATATCCCGGCAGGCATCCAGTACGTCCATGCCCTGATCGTAACGCTGCTTAGCTTCATCATGGGTGTAGCGCAGATAGCCGCGAACGGCTGCAATACCCTGTTTGTCTGTGATGGGTCCGTGCCCTGGCACCACGGTGTCGATATCCAGGCTGCACATGTAGTCGCAGGCATCTATCCAGTTCTGTACCGGACCTGCCCAGAGGATGGGGTGGCCTTCGATAAACAGAATGTCACCGGTGAATACAGTTTTATCTGTCGGGACGTGTACCAGAACGTCACCATGTGTATGAGCCGGGCCTACCTGTCGCAGCTCAACAGCTTTGTCTCCTACCGTGAGATCAAGTGATCCCTCAAACGTATGGTTGGGAAGCGCTCGCTCAATATCGCGGAAATCAAACTTGCCAAAACACTCCGTGAAAAATGCACCCACATCGCCCATATTGGGCGCCGCTTCCAGTAGTTTCAGCATGCCTGCCGGACTTTCGTTGGCCAGCTCTTCCAGGCATGCCTGGGAAGCCACAATCTGGGCTGCACCCACCAGTTCATTGCCGTTGCAGTGGTCGCCGTTTGAATGCGTGTTGACCAGAAATTCAAAGTCGGTGGTTGCCTGGGGTTCTGCATCACGCATGGCATCCAACATGGTCTGGGTCAGCGGTTTATCAAACAGCGTATCTACCAGCATGCACTGATCACCATCAACAATCAGGCCGGCGTTACTCCAACCCCACCCGCCGTCTGGCTGCAACCAGGCATAACTGTTGTTGCCAAGATCGTGTAAACCCCGCGTATAAGGACGGATACCTAAACCCATGGTGTGCTCCCTGCTGACCTGATAGACATTTCTGTTGATGCCAACCGGAGAGTGCATCAGTTTGCTTGATGGGGCAAATCATCGACAGATTGTTTGCTTGTTTTCTGGCGTGAAGGCGCTACTGTGCCCCTCATGCAGGACTACGACAGTATTCGCCCCTATAACGACCAGGAAGTACCCGAGGTTGTGCAGCGCGTGGTGAATAATCCGGAATTTGGAAAAGCCGCTTCTAAAGTGGTTATGCCGCCATTGTTGCAGAATACAGCAGTGGGCGACTGGGCAACCCGGTTGTTTCTTCGATTGCGCACCCGCGGGTTGAAAAGTGTTGAAGACTGTCAGCTGATTATCGCTGATTACTTTGAACGGCTGGTGGATGACACGATTACTGATTTATCTGTATCCGGTCTGGATAGCCTTGATCCGCAAGGCACGTATCTGTTTATGTCGAATCACCGCGATATAGTGATGGATTCAGGTCTGCTTAATTTTGTCATTCACAATGCAGGCCATGAAACCTGCCGAATGGCGGTCGGCGACAATCTGCTGGAAAATGAGTTGGCCGCGGACCTGATGCGTATAAACAAGAGCTTTGTGGTTGAGCGTAGTGTGAGCGGCGCGCGCGCTGCGTTGAGTGCCTACACGCGAACCAGCAGCTATATCAGAGACTCACTGGCAGAAGGTGTCTCTATATGGATTGCGCAACGTCCCGGGCGTGCAAAAGATGGCTGGGACCGTACTGATCCGGCTTTGTTGAAAATGTTAACGCTTGCTTATAAAGAAGCAGACGATCCCTTTGAGGGGTTCATTGCGTCCGTGACGCTGGTGCCGGTGTCTATCTCTTATGAAATTGATCCCTGTGCGGATCGAAAAGCCCATGAGCTTGCGATGTTGGCTGAACATGGGCGTTACGATAAGGCGTTTGAGGAAGATCTGGACAGCATCATTGCAGGCATGGTGGGGCAAAAAGGGCGTGTACACCTGCATTTTGGTGAGCCCATTGTTCCCGGCGGTAACGCTGCGCAAGGGTTACATAACATTGATGACCTTGCAGCCTGCATGGACAGGTCCATTGTTTCCGGCATGCGAATTTATCCAACCCATATTGCGGCTGCGTCAGCTCTGGGGGATAAACCTGCAATAAATGCGGAGGATGCGCCTGTTGCAGAGATCATGGATCTCTTTGAGCAGGCCAAGTCTTCCTGTCCGGAACGTGAACGACCGTTCTTTCTGCTGCAGTACGCTAATTTATTGCGCAATCGAGCAGAATTGTTAGGCCATGTACATAAGAGCGGGCTCGTCCAATAGCGCCATCTGCTCCCGCAGTTCCAGCAGGTGATCTGACCAGAAACGCGGTGATTCAAACCAGGGAAAGGCTACCGGGAACGCGGGGTCCTGCCAGCGGCGTGCAATCCAGGCGGCATGGTGCATCAAACGGAGCGTGCGTAGTGCTTCAATCGCGCCTAGGGTAGCGGGATTGAAATCATAAAATGTCGTGTACGCGTCAAGAATCAGGTTAAGTTGCAGGGTCTGGTCGGGCCGCTCCCCGGAGAGCAGCATCCACAAATCCTGTATCGGTGGCCCCATCACACAATCATCGAAGTCAACAAAGTGAGGCGTATCTACACGCCATAGAACATTGCCCATGTGGCAATCGCCGTGAATCCGGATGGCGGGGAGCGCCTCTATCACTGGATCGATGCGGGTAAGCAGGTCTGCAGTGACGGTTTCGTAAGCGCGCTCTATATCTAAAGGCACAAACTGCTGCTCCAGCAGATACTGGCGACTGTCATGTCCAAGCCGCTGGCTGGTTAAAGCGGCGCGATACTCGAAGTCTTTCTGCGCGCCAATGGCATGCATACGACCGATGGTACGGGCAAGTACCGCCAGATTGTCCTCGTCTTCCAGATTGGGCGGATGACCACCCTGCCGGGGGTAGACGGCGAACTGAAAGTCCTCATATTCGAACAGGCTGGTGCCTTCGATAATCAATGGCGCAACGACGGAGATTTCCGCCTCCGCTAATTCGAAGCTGAAAGCATGTTCTTCGATGATGGCCGGGGTAGTCCAGCGTCCCGGCCGGTAAAATTTAGTGACCACAAAGGTGCCATCTTCCAGTTCGACCTGATAGACGCGGTTTTCATAGCTGTTCAGCGCCATAATTCCGCCGTTGGGCTCAAATCCTACTGACTCCATGGCATCCAGAATCAACTCCGGACTAAGCGTGGCGTAAGGGGTCTGGCTGGGTGCGGAGGGGGCTGGGGTAGTCATGGCGCGCACTGTAACACTATCCGGCGGTAAGATTGCTTCAGGTTGGGCTGGGGGTGCGGGTTGCGCACCAGATGTCTACGTTTTTGACCCCGGCGTTGTGTAGCTGCTGTGCCAGTGCTTTTGCAGTGGCGCCAGTGGTGAGTACGTCATCGACTATGGCGACGTGATCTGCGTTTATCGGCGACCGAATATCGAACGTTGCGACCGGCAGCTGCAGCCGACCCCTGCGGTTTTTGGCTTTTTGTGCGACGCCACCTTTGCGCCGTACCTGGGCAGTGATGACGGGAAGTTGCAGGGACTTGCCCAGCAGATGTGCAAGCCAGGCTGCCTGGTTGAAGCCGCGTTGGACCTGACGCCAGTAAGACAGCGGCACCGGGACGATCGCGTCTGCCAACGGTTTCTTTAAGCAAGTTAACGCGACTGCCTGGTGCAGAGCGGCTGCCAGGGTGCTGGCTTCGCGTAGCCCGTGATTGTACTTGAGGCGATGCACCAGGGTCCGAGCATTGCCCTGATGCAACAGCGCGGCGACACAGGTTCCGGCAAATAGAGGGTTGGTCAGGCAGGCGCCGCAGAGTTCGCCCTGTGCAAGCGGCAGCGCACAGTGTCGGCAGCCGCGGCTGATACGTGGCAATGCCGCCCAGCAGTGAGGACAGCAGCGATGCGACGCACTGGTTGTCACCGTGCTTTCGCACAGCACGCAGGTATCGGGGAAAACAGCGTCAAGCAGCTGGGTAATGAGTTGCATGTATATGGTTTACCCTGCCTTTGATGCAGCAAAAATGAGAACGGGTACTCAAAAACAGTGAGAGATGACTCGTTTTAGACGTAATTGCAGGGTGAAAAGGCTAGGCTGCGGTCACAGCAGTTAAAGGTCGGCAAAATGGCAGTAAATCCGATGCTTAGTGCAGGCGCCAATGCAATCAGCAATGGTGTCAAATCTATGGACAGCGTGGCGCAGGAAATTGCCCAGCAGCGGTTGGGTGAACAGCCCAGCGAAAACGCTGGTGATGGCGAACCCCGCGGTGGCACAGCGATTGATGAAATCAGCGCAGCGGTTGTTGACCTGAAGCTTTATGAACGACAGGTACAGGCGGCAACCCAGGTTGTAAAAACCGCTGATGAAGTGCTTGGCTTTCTGATCGACGTTCACGCCTGATAGAGTCCTATTCCGTCAGACCTCTCCGGTCAGACACTTTTTTTTTGCAGCTGGGCCGCAGTCTGCTCATGCATTAATATGGCCCTTTTTTGAAGTACGTTCTAAGGGTCTCTTTTGCACTATCAAGCGCCAGAACGCGACGCCGCGTTTCTCATGTTCGAACTGTTCAAAGCCCAGGATATCTGGCCACAGATCCCTGCATTCAGTGATTTCAGCGAAGATCTGATCAATGCTGTGGTGGCCGAAGGCGGTCGCATTGCGGCGGAAGTTATGCTGCCTACCAACGCCCCAGGTGATGAAGAGGGATGCACCTGGCAGGATGGTAAAGTCACCACGCCGGAGGTGTTTAAAGCGGCCTATCGTGAGTTGAGTGAAGGTGGCTGGCTGGGGCTGGCTGGTAATCCGCAGTATGGTGGGCAGGGCATGCCGAAAATGCTGGCCTGTCTGGTTGAAGAGATGCTGTGGTCAGGCAACGCGAGTCTTTATCTCTATGGCACGCTTACCGTTGGAGCCTGTCTGTCGATCGACGCACACGGTACACCTGAACAGAAGCAGATGTATCTGCCCAAAATGTATTCGGGCCAGTGGACGGGTGCCATGGCGCTGACGGAAAGCCACGCCGGCACAGATCTGGGCATCATGCGCAGCAAAGCGGAACCCAACGCGGACGGCAGTTACGCCATCACGGGTACAAAAATATTCATCACCGGTGGCGAACATGACCTGGTAGAAAACATTATCCACCTGGTGCTGGCCAAGCTGCCCGGCGCGCCTGCCGGTACAAAAGGTATATCCCTGTTTATCGTGCCGAAGTTCCTGGTTAACGAAGACGGCAGTCTGGGTGAGCGCAATGGCTGGGCAAGTGGCTCCATTGAACACAAGATGGGTATTCGTGGCAGCGCAACATCGGTGATCAATTACGACGGTGCTACGGGCTTCCTTCTGGGTGAAGAGAACAAAGGTCTTGCAGCGATGTTCACAATGATGAACTACGAACGTTTATCGATTGGTTTGCAGGGTCTGGGGGCGGGTGAGCTGGCTTATCAGTTATCCGCTGCTTATGCCAAAGACCGCTTGCAGGGTCGAGCGCCTGCTGGTGCGCAGAACCCGGATGGACCTGCAGATTCTCTGCTGGTGCACCCTGATGTGCGCCGCATGCTGATGACCCAGCGTGCCTACAATGAAGCGGGTCGCGCCTTTGCTCTGTATGTGGGTTTGTTGCTGGATCAAGGCAAATACGGCGAAGATGCCGAGGCCCACGCGCGTTCAGAACTTCTGACGCCCGTCGCGAAAGCTTATTTCAGTGATCGTGGCTTCGACGGAGCTGTGATGGCGCAGCAGGTTTTTGGCGGTCATGGCTATGTGCAGGAGTGGGGTGTTGAGCAGGTTGTGCGCGATGCCCGCATAGCGCAGATTTACGAAGGTACAAATGGCGTGCAGGCACTGGATCTGATTGGGCGCAAGGTG
>Ga0180435_10007765_pt1 | contig 10190 bp, 5 predicted proteins | sample SS_ome_3_FD_132467 | JGI IMG/M metagenome (GOLD analysis project Ga0180435, IMG submission 132467) | Hypersaline lake sediment archaeal communities from the Salton Sea, California, USA - SS_3_S_1 metaG | ecosystem: Environmental > Aquatic > Non-marine Saline and Alkaline > Hypersaline > Sediment... | reverse complement strand
GGCCCGGTACATTGTAAATGATAATGGGAAGTGGGGAGGTTCGAGCGATTTCGAGATAATGAGCGAAGATTCCTTCCTGAGAAGGCTTGTTGTAAGCAGGGCTTGCAGACATGACTGCGTCAATACCTGAGAGGTCAAAGGTTTCCAAGCGCCGTTGAATGGTACGCGTGTTGCTTCCTCCAAACAACCCGGCTACAAGAGGCAGTCTCTTGCGGTTGGTATCGACAATAAATCGAATAACACGGTGCCCTTCCTCCGGGCTAAGCGTAGTTGCTTCTCCAGTTGTGCCGAGGACGACAAGGAAGTCCGCCCCATTTGAAATGGTGTATTCAACGATGTTTCCAAGAGCGGGAAAGTCGATTTCGCCTTTCTTGAAAGGCGTGACAAGCGCCACACCCAAACCATCAGGTAGTACGTTCATGGGCGGAATCTTTCTGAGTAAAGCGGGATAGAATATGGACGAGTTCTTTTACGAGCTGGTCATGGTTATTGGTTGCAGGTAAATCAATTGAAAGATTGTACGCTGTATCTTTGAGCTCATTGTGATATCCAGCCTTCACATCAGCGTTGCTCACAGTGAGGATAAATTGCAGGGCCGGGGTGAGTTGTGGTTCCGGGCAGACCACCAGATGATGTGGTTTTGCGATAAATTCCCGAATGAAAGATGAGTCTGGCCGCCCATACCAGTTGATGTCTTTTTTTGTGAAGTGGGGGAAGGGCAAGTTGGACTCAGGTCCTGAATCGGGAGCGAAAGCGAGGATAGAAACTTGTTTTCCTTCCCGCCGCCATTTCTCTGTAGTTGTCGAGGCCCATTTTCTTGTGTCCGCTAGAGACGCGTCAAACAACAATCCGATAGTCTGGATGTCTTTCCAGGAACGAGCACCTTGGGTTGCAGGCATCGTTGCTTTCTGTGATTTCAGGCTCCGTATGTATAACCACTTTTTGATGGCATTCATGTGTCATTCCTGTTAATCCGCCTTCATTGGAGGGACCTCGTATGAATTATGACCGTTTGGTATTTCCTTGGTGACTGGCTTCTGTGTAGTGCCCAAATTTGGCGTACTTGTCAATTCGTTGCTGAATAAGCTCATCGCTTGGAATTTCTTGAAGCTCAGCTATTGACTTTTTTATTTGCCGCTTGAGTGCTTTTGCCATTTCTTCCGGATCAGAATGGGCGCCACCTGTAGGTTCTTTGATAATGCCGTCAATGATACCGAATTCATACATATGATCTGCGGTTAGTTTGAGGGCTTCAGCTGCTTGTTCTTTATACTCCCAGCTGCGCCAGAGGATTGAGGAGCAGGACTCTGGTGATATGACGCTGTACCACGTATTTTCGAGCATAAACACACGGTCTCCCAGGCCGATTCCAATCGCTCCTCCCGAGGCACCTTCTCCAATGACTACGCATACGATGGGTACGCGTAGTTGTGCCATTTCAATCAGGTTTCGGGCAATGGCCTCAGCCTGTCCGCGTTGCTCCGCTTCCACCCCGGGATAAGCACCTGGAGTGTCAATAAGAGTGACCACCGGGAATCCGAAACGCTCGGCCAGTTTCATGAGCCGGAGGGCCTTGCGATACCCTTCTGGATTCGCCATGCCAAAGTTTCGATACTGTCGCATCTTTGTGGTGACCCCCTTTTGATGCCCGATGAGCATCACAGCCTGACCGTCGAGGCTCCCTATGCCTCCCACAATGGCTTTGTCATCAGCATAACAGCGGTCGCCATGTAATTCGACAAACTTTTTGCACATGTGGTTGATGTAATGAAGCGTGTAGGGTCTGTTAGGATGACGGGAAAGCTGGACTTTTTGCCACCCTGTGAGGTTTCCATAAATTTCTTTCTGAGTCGTGCGGATTTTCGTTTCCAGAGATTTTACCATCTCTGATACATCCACATCGCCCTGTTCGCCCACCTCCCGAATTTTTTCGAGCTGAGTATACAGGCTTTCAAGGGGTTGTTCGAATTCAAGAAATACCATGGCGCTCAGTTTTATGGTTTGATGACTGACAAAGGTAGCAAACGGGAAGCGACGGGTGGCGGCAGGTGAAATTATTTTTAAAATTTTCGGGAAAATAGTTGCGCCAAAGCGGGAAGGCGCGTACATTTGCACACGCTTCAGATGTGAGGCCTGATCTGCAGCAATGCACCTATTCGTATTGGGTCTGGTAGTTCAGTTGGTTAGAATACCTGCCTGTCACGCAGGGGGTCGCGGGTTCGAGTCCCGTCCAGACCGCTCATATTGTTGAGACTTTTACAGTCAATCAATGACAAGTTAAGACAAATAGCTCTGATTTTATCAGGGCTATTGTCATTTTAGGGCTTGGCATGAGTGGACAAATACGGACAAACGAGGACGTTTGATTTTTGTACTCGTGTTTGCACCAGAAAATAATGCATGGGCCACCGTCCTGATGTCTACGTACGCCCCGATCAATGGGACAAGAAAAGCAGGCAGGTAAACCACCACCCTAACGCCCTAGCTTATAACTCACTCATTAACCGAAAAATGTCTGAAAACCGGCAGTCAAGACGCCTTTGCTCTGACGCTTACCGCAATTGTGCTTTTAAAAACTTACGGGCTAAAGCCATTCCAAATAAAACCGTAAATGCAATTTTTGGCTTGCCGGCAGCGCAAGAATTAATATACAGATAAAGCCCAGCTCAGCTTATTCTGTGCCGGGCCCGCTATTTTTGGGTTTTTCATTGCCCGCCCGCTACCTGCGCGGCCTACCATAGCTGCTGTATGCTTAGACAAAAACCCCTTTTGGCGGCCACAGCCCTGGCCCTTTTCCTCCTTAGCTTTTCCAGCTACAATCGCCCGTCAGCTACTGCCCGGATTGATGCACAGGCGCTGTACGCTTCCTTTGCCGCAGAAGCTGACACCCTCCTGATGGTTAGCGAAGCTTACCAAAAGCTGCAAAACAGCCAGAGCAGCCTCAAAATAGCGCTCTCGGAAACCCGGTTGGCCTATAAGCAGATCGCCTTCCTGCTCGAGTACTACTATCCAGCTTTTACAGAAGCGCACCTCAACGGCGCCCCACTGCTGCATGCCGAAAAGTACAGCACCCACTCGCTCGTCAAGCCGCCAAAAGGGCTGCAGGTACTTGACGAAATGATCTTTGCAGAAGACGCCGCACAACAGCGCTCGGAGATCGCTATCCTCTGCCGGGAGCTCGCCAATAAATGCCGGGAGCTGCAGCCCGAACTCAACCGCAAAACTTTTCTATTGGAAGAAGTAGTGGAAGCCTGCCGTATGGAGCTCATCCGCCTTTTCAGCATGGGCATGGCCGGCTTCGACACTCCCGGCTCTGCAAATGCCCTCCCCGAAGCGGCAAGCGCCATCGATGCCATGAGAACGGTGCTCGATGGCCAAGCCATACTACAGGACACCCGGTACGCCGACCGGATTGCCCCCCTGTTGGAAAGCGCAAGGCAGCAGCTTCTAATTAGCCCTGATTTCGACACCTTCGACCGCCTCGCTTTTCTGAAAGCGTACATCAACCCGCTGTACCAGCAGCTGGCCCATTTGCAAAGCGATCTCGGCCTGGAAGCGGCCGTGCCCTTCCCGACCGGCCGCAACGTCCAAAGCGCCAATCTTTTCGCCCCTGATTTTCTGGACCCCTACTTCTATACGGAACTACAACGGCAGGAAGACAATGCGAGCCTTAGAACTCTTGGCAGGCAACTGTTTTACGATGAGCGCCTAAGCCGCTCAGGCGATATGAGCTGTGCTACCTGCCATAAGCCAGAGCTGGCTTTCACCGATGGGCTGCCCAAATCCGATAGCAATGTGAAAGGAGAGACGGTGCTGCGCAACGCCCCCACCCTGCTCAATGCCGTCTATGCCGACCGCTTTTTTTATGATATGCGGGCTTTTACGCTAGAGCAGCAGGCAGAGCATGTCATCTACAATATGGATGAGTTCAATACCGAGTATGAGGCCATCCTTAGTTTCCTCAACAAGGACAAGGGCTATGCCCGTCAGTTCAAAGCAATTTTTGGGAGGGGCCGCATCAACCGCGACCGGTTCGCTAAGGCGCTGTCCTCTTATGTACTGTCCTTGCAATCTTTTGACAGCCCCTTCGATCAGTATGTCAGGGGCGAAACAACAGCCCTCAGCGATGAGGCCAAGCTAGGGTTCAACCTTTTTATGGGCAAGGCAGCCTGTGGTACCTGCCACTTCCCGCCCACTTTCTCTGGCTTAATGCCCCCGTATTACACCAAAAATGAAAGCGAGATCTTGGGCGTGCTCCAAAGCCCTTACAGCCTGCAAAAAAAAGCTGACCCTGACCCCGGCCGGCAAAACAACGGGCTCCACTACGAGGATGTCTGGATCTACGGCCAATCTTTCCGCACACCAGGGCTGCGTAACGTGGAAAAAACTGCCCCTTACTTCCACAATGGCGCTTACCCTACCCTGGAAATGGTCCTAGAGTTTTACAACCACGGCGGCGGTGCTGGCCTTGGGCTCGACGTCCCCAACCAAACCTTGCCCCCCGATGCGCTTGGGCTTTCGCCAAAAGAGAAGGACGCGATAGTCGCATTCCTGAAATCGCTGACCGAAGTTAAGTATTGATTAAATGCCCTCCTTTTGCTGTGCGAATCTGCCTATAGACTTAATACTCAGGCCAAGCCGCTTAACAAGCAGGTAATATTCACAAGATATTTTTGGGTCAAACAAAAAATCTAAAAATTGACCTAATGAACAAAACCATTACACTACTGCTGACCGCACTCCTGATTGGGATGGCTGGCATGGCTTACAGCCAGAGCCAGACGCTCCAAGTCCAGATCAGTGCATCTTCCGACGATGCGGAAGAAAAAGGACTGAACAGTGCAGACCCTGGAACGATGGATCTGACCAGCTCTGATGTTGAACTCGTCCGTGATGGCGGAGACGGCGATCAGTTCGTCGGTCTACGCTTTACAGGCATCAGCATCCCTTCGGGATCGCTGATACAAAACGCGTATATCCAATTTACGGTAGATGAAGACGACGACCTGCCCGGTACCGTTTTCATACAGGTAGAAGATGCAGACAACCCTCCCACCTTCAATGACACAGACGGGAACATCTCCTCCCGTACCGTGCTGAACGACACCATCGCCTGGGGCAACATCCCCGTATGGAGTACCGTAGGAGAAGCCGGAGAAAATCAGCGGACGCCCGATTTGTCTGCACTGGTCCAAGCGGTAGTCAACCGCAGCGGATGGGCTGAAGGGAATGCGATCAGCTTCATCCTCACGGGCACAGGCGAGCGTGTAGCAGAAGCCTACGATGGGGACGCCGGCTCTGCCCCTGTCCTGGTTATTGAATACACGGAGTTGGTCACGCAAACCTTCACCCTACAGTCTTCTTCTGACGATGTAGAAGTGGATGTGGCCAATGCAAGCATTTATTATGGCAGCTCTGACTTAGAGCTGACCACCGATGGCTCGAGCATACAACTAATTGCCCTGCGCTACGCGGGCGTAAGCATCCCGGCCGGCTCCATCGTACAAAACGCTTATGTAGCGTTTACGGTAGATGAAACGAATACGGGCTCAGACGTTGATGTGCTTATGGCTTTTGAAGATACCGGCAATGCTGCGGTCATTACAGACGCCACCAACCCCATCAACCGCAATTACAATGACCCCATTATTTGGGACAACCTGCCCGATTGGGACGAAGTAGACGCCTCTGCCGCTGCACAGCAATCCCCCAATTTGGCTGCACAATTGCAGGAAGTCATCAGCCAGGAAGGCTGGAGCACCGGCAATGCCCTGCTCTTGGCCATGATAGACCCCGCTGTGCTAGGCGTGCCGGGCTACACCGGCAATACCTCTAAGCGCGTTGCCCGCTCCCACGATAACGACCCAGCCAAGGCCCCACGCCTTGTAGTGGCCTACTACCCGCCAGCTGAATACCAAAATGGCGCATTCCCCATAGCTGCAGGCGCTTCCTGGAAGTATGAGGACACTGGCACCGATTTGCACAGCGAAAACTGGAACAGCTTGGGCTATGACGATACCACCTGGGATTTTGGCAATGCCATCCTCGGCTATGGCAACGGGAATGAAGCTACCCTGCTCAGCTTTGGAGGAGATGCAGACAACAAATACCCGGCCACTTACCTCCGCCATACTTTTGAAGTAGACAACGCCGCACAATACGATTCCCTGCTGTTCAATACTCGCTATGACGATGGCGTGGTGGTCTATGTCAATGGTGCGGAAGCCTACCGCCTCAATATGCCAGAAGGGCCCATCGGGTACAATACGCTTGCCCTTGGCGCCATCAGCGGAGCCGATGAGGACGCTTTCACAACAGTAAAAACTGCCAACCTTCTGCAAGATGGGCTGAACCTCATCGCCGTTGAGCTGCACCAGGCCAGCGCAAGCAGCTCCGACCTGAGCTTTGACCTGGAAGTAGGCTTTACACTGCCGCCGCTTTCCCCCTCTGAATTTCCCCTCGAACAAAATTCCGCCTGGCACTACTTGGACGATGGCTCAAGCCTCGACGGTATCGCCTGGCAGGATACCGCTTTTGCTGAAACAGACGACCAATGGGCGTGGGGCTTTGGCATCTTGGGCTACGGAGACCCCATGTCCACTGAAATCTCTTTTGGGCCTGACCCCGACAATAAGTACACGACCTACTATTTCCGTAAGGAGATCAATATCGACCTGGCCACTCTCCCGGATACCCTCGAGCTTGGGCTGTTGCGCGATGACGGCGCCATCGTTTACCTCAATGGCGTAGAAGTAAGGCGGGACAACCTGCCTGAAGGGCCTGTGGACTACCTGACCACTGCTGTGGAAACCGTCGCGGGAAGCGATGAAGATGTCTATTTTACCTCTAGGCTCCTGCCCTCCGATTTCCGTCAAGGTGTCAACACCGTAGCTGTGGAAGTCCACAACCGGGACGTGTTCAGCTCAGACCTCTCCTTCGACCTTTACCTGCGGGAAGCACCGGTCACCAACCCGCCTGCTCTAGGCTGTAGCAACGGCAACGACAACCACATCGCTTGTTTCACCAGCATTGCCCCTACTGCACAGACCAGCAACCTGCTCATCCCGGAAAGCTCCCACCGCTTTCAGCAGATACACAAGCAGGGCTCCCCCTATTCCATAGGTGGAGGCAATGTGCCAGGCAATCACGACTTCACCGGCTATGTCCCCATCGACGGCAGCAGCGAGCGGGGCTACCTCTCTATCAACCACGAAAACACTCCGGGCGGTGTGTCTATGCTCGGCCTGCATTACGATGCCGATAGCCACCTTTGGGTCGTCGATTCTTCCCAGGCTGTAGATTTTTACAATGGCGACCTGGTGACTACCACCCGGAACTGTTCCGGCGGGATCACCCCTTGGGGCACTATTCTTACCGCAGAAGAAACCTATAACAACGGGGATGCCAACAATGACGGCTATACCGATGTTGGCTGGCTGGTAGAAATTGACCCCGTTACCGCACAAGTGATGGAATATGGCAATGGCAAACAGGAGAAACTTTGGGCGATTGGCCGCATCTCTCACGAGAACGCAGTTGTGCTTGACGACCAGGTGACATTGTTCACTGGTGAGGACGGCGGCTCCAGTGCTGTTTTCAAATTCATTGCCGACAATCCGGCCGACCTGAGCAGTGGTGCCCTTTATGCTTTGCAGCTCGATGCCCCTCTCGCAGGCGGAGAGCCGACCGGCACTACCGGCACTTGGATTCCAATCCCGAACGAGACCCAGGAAGACCGCAACAATACCCGCTCCCTGGCTATCGCCTTGGGCGCCACCAACTTCAACGGTGTAGAAGACATCGAGGTACACCCGCTTACCGGGCAGCTCTACTTCACCTCCAAAGGCAACGACCGCGTTTACCGCTTCACCAATGAAGACCTGACCGTAAGCGGGTTTGAGACTTTTGTCGGAGGGCAGCCTTATGTGCTGAACACCGAGGAAGGCGTATTTACTGAGCCTTGGGGCGGCGGCAACGACAACCTTACCTTTGATGATCAGGGCAACCTGTGGGTCTTACAGGATGGTGGCCGGAATTACATTTGGGTAGTGCGCCCTGACCACACTCAGGCCGCTCCTAAGGTAGAGCTCTTCAGTTCCATGCCAATCGGGTCTGAGCCGACCGGGCTGACCTTCTCCCCCGACTACCGCTTTGGGTTCCTCTCCGTGCAGCACCCAAGCAGCGTCAATACCCTACAAACCGATGCAACAGGCAATGAAGTAGCCTTTGACGCTTCCGCCACCATCATTATTTCCAGATCTGAAAACCTGGGGCTACAGCTCCCTGTCTCCGACTTCGCTTCAGATGTGCAGACGGTAATGGCAGGCAGCCCTGTGACCTTCTTCGACATGAGCGCCAATGCGCCTTCGAGTTGGGAATGGACTTTTGAAGGCGGCACTCCGGCCACCTCTTCCGAAGAGAGCCCAACCGTGACTTACAATGAAGAAGGGGTATACGATGTTTCCCTGTTGACTTCTAACGCTGCGGGAAGTGGCAACCTAGAAACCAAGGAAGATTATATCGTTGTCACCCCGATAACAAGCACCTCCGATGTGCCAACAGATTTCAACCTGAGCGTCTTCCCCAACCCCACATCGGGCAAAGTCAGCATCAGAATGGACCTCAATGGAAGCGAGCAGGTGCAGATTCAAGTGCTCGACCTCATTGGAAGGGCCCTCGCCGACTACGGCTATACCACCGGTGTGCAGGGCACCGACATCTGGACGCTAGACCTTCCCGGACAGGTAGTCGGCAATCAGATGCTTGTACTGAAAATCACAGTTGACGGCCAGGTCATCAACCGCCTGATACAGGTCGCCCGCTAATCAGCGGATCTCAACCAAAGGAAACAGCCTGGGCCTGCAATTGCGGGCTCAGGCTTTCCTTTCCTGAAGGCAATTCATTTCACACCATACTGCTATGAAGTACTTGGCGCCTATTTTTTTGCTCCTTTGCGCGCTACAGGCACAAGCTCAGTACGCCAATCAGGACCTGCCTGTTTATGACGGCCTGCACGCCGCACTGTCTGCAGCGCCGCCTGCCCTGCAGCTCAACCTGAGAGACCAACGGCTTTTTTCGCTGGACAACCAAATCGTAACGCTCAATGAGCTGCGCTACCTCAGCCTTATGCGCAATAACCTGGAAATTTGGGACACTGACCTTTTCCAGCTGCAAGCACTGGAGGTGCTCAACCTATACGAAAACCAGCTCAGGGAAATTCCTTCTTCGGTTGAAAGCCTGCAGCAGCTGCAACGGCTAGACCTTGGGAAAAACAAAATCGCGCTGCTGCCCCCTGCTATTGGCAACTTACAGCAGCTGCGTTACCTACACCTGCCGCTGAACAACTTAGTACAAATTGCAACGGAAATCGGAAACTGCAACCGCCTTGAAGTATTGGAAGTGCAAGGCAACGAGCTCAGCCAATTGCCGCAAAGCCTAGAACGGCTCAGACAGCTGAAAAGGCTCAACGCCGGCTATAATCAGCTGCGCGCAATGGAAGCCGCTTGGTGTAGGTTGGTGAACCTGCAAGAGCTCAACCTAGAATTCAACTTCATAAGCCGCTTGCCACGTGAGATCAAAAATCTGAACGCCTTGAAAACCCTCATACTGACGGGCAACCAACTACAGGAGCTTCCGGAACAGATCACCCGCCTAAGCAACCTAGAGCTGCTCGTCCTGAGCGACAATCAAATCCGCCGGATGCCGGAGCGCCTCGGGCGTATGACAGGGCTGCGCACCCTCATCCTGACAGGCAACCCTATCCCGGCTGAAGAACAAGCGCGCATCCGAAGGTTGCTGCCCGGCAGCCATGTTTACTTCTAGTGGGCGCAAACCAACATCAGGGAGCCATTGGCTGTGCCCAGGCAGGCAGCACGGCCGCCTTGGACCTGCCTTGTCAAGGGCAGAGCGTGGCAGCTCAAGCAAAACAGGCATCGTCGGAGCGCGCTTTCCCAATGGATAGGTTGACTTTGTTCAACGGTTTGCGTGTATTAAAATCAGCGGATTAAAAGCAATTCACTTTCAGTTAGGCACTGACTTTGATTTAGCCCTGAAGCCGTTATCCCTTATACTATCCTGTTGGCAGTAGTTATTTCTCAAAAACTATTGGATTTAAAATAGAATTGACACTTTCTCCTATCTTCACTCCAGGGCACCAAGTTTTCCAATCATTCATTTGCCCTTTGTTCTGT
>Ga0180435_10007764_pt1 | contig 10193 bp, 10 predicted proteins | sample SS_ome_3_FD_132467 | JGI IMG/M metagenome (GOLD analysis project Ga0180435, IMG submission 132467) | Hypersaline lake sediment archaeal communities from the Salton Sea, California, USA - SS_3_S_1 metaG | ecosystem: Environmental > Aquatic > Non-marine Saline and Alkaline > Hypersaline >... | reverse complement strand
CGACGTAATCGAGGAAGTGCTTTGTACCGCAGAAATAATCCCAGTCCCACTTGCCGTCGTTGTCGTTGATGTGGATGTAGTATCTAAACGGGCTCGCTTCGAGCAGCGATACTGCTTCGGCCGGATTTTCGTTGCCGTACATCGAATGCCCGAAATCAAGCGTTACCCCCATTTCGTTGATCTTGATGTCGTTGAGCAGGCACAGCGCCTTGGCGGCCGTGTCGACATAACAGCGGCCCCTTGTTTCGCTCGGCTTGTATTCGATGTAGAGAGGAATTTCCCGGCGGTAATCGCCGGCCTCTGAAAACGTTTCGATCAGGTGTTTCCAGGCTTCTGCGTAGTCGCTCTGGAAGGAGAATTCATAGCCGTCTCCAAGCGGGCAGCAGGTCACCTTGTCGGCGCCGATATCGGCGGCAAAATCTTTCGCGTTTTTGATGAACTGGACGGCTTTTTCCCGGACCTGCTGTTCGAGGGAGGTTATGCCGCCGTTGCGGAACTCGGGTTCGGCCTTGATGTTCACGTTGACCGCGGACACGTTGAGGTTGTGTCTGGTCAGCGCGTCTCTTGTCTGCTGTACGTCGTTTACTTCGTATGGATGGACGATCTCGACGCCGTTGTATCCTTCGATCGTCGACAACAGGGCGAATTTCTGGTCGAGATCGAGCGGTTTGTTGTATTCGTGAAAGCGGTCCTTGGTCTGCGACAGAAAACTCGTGATGATTGCAAGCTTGAGCATGATTGAATCTCCGACTGTTGAGCGTTGAATCCTTCCGGAAGTTAAACCGGTTTCGTGTTGTTGAAAATCTTAGCCTTCAATGTATCGAGCGTCCGTTTATACCAGCCGAACTGACTCAGCACGGTCAGCACGATGATGATAAAGAGAATCAGTGATACCGGCCGCTGGAAAACCGGCATGAAACTGCCCTGGGATACCATCAGGGCGCGGCGCAGGTTCTCGTCCGCCATCGGTCCGAGGATGACGCCGATCACCAGCGGCGCGATCGGGTATCCCATGTTGGTCAGGAAGTAGCAGATGATGCCGACCGGCAGCATCAGGTACAGATTGAAGATGTTGAGGCCCAGCGAGTATGAACCGATGATGCAGAGCACGCCGATAATCGGCATGAACAGCGGGGTCGGAATATTGAGCACCTTGACCACCTGTTTGGCCAGAATCATGCCGGTAACCCACATCGCCATCGACGCGAGCAGCAGGATAGCGGCTACCTCGAGGATGAAGGTGGGGTGTTCGAAGGTGATCATCGGTCCGGGGGTGACGCCGTGCAGCATCAGTGCCCCGAGCAGCATCGCAGCGGGAGGGCTGCCGGGAATTCCTAAATTGAGCAGCGGAATCATCGCGCCCCCGACGCAGGCGTTGTTGGCGGTCTCGCTAGCGATGACGCCTTTTAATTCACCGGTGCCGAACGTTTCCGGATGTTTGGACGTGTTCTTGGCGGTACCGTACGATACCCAGCCGGCGATGTCTTCACCGATACCGGGAACCGCGCCGATGCCGACACCGATCAGCGCTGAACGGACGATGGCCGGGATATTGCGCAGCACCGTGCCGATCTCCGGGATGATGCGCTGCAGCTTTTCCGCCTTGGGCATCTGGGATTTGGCGCGCAGCACATCGATGATCTGCGGGATACCGAAGGCGCCGATCAGTACCGGAACAACCTCGATACCGCTTTCCAGCTCGGTTATCCCAAACGTAAAGCGCGGGAAGAACTGCAACTGGTCGCGGCCGATGCAGGCCAGGAACAGGCCGAGAAAACCGGCGATCCAGCCTTTGATGACCAGATCGGGGGCGGTGAGCGTGCCGCTGATCAAGATACCGAAAAAGGCGAGCAGGAAAAACTCGAATGAGGTGAACTCCAGCGCGAATTTGGAAATCAGCGGTGAAATAGACACGACGAACAGCATACTCACCGTGGTACCGATGGCGGAGGCCGTCGTGGTCAGGCCGATGGCCCGGCCTCCTTCACCCTTCTGGGCGAGCGGATACCCGTCCATCGCGGTGGCGGCGGCCGCAGCGGTTCCGGGAATGTTGATCAGGATCGATGCGTAGGATCCGCCGTACGTACCGCCGACATAGATAGCCAGCAGGCACACCATCGCAGTCGGTGTGTCCATGCTGTAGGTGAGAGCGGTAAGCAGGGCGACGCCGAGTGTGGACGTGAGCCCGGGCATGGCGCCGAAAAGAATGCCGAGCAGGACGGAGCCGAAAAGGATGACCAGCGTCACCGGATCGGCGACCATCGACCCGGCGATTTCAAAAAATGTCTGTATTCGTTCAAGCATGATCATCTCAGCGCTCCTCTAGGACCAGAAATCCGCATACCAGACGGCATCGAGCAGATAGACCACAAGCCCTTCAAACGGCATCGGGACGAGGAGGAAGTATTTGAAAATGATGCCGATGGTGAAGGGCGCGGCCAAGCCGATCAGGAGGCTGAGTTTGAATTTTTTGTAGCGTTCGGGGATGGGGCGTACTTTTTTATAATAGTGAACGATGAGCAGCACGATGAACAGCAGGACCATGTAGTCCGCGGAAAACGGCAGCCGCTCGTCAACGATGCCGGCCAGACCGGAAAACAGGTGGATGCCGAGGATCAGGGAGCCGGCAATTATCAGGTACATGAGGTGCGGCAGGTCTGCATCCGTGCCGCAGTAGAACATGAAAAAGAAAACCAGCAGGAACAGGGTGGCGGCGAAGAAAAAGTCTACCCGCGGCACCAGCAGGAATACGAACACAAAAAGCATCAGGACGATTCCGTAGAACCGTATGGTTGCAGGCTGCCTGAGAAAATCTGCGAAGTCAGAGCTGGTGAGGTAGCGTAAAACCTGCATGATGCCCTCTCTGCCGACGGATTTTAATGCCGTTCTGATGAGCAGCAGGCCCAGCAGGGTTATCATGCCGCCGACGAACAGCGGGAACACGGCGGGAGAAACGTACCAGACATTCTGGACGCCGGCGTAGGAATCTTTCATCGGCATCTGCAGGCCCTGACTGACTATCAGGATGCCGAACAGGAACATGAGCGTGCCCGAGAACACATCCGCCTTTCTGAGCTTATCTTTTTCGATCATCGGGTGTTACCTCACAGCTCCTCAACGGTCTTTGGCATGATTGCCAGAAATAAGGCCGGGCAGATGCGCGAGAGATACCTTGCGATGCCCGGCCTGTCTTGATACTGCCTGGGTGATGCGTTACCTTGAAATTCCGTTGTTACGGCTTCGGAATTCCAAGCGTGTCGGGGCTGACCTTGGCCGCTCCCAGTTCATGCAGCGTCCATGCAAAATTGGACTGCAGTGCGGCAAAAATCTTACGGGATTCTTCGCCGGTTGCACCGGACAGAACGTAATAGTTTTCTTTCGCCCAGTTTTTGACTTTATCGGTTGCCATAGCCTTGCTGAATGCATCGATCAGGACGTCTTTGGCTTCCTGCGGGACGTCGTGCGGGATTGCAAAACCGATGGCCTGCGAAATCGGCAGGTAGTCGGAAAGGCTCGGGTAGGCGTCGAAACCGGACGGAATGGTGCCGAGTCCGTCTACTTCAAATGCATCCGGAATCAGCATTGCCAGGGGCTTCAGCTTGCCGCCGCGAAGCAGTTGCTGCTGTTCCGCCAGGGACGTGACGACGACGGTAACCTCACCGGCCATGGCTGCGTTCTGGGCAGGAGCGGAACCTTTATACGGAATGAAATTAAATTTCGCTCCGGAACCTTTCTCGAGGGCGAGCAGGTTCAGGTGATGAATCGAACCGGCGGCACTGGCGCCGGCTTTGATCGAACCCGGATCTTTCTTGGCGGCTTCGATCAGTTCTTTGAGATCCTTGTACGGAGCATCGGCCGTGATGGAAATAAGGTCCGGGGATCCGCCGACGATGAAGGGGTCCCATACCTCGAAGTTCTTGTCCCAACCGCCCTGGACCCCGGCAGTTACGTTTGATTCGGACAGACCGGTCAGCGTGTAGCCGTCGTGTTTCTGGCTGAAGCCGTAGGTCATGCCGACGGAACCGCCGACGCCGCCGGTTTTGTTGATCACGTTGATGTTTACGCCGAGAAACGGCGCCATTTCAGCGGAGATGATCCGGTTGCAGGTATCGGTGCCGCCGCCTGCGCCCCAGACAACGACGTTGGTGATGTTTCTGGTTGGAAATTTTTTGGCCGCGTAGGCACTGCAGGTAAGGGCCAGAAAAACTGCCAGACCGATAAGTAGAATTTTTCTCATTACAACCTCCCTTGGTAGTGGTGATTTTGGATGTATCCAGGCTCGGTTCCCGTCGTCAGAGGGAACAGGTCCATAAAGCTGCAGGGTTGTCAGTAGTTCACCTCCTTGATCGATTTTTGCTGTTCTATCTCGCGTTTCAAATGAGACACGGTGGTCTGCAGGTGCAGTCTCATTGTTTCTTCTGCTGCTGCGGGATCGTGGCTGCAGATCGCGTCTACGATGTCGAGATGTTCGGTGATCGTTTCGTTCGGCGTGCGTATCAGGCCTTCCTTGGTTGGGTAGAGGTAGGCCAGGGAGACGATATTGAACGTCTGCAGGAAGCTGCGGAGGAACTCCCGGGAAGCTATGTTGGCAATGAAATTGTGGAACTGCCGGTCCGCGATTGAATAGGCGTGAAAATCGGTAATATCTTTTTTCCCTGCAAACGTTTTGAAGAGGCCCTGGATGTGCTGCGCCTGCTGGTCTGTAATCGATTCGGCGGCACGCCTGGCGGAGAGCCCTTCGAGTACTTCGCGAATCTCGAAGATGGAAACCATTTCATCGAGGGTAAAGAGGCGCACGAAGAATCCGCGCCGCGGTTTGGTTTCGACCAGTTTTTCCTGTTCGAGGAATTTGAGCGCACTGATGAGCGGCGTGCGGCTGATGCCGAGTTCGGCGGCCAGCTTTTCCTGGGGAATTTTCTGTCCAGGTTCAAGGTGACGGTTCTCGATCATTTCCTTGATGATCTGATATGCTTTCTGATCAAGATTTTCGGATTTGATGAGGGGTTTCCGCATTGGTCAACGTTTGTTTGTCAAAGTTTGAAACGATGCTTGTGGACCGGAGTTATTTTATGTATACAAAATTCAATATTAAAAATACAATTGCTTGTCAATAGATTTTTTATGCAATACAGGTCCAGCAGGAGCCGCGTAACGTATTGAAAAAAAATGAAAAAATATTTCGCCAGAAAATGGGTAAGCAGATATCGATATGATATCTTTACGTTAATTAGTTCCTCACCAGGTGCTCGATTGGGGTAAAAATTGGCGAGAAAACGTCAGCTCAGCAGGAGAAATCAAGCATGATCACGACTACCGAGCAGAAAGAAGCGCAGCAGAGAGCAGCGGCGATGATTCGTGCAGCGGGACTGCAGATCAGCGATGATGAAATAAAAAAAATAGAAATCGTCGACTTTGGTCTCGGCAATCTCGCCGCGGAAGGGGTTGAAGTGTTTACGATGGTAAATACCGACCGCCTTGCAGCAAAAATCCTCGTGCTGTTCCCGAACCAGACGGAACCGGAGCACTGGCACCCGAAAGTCGGAGATGATCCGGGAAAACAGGAAACGGTCCGGCATATCTGGGGAGACCTCAGGTTCTATGTCGACGGTCCGGATACGCTTGCAGAAGGATTCATTGTCCCTGGAAAGGATGACGTATACACCTTGCGCCATGAAATAATATTAAGCCCCGGGGATCAGCTGACGTTCGAACCGTATGAAAAACACTGGTTTCAGGCCGGTGAGAGCGGGGCCGTGCTGTACAGCTTTTCAACGACGGTGCGGGACGGTCTCGATGGGTTCACCGACCCAGAAATCCAGCGGATTACCGTCGTGAAAGAGCAGGAGTGATCGGGGGGCGGCTACTTCCAGAACTGGTGAAAGTGATGCACCGGGCCGTGTCCGGAGCCGATCGTGTAGGCCGCACCATGCTGGATCGCCTTGGCCACGTAAGCAATGCCGTCAGCAGCCGCGGCGGCGACCGAGGAGCCGCGGGCGAGAAATGACGCAATGGCCGAGGAGAGCGTGCAGCCGGTACCGTGCGTGTTCGCGGTATCGATTTTTGCATTTGCAAAGCGGTTGATGGTCCCGGTTTCATGATCGTATAAAACGTCGAGCAGTTCTCCTCCGCGCAAATGCCCGCCTTTGGCCAGAACCGACAGGCCGAACCGTTTGCCGAGATCGGCGGCGGTCGAGTCGAGTTGTTCCTTGTCCCGCAATGGACTTTCTCCGATTATTTCCGCTTCCGGAATATTGGGGGTGATGATCCTGGCCAGCGGGAACAGGTAATCCTGCAGTGCCTTGACTGCGTCATCCTCGATCAGGCGATCACCGCTCGTAGCTACCATTACCGGATCGAGAACGACAGAGCTGATCCCGTATTCCCGGAGCAGCCGGCTCACGCACCGGATCACTTCGACGGAGTGAAGCATGCCCAGTTTCACCGCGTCGGTGCCGATGTCATCGAGTACCGCACGGATCTGGGCTTCGAGGGTGGCGATTGGAACCGGGTGAATGTCGGTTACGCCGCGCGTATTCTGGGCGGTTATCGCGGTTATCGCCGAGGTGCCGAAACAGCCGCAGGCGGAAATGGTTTTCAGGTCGGCCTGGATGCCGGCGCCGCCCCCGGAGTCGGAGCCGGCGATGGTGAGGACGCGTCGATAGGTTTTCATAGAAGTAAGCGGATGACGGATTGGGTAAAATTTCGCTGCATATTGCCGGCAAACATTGTCTTTGACATTGTTCGCGCTTCATTTTATCTGTTGCATACATACTCTGTACCGGGAGTATCAAACAATAAAAAAAGACACGCAACAATAAGAAATGAAAGCAACAATCGAATGTTATCCCTGCCTGATGAGCCAGGTTCTCAGCACCGTAACACTGTGCGATCTCGACGACAACCAGAGAAAGAACGTCATGAAATTTGCGCTGAACGTTCTGGGAACCAGCGCGGATGACGTGTATCCGCAGGAAGTCGTCGTGCAGGTAAATGAATATATTCAAGCGAGCTATCCGCATTTGCCGGTGCCGTTTGACCCGTATAAAGACATCAAGGTCAAATCACGGCAGATGGCGCTGGGCTTCTACCGGAGCGTTGCCGCAGAAATAGAACGAGCGGATGATCGAGTCGAATTAGCGCTAAAATGCGCGGCGCTCGGGAACATCATCGATTTCGGAGCGAAATCCTACGGCCACCTGGATGTTGAGGCGGAGCTTGCGAAGCTGCATGAGCTTGATTTTGACATCTATGATTACCAGCAGTTCGCTGATTGTCTGGAGCACGCCGCCGATATTTTATATCTCGGCGACAACGTGGGCGAGGATGTTTTTGACAAGGCGCTCATCACAGAAATCAGGCGCAGATACCCGCGAAAGACGATCCACTTTGCCGTGCGCGCCCGGCCGGTTATCAACGATGTGACGCTTGCCGATGCAGACGAGATCGGCATGGGCGATGTTGCCCGGGTGTTCACCAGCGGCAGCATTTATCCGGGCACCATTCTCGCTGAGACCACGGCCGAGTTTCAGCAGTTGTTCGCCGCCGCCGATATGATCATTTCAAAAGGCCAGGGGAACTACGAAACGCTCTGTGACGAGACGCATCCGGACCTGTTTTTCGTGCTCCGGGCGAAATGCTCCAGGGTGGCCGCTGCGCTGCAGGTTCGCAAAGGGGCGATGATTCTCAAGAAGCGGTGATCAAGCAGGAGCGATCAGCAGCGGTCCAGAGCGGCACCTCCGCAGCTCAACGTACCCAGACTTCAGGTTCGAAAACGCCCGGCGTACAGTATTCGATGCGATATGGTTCTACCACGACGACGCGGTAATTCGGATCGTCCGGGCCTTTGAAAATCGGCGCCAGCAGGTCGTTCCAGAAATTGTGGCGTTCATCGTGATCTTCGGTTACCACCGCTTTTCCCTGCATCTGGATGTACGGTGCCATCTCCATGAAATTCGTGACCCCGCAGGTAATATGGACATTGGGGTCGTGTTTGATTTGCGCCACTTTGCGGGAGTCGGCAAAGGTTGCGCAGCGCATGTTGAAATCGGCATCTCCGACCATCACGACGTACCGCACCCACGGATTGTTCTGCTCGGTTACGGTGGCGAGTGAGGCCAGTTGCGGTTTGTGTATTACCTCGAGAATGCGTTGCTTGAGATCTTCCATTTTTCTTCCCTGTATTTGATGGATGCAGCCAGCGTCTGCTTGTTAATCAGCTCACGACTGAATAGAGAGTAAGCACTTTCAGGGCTACGGGTAGGGGGGCGGAGATTTATGCGTTCATTTACACAATCTGTGGAGATGATTAGGTTTCTGCAAAGAGAGGTTCGAGTGGCATGTTGTTGGAGGTATGATAATGGCACAGGTTCAATCGATATCGCCCCAGGAGGCGTTTACGCGGACCAGTGACGGTCTGGCGCTGCTGGTCTGTGCGTATGATAATGATGATAAATTTCGCCGTGTTCACCTGGAAGGCGCTGTCCCGCTCAGTGCTTTCAAGGCCAACCTGCGGAAGACCCCGCAGGACAGGGAGCTGATTTTCTACTGAGCCTGACCGGGTGGAGGCTCAGCCGCCGGTCAGGCGGCCTATTATACCGAACAGGGCTATACCAATGTAAAAGTGCTTGATAACGGGGTCAAAGGCTGGAAAGAAGCCGGTTTGCCGGTCTGCCCGGCCTGATTTCAGGAGCCAAAGTTGTCGGCAGCCCTGTTGCACAGACATTCACCGGCCGGAAGCGCCGATGTCGCTGCCGGGGCCAATAGCAGCGGGATCATATACCTGTCTATGCAGGGAAACCTGATATACGGGTGCTGGAGGATTTTCTCGGTCATTGTCGGAGCAACCATGCGCAGTCTAGGATAATTTCCTCAGAAATCAATCATGCGCTCATTTCAATCTTGACATTTTAGCGGCCGTTGTCAAAATCTGATGTACGATTTGTCCTGCCAGTGGCATTGTCCTATCATGTATATTCTATCGGAAATGAGCGTATGAAAGCATATCTGGATCTGTGCAGAAGGGTTATCGATACCGGTGTCTGGGTTGAAAACGAACGGACCGGCAAGCGCTGCCTCACCGTTATCAATGCCGATCTCGAATATGACGTGAGCGACGAAACGCTGCCGGTGCTGACGACCAAAAAACTGCAGTGGAAGCCGGCGATCGCTGAAATGCTTGGCTACCTGCGCGGCTACTCCAACGCCGCCGATTTTCGCCGGATCGGCTGCAACACCTGGAATGCCAACGCCAATGAGAATGAAGCCTGGCTCGCCAATCCGTTTCGCAAGGGAACCGATGATATGGGGCGCTGCTACGGTGCCCAGGGCAGAGATTGGAAAAACCCGGAAGGAAAAACGATCGATCAGCTCAGAAATGTCTATGAAGATCTCAGGAAAGGCATCGACAATCGTTGCGAGATCATGACCTTCTACAACCCGGGCGAACGCGACCGGGCATGTTTGAATCCCTGCATACACACGCACACGTTCAGTATATTGGACGGCTACCTCTACCTCACGTCGTACCAGCGTTCAGACGACCTGCCGCTCGGCCACGGCTTCAACCAGGTACAGGTCGGCTGGCTGCTGCTGGTCATGGCGCAGATAACCGGCCTCAAACCCGCCAGGGCGTTTCATAAAATCATCAACGTCCACATCTACGAGGACCAGGTTGAACTGATGCGCGACGTCCAGCTTGCCCGGAAACCGTATCCCCAGCCCAGGTTGTCGATGAACCCTGACATCAAAACCCTCGAAGACCTAGAAACCTGGGTCACGGTAGACGACTTCAAGCTGCACGGCTACCGGCATCACCCGGGAATCACGTATCCGTTCGCCGTGTAGACGGGGCAGGATTCGTTTGCTTGAGCGCTTGAACTGGCATCAGTTTGTTGCGTGGAGGTGGAAAGAAGGTTCAACCGATTGCTGCGGTCGAAACGGGAGATTCCACAGGGCACATAAACCTGACAGGTATTTGATACCTAGTTCTTTGCGCGCAGCTGTGCTATCTTCCGGTAAGAAGATCTCCAAAAGCTACATCTTTTCGAAAGCCGCCATGCATTCAGGCTGAAATGCCCGGTGAGCGAGGGCAAAAGATGCGACGTTTTATCACCGCTAAACCAAAGTAGAATATAGCTAGATGAAAAACAGAGGGTTATATATTCAGTTGTTCAGCATCCATGGCCTGATCAGGG
>Ga0180435_10007762_pt1 | contig 10194 bp, 7 predicted proteins | sample SS_ome_3_FD_132467 | JGI IMG/M metagenome (GOLD analysis project Ga0180435, IMG submission 132467) | Hypersaline lake sediment archaeal communities from the Salton Sea, California, USA - SS_3_S_1 metaG | ecosystem: Environmental > Aquatic > Non-marine Saline and Alkaline > Hypersaline > Sediment... | reverse complement strand
CGGAGTGTATTTGACGGCGTTGGAAATCAGGTTAGTCCACAACTGCCGCATCTGACCAGGGTTGGCCTCCACCGGCAGACGCTGGCGCGCCTCTAACGTAAAGGTTATCTCCTTCTCCTCCGCTTGGGTCCGCAACAGAGGAACCACCTCCTCCAGTACGTCTGCTAACGAAAGGACCTCCCGCTTCGGCGGTGCCAGTTCCTCCTTGGCACGGGCCAGATTCAACAGATCGTCCACCAGGTCTAGCAACTCCTGGGTCCGCTCGATGGCCCGCTGGAGAATTTCCTGCTGTTGATCGGCAGGGATGTATCCTTTGAGCATAGAAAGCAGGAAACTTTGCAGGGCGGTGACAGGGGCCCGCAACTCATGGGCCACTGTCAGTGTGAAAGCGGTCTTGAACTTGTCCAGCCGTTCCATTTCCTCTTTGGCCCGGGCCAGTTCGGCCGCCTCCTGCTCGATGGCTTGAAGCCGCTTGGCCTCTAGCGACAACTGCCGTTTCTCCAACCCCTGGTTGACTGTCATCAGCAACAGGTCGGAGGTGAAAGGCTTGGAGATAAAGTCGTAAGCCCCCCCTTTGATAGCCTCCACCGCCAGTTCTACCGTGGCGTAACCGGTGATAATCACGCACACGGTTTCAGGGTCCTTCTCGTGGATGGGATCCAGCAGGTCAATGCCTCGCCCATCAGGCATCATCACGTCCAGCAACACCAGGTCGAAATCGCCTTCCTGGATTTTACGCTTCCCCTCCTGAAGGGTGGCCGCTGTCTCCACTGTGAATCCCTGCGGCTCCAGGGCTCGCTGACAGCCTTCGCGAATGCCTAACTCGTCGTCAATGACCAAGATGTTGCCTTTGGTTTCTTCCATATTTCCCTCGTTGCTTGCGCGGCAATTTGCTGCAAAGCTCCAAGATATGGGGGGAAAGAAGACGAGGGTATCCCCTCGTCCTCCCCGGAGATTGGTTGCACCGTCCCTCGTCGCTGTCAGGCGATCACGCCGGCCGGGGCGCTGGTGGAGGCGAACTGCCCGCTCGGCAACTGCACCGGCAGGGTCACAGTAAAGGTCGTCCCCTGGCCGACTTGACTCTGGACGGCGATCTGCCCCCGATGCATCTTGATGATTCCATAGACAATAGACAACCCCAAACCCGTTCCTTTGCCCAGGGCCTTGGTAGTGAAGAAGGGAGTGAACAGCTTGCCCAGGTTCCCCTCCGGGATGCCACAACCTGTGTCGGAGACTTTGATCTCCACCTGGCCGTTCAATGGCCGGGTGGCAAGAGTGATGGTGCCGCCTCCTTCCATCGCCTCAGCAGCGTTGTTGAGTAGGTTGACGAATACCTGCTGCAACTGAGCCGGGTCGGCCTGGATGGTGGGCAGGGTGGGGCTGAACTGGTGCACGATCTCCACCCCCTCGAAGATCGGCCGGCGACTGACCCCCTCGACCACCTGTTCCAGCAGGGCGTGGACATCGGTCTCCTGAGCCAACACCTCCTGCTGCCGGGCAAAGTTCAAGAGATCAGCCACAATGTTCTTGCAGCGGGTGGTTTCGTTGATGATCATCTTCAGGTCACCGCGCCGGGGGTCATCCTCGGGCGCCTCTTTATACATCACGTCAGAGAAAAGGAGGATAGTACCCAAAGGGTTATTGATCTCGTGGGCTACGCCGGCCGCCAGTTGCCCCATCGAGGCCAGCCTCTCTTTATGCAACAACTCCTGCTGGGTTTGGCGCAGGGTCTCGACCATACTGTTGAAGGATTGCCCCAGGACAGCCAGTTCGCCTTTGCCATAGACCGGCACGCGGACTGTCATGTCGCCCTGAGCCAGACGGCGGGTGGCTTCCACCAGTTCGGCGATGGGGTGGGTGATAAATTGAGCGATGGGCACAGCGACAATCCCAGCCAGTACGATGCAGACCAGGGCAATGAGAGCCACCCGGAGGTAGAAGGTATGAAGCAGCCCCAGGAAGGCCGACTCGCGGGCGCCTACGTACAAGCTGCCGACCACCTGCCCCCGGTGATCGCGCAAGGGCTCATAGCGGGTGATAAACCACTCATTGACTACAAAGGCCCGCCCTGGATATACATCGCCCTGCTTTAGCACAACGTCATACACCTCCTGGGAGACCCGGGTGCCGACGGCTCGCTCGCCCTCCACGGTCATCACGTTGGTTGAGACCCGCAAGTCGCCGAAGAAGATGGTCACCGTGTCAACCCTGGCCACCTCTTTGACGCGATCCACCAGGGTGAAGTCGTTGTTGAATAGGTGCGCAGTCACAACCGCACCGATCACCTGACTGTTCTCGCTCCGGACCGGGTAGACAGCGGTCACCGCTAGACCGGCCGTGCCCTCGCGGGGATCGAAGGGCTCTGGGGCAGCCAATGGGGTATCTTTCAGCGGGATGCGGGCCTGCCCGTCCAGCCCTACTTGGGCCAGAAATTCGGCCGGGATGATCTCAGTGGCCGCCTGTTCCTCCCCGGTTGACAACACCTCTTCGATGATAGGTAACTGCCCCCAATTGCCTTCCGTGATGCTCGGTGACAGTTGTTCCTCCAGCGCCAGAACCCGACCTGCCAAGATGTTTCCCCCGTCGTCGAGCACGATCATCAGGTGCGTGCCGCCCACGATGGGCACGGTGAACTTGCGAGCGATATGGTAGTCAATGGCCTGGATAGCCTCGGCCTGGCCCTGCGAGGCAGCCGGTATGCTCTCGATCACCCGGGGGTCGGTGGCCATCCGATAACTGACAGCGGCGACTTCGTCCAACTTGAGTTGGTAGAAGGCGTCGGCCAGATCCATGTCCCGGGCCACTCGCTCGTCCTTGGCCTCGGCCAGGTACTCGTTGATCAACCGCGAAATGACCACGGTACCCAGACCGACTGCCAACGCGGCGACCAGCGAAAAGAAGACGATCAATACGATCCGCAACTGCCCCCTTAACAACGTAGAAAAGAAACGCCTCATGTCATAGCCCTCCCTGGTGAATCAGAGGCAGAGTGAAGCGAAAGGTGCTACCCTGGCCCTCAACTGATTCCACCTCGACGGTGCCCCCGTATTTTTCTACTACCTGCTGGACGATGGGCAGTCCCAAACCGGTACCAGTTTCTTGCATAGCTTTGGCTTCTTCCGTACGGTAGAAATCCTCAAAGATACGGGGGATGTCCTCCGTCGCCACGCCGATGCCTGTATCCGACACAGCCCCAATGACCTGCCCTTGCCCCCGATCCGTCCGCAGCGAAACGGTCACCTTCCCTCCCGCCGGGGTGTAGCGGATGGCGTTGCTGAGCAGGTGTGTCCACAGCGCCTTGATATAATCCGGGTTGGCCGTGATGTGAGGCCGGTCGGTCACCTCTGCCGTCACTGTGACGCCTTGCTGGCCAGCCCAGCCCTTCAGCGTGGTCAGCACCTCCTCCAACACGTCGGCCATGGGCACCGTTTCGGCTTTGGTCAGACCCACGCCTTCCTTCAAGTAGGCCAGGATCAGCAAGTCATCCAGGGTGGTCAGCAACTCGCCGGCCCGCTGTTCGGCCCGTTCCAACATGGCCGGCTGTTCCTCTGGCGGCACGTAGCCTTTGCGGATGAGCTGGATGGAATTCTGCAAGACGGCCACCGGTGCCCGCAGGATATGAACCATATTGAGCATAAAGCGTCCTTCGACGGCCTCCAGCTTCTGCAGTTCGGCCCTGGCTCGGGCTAGTTCACGGGTCTCTTCCTGTAGCACCTGGACCCGTTCAGCCTCGCGCCTCAACTGGCGCCGCTCCAGTTGCCGGTTGATCACTTGCAGCAGCAATTCCGAGGTGAAAGGTTTGGCGATGAAATCGTGAGCGCCCTCACGGGTGGCCTGCACCGCCAGTTCCACCGTGGCATAACCAGTGATGATGATGCAGATGAGGTCGGGGGCCAGTTGCCTAGCTTGCTGCCACATCTCCAAGCCGCTCATGCCGGGCATCATGGCGTCCAGCAACAGCACGTCGAACCGCCCCTCCTCGCGCAGCTTGCGCAGCCCCGCAGAGCCGTTCTCAGCCACGTCCACCTCGAAGCCGTGGGGCGTCAGCGCTCGCTTGCAGCCCTCACGGATGCCCAGTTCGTCGTCCACGACCAGGATACGTATAGGCTTGTCCATCGTCTCACCTTCTTAATGCTCCTTTGCCTGATGCGTCGCAAGACGGCCATAGCAACAAGAGTATAGCGCACACTCCCGGAAAGTCAAGATTTGTTTGTCACGACCGCCTTAAACGGGAACGAGGCATCCCTGGTTAGCTTTCTCCAGCATGGAGCAGCGTTCGCCAGCGAGAGCACTCTGATCGTCATCAAAGCACTCCCTCGGATGCCTCGCCCTACTTTCCAGGAGGGGAGTCAGACCAAGAAACGTCGGATCGTTCTCAAGAGATCATCAGGATCCACCGGTTTGCTGATCCAGGCATCCGTTGGGATGTGCATATCGTCTGGAAGCAGATCCGCGTGCTGGCTGCTGTCAATGCTGGAAATCATGATGATGGGGACATCCTTAAGGGTGGGGTCCCCTGACATCTTGCGGGCCACACTGACACCCTCCAATGGAGTGGCCATCATCACGTCCAGTAGAACCAGGTCGGGCCGTTCGGACTTCATGGCTTGAAGAGCCTGATGCCCGTTGGCTGCAGAGAAGACCTCGTAGCCCTCTTTCTTAAGAATCATGTCAGTGAGGTCAACAAAGTCGGGATCATCGTCTACGACCAGAATCTTGGGCGCAACACCGGGCACAACTTTCACGACCTTTTCCGGTCTCAGATAGATGAACCAGTAAGCCAACCCCACAAATCCGGCCCCACCGATGATGTTGCCAATCGTCACCGGCAGCAAATTCCTGAGGAAGAAGGCACCCCACGTCAGATTGCCATAGTCGGCCGCCGTCTTGCCAATGGCCTCCCAAAAGCCACTCCCTGCAAAGTCCTTGATGAACAGGCCCATGGGGATAAAGTACATGTTGGCCACGCTGTGCTCAAAACCAGCGGCCACAAAGGCGGTGATGGGGAAGATGATCGCCATAATCTTGTCGGTCGTGGATCGTGCCGAGAAGCAGAGCCAGACGGCCAGACACACCAGCGCGTTACACATGATGCCCAGAGCGATAGCCTGGACGAAACCCAGACTGCACTTGGCATTGGCAATCCCCAAAGCGTTCGCTCCGAGAGCTGCCCCCGAGGACATGTACTGCTTGCTCAGCAGCATGACAAAAGCGGTCAGGATCGAGCCCACAAAGTTGCCAACATACACGGTCACCCAGTTGCGCAGCAAGCCGCCGAGGTTCACCTTGCCACTGGCGAAGGCCATGACAATCAGGTTGTTGCCGGTGAACAACTCGGCACCGGCCACGACGACGGCGATGAGGCCGAGGCAGAAGACCAGGCCTCCCAACAGCTTGACGATCCCATAGCCCACTCCGGCGGCTGCCAGGCCAGTCGTCACGACTGTGCAAAAGATTGCCCCGGTGCCAATAAAGGCCCCCGCCAGCATGGCCAGAGCGAACATGGTCCACGTGTTGAGCCCTGCCTTGGTGACACCTACTTCCTCCATCCGGCTGGCCATCTTGGCCGGTGGAAAGGCGTCAATCTGAATCTCGTTAGCCATTTACTTACCTCCTCATTGAGTTTGATTGTGAGCAACCCTGCTCCTAATACACCCCGTGACCGGGCATATGTGATATTTTTCACATACTATTATACAGCGGATAGGCGGGACAGTCAAGTGCGAGCCCGGATCCTTTCATTCTTCTTTGACAAATCGAAGTTTAGATGTATGGTCCCGCGAATGTCGGTAATTCCCTCACGGGAGGGCATATCGGACATCCACTATTTTCATAGCTAAGGGCTCCATGGCCTTCACCAGATCTTCTTCTTTCACGTCCTGGACTTTGATCGTCAGCAAAACATTGGTAGGTTCCTCTCCCAAAAAGGTGCCCAAGCTAACGATATTGCCCCCCAACTCGGTTATCTCGCTGGTGACCTTGGCCAACATCCCTTTCTCGTCTGGGACCAACATGGTCAGGCGCACCCCCGCCTCCCGAGCTCCCAACAACTCCAGGAAGATTTTGAACAGATCGGTCTCGGTGATGATGCCCACCAGATCCCCCTTGCGCTCCACCGGCAGGCCGCCGATTCTATTGTCGGCCATGATACGGGCTGCTTCCTCCAGGGGGGTATCTTCGGTCACGGTGATGACCTCTGCGGTCATCACAGCGGCCACCGTTATCCTGGACAGCAAGTAATGGAGCTCGTAAATGCTCAGAGATGTAGCTGGCGAGGGCGATGCGAACAGCAGGTCCCTCTCCGAAACGATGCCTACCAGCGCGCCTTTCTTGTTGAGGACAGGCAGGCGACGAACCTTGTTGTCCTGCATGGTCTTCAAAGCCTTGTCAATAGGAGTGTCATCGCGAATGACGATAGGATCCTTAGTCATCCTTTCGCCTACTAGCATTTTGCTTTCTCCTTTCCTGAGAAATGTTCATCGGCAGGCCTCATCGGACTCTTGGGCGTTGACTACACGGGCACATCCACCATCACCGTGGTTCCCCTGCCTGGTTCGGAGCGCACCGTCAAGGTGCCGTCTAATAGATGGGCCCGCTCGTGCATGCCAATGAGGCCTAACTTGCCCGCAGTAGCCAAGTCGCCCGTCCTGGCTGGCAACTCGAACCCCTGTCCATTGTCTTCTACAGTTATCCTGACCCTTCGACTCTGTCCTTCGACTTGGCTCAGGACAGGCCCTTCGACGGAGTTTATCCTGAGCGTAGTCGAAGGGCTCAGTACAGGCCCTTCGACTCTGCTCAGGACAGGTCCAGGACTAGCCCTGCCCTCGCCAAACTCCACCACAGTCACAATCTGCGAGGCATGGGAATGTCTCCTGATGTTGCTAAACGCTTCCTGAACGATGCGGAACAGGGCCAGTTCTGCTTCAGGTGGCAGGCGTCGCCTGTCACCGTATACCTTCAACTCTGTCTTTATCCCGTCCTCTTCCACCAGGTTGGCCATCAGCCATTCCAATGCGGGCAGCAGGCCCAAATCATCCAGCACAGACGGCCGTAGATCCCGGCTGAAGCGGCGCACACCTCGTAAGATGCTGTCAATCAATTCCTGAAACTCTTCCAGTCGCTCTATCACCGTCTCAGACAATCGTTCATGGGAAGTGGCCAGGTTATCGAGGCGACGCGAGAGATCTATCAGGGCCTGGGCGGTGTCATCGTGAAGCTCGCGGGCGATGCGTTTGCGCTCGTCTTCCTGAGCCTTAGTGACCTGTCCGATGTAGAAGTGCATATTTTCATAAAGGCGTGCGTTCTCGATGGCGATGCCAGCTTGACGCCCTATACCGGCAAGGATAGCTACATCTCTGTCGGAAAAACGCTTTGCCTCATCGAGAGTGACGAGGCTCAGGGCACCAAACAACTGATCGCCGCTCACGATGGGTACCGCTATGATGCTGGTGACGCCAGCCTCGACAAAGGCAGGTATGGCACCCGCATAGGTTTGGTAATCCTCGATCACCGCGGGGTGGCCGGTGGCCATCACTTCCCCGGCCAGCCCCCCTCCCTTGGGCACGGTTACATTTGCCAAATCCAGGGGCAGGTTGTGGAGATACGGATAACCGATGAGGTTGCTCTCCCGGTCAAGCAAGGCAATGACTCCCCCGTCAGCGCCTACCAACTCCCCGGCGATTTGGAGCACCTTGGGCAGGATCCTATCCAACTCTAGTTCCGAGGTGATCTTTTCCGCTACTTCGTTCAACCGTTGTTCGATCCGTAGTTGCCGCGCCACATCCTGGTGTAGCTGGGCGTTCTCGATAGCCACGCCGATCTGGCTGCCAATGGAGGCGAACAATTGCCTTTCTGCATTGCTTGGTTGATACGTACCCACCAGAAGCAAGTCCATCACCCCCAACACTCTGTCCCTGAACTTCAAAGGCACGCAGATATGGGAGTGATGATCTAACTCCGCGCATCTGGTGTGTCGAGGGTCGTTCAGGGCATCGCTGATGAAAAGCACTTCACCTGACTCGGCTACCAGTCCGCACAAACACTCGTCCACCGTAATTTCCGACCCTTGCCGGACAAACTGTGGCGATAACCCGTAATGTGCCCTCAGATGCAATTTCTGGCCCTCTGCGTCCAGCAGGAATATCCCTCCCTTTGCTTTCAAGCTGCTTAACACCTCCAAGACCTTGGCCAGAGCCTTGTCGAGGATTTCATCCAGGTCAAGCGATTGGCTGACCGTAACAGCGATGGCGTTGACCGTTGCCAACTCTTCAACGGCCTTTTGACGTAGCTTCTTCTCCCTTTCTTGAATCTCGATCATCCAGACTACGATATAGGCGACCACGGAGACGCCAACCGTCTCCACAAGGGCGTCTATTGGGCGGGATGAAATGAAGAAGACGCGTGGAAGCATGATGAGAACAGCGATGAACAGGGTAATCAACCCACCTGCCTGCCCGAAGGCAAAGGCTGCCCCAGCTACAGGCAGTATGAAGATGATACGACCTACGGCTTGCCGGGTGAGAGGGAATGATGACAGAAGGGGGAGACGTGTCTGCGGTGCAAGATAGTAGTGGAGAAATGTACTGGCGGCCAACATAGCTACGACAATCCAGAAATGACGGCTGGTTATGGCTCTTTTCAAGCGATTCTTCAATGACGATGCTGTCGAAACCATATCGTCTCCTTGGTGGCCAATAGCTGATAACCGATCGTACGATCTGCCATTTGCTATCTGCTATCGGCTAAAGCGTATCTTCGAGCGTGAGCCAACCCTTTTGCAGAGCTTGCACCACGGCCTCGGTGCGCGAACCGACTTGCATCTTGCTGAAGACGGTGCTCAGGTGAGCCTGAATGGTGCGTATGCTGAGGCTGAGATGGCGGGCGATGTCTCTATTGCTCATCCCCTTGGCCGCCAGCTTCAGAACCTCCAGTTCACGCTCGGTGAGTGGGTCCAGCCCGCGCTCCTCCGCAGGCTCGCTTGAGGGACGTGCAAAGCGATCTATCACCTTGCGAGCAATGGCTGGGTGAAGCACGGATTCACCGGCGTCCACTGCTCGAATGGCCTCGACCAGATCACGGCCACGCACGTTCTTCAACAGGTACCCCGCCGCCCCCGCCTCCAAGAGAGCAAAGATGTATGGGTCATCGTCATAAGCAGTGAGGATGAGCACAGCAGTAGCCGGGCAGAGGGCCTTGATTTGTTTGGTGGCCTCAATGCCGTTCAGCTTGGGCATGGCGATGTCTATAATGGCCACGTCAGGTCGCAACTCGGTCGTCAGCCTGACAGCTTCTTCCCCGTCACCGGCTTCTCCAACCACTTGCAAATCCTCTTCACGCTCCAGCAGCTTACAAGTGCCCTCTCGTACCAATACATGGTCATCAGCTAATAAAATGGTGATCTTTTCCATGATATCCTATCCTTGCTCTCACCTCACGCCAGCCACGTCTGGTGGGCTTGTACAGCGTTTTGGAACCCGCCGTGAGAAAGTCATCGCCAACTACATATTGAGACCGTCGAACTCCCTTCGAGTCCATATCTATTATACACCTTTGCCACTGATATTTCAACAGTGAATAGACTTATTTCCAGAATGTGTAAAATACCTAGTTTCGGGCTATCGTCCTAGATAAAAGTACCTAGGCCAAAATAGGTGCCACGCCTGATTACATTTTTCACAAAATATGATAAGCTATAGGCGGGGAAAAGGGGGCATTTCTACTTCGGATGACTGGCGATCGTCACCAGATAGAGAGTGTGATTATGGGGGACATCGAAGGGATTGTGACTTTGATTATTGGCATCGCAGGTGTGCTTTGCATACCTGTTCTGGTCTGGGTCACGGTCATCGCTGGTCTGTACCAGATCGTACGAGACAAGGTACGGGAGACCCGACCTGTCCAAACCGAGCTGCCCCAAAGTGCGGTAGCCAACAGGCTCGAACGCCACTAGCGAATGACATCCTTTATATCAGATTGGGCGCAAGCGGCTCACATGTTGAGCCGTTCGGCACCAGCTCACCTCCTTTTGCACGGAGCACCGGCCCAGGCCGGTGCTCCGTGTCTTGTTGTCTATACTTCTGAAATGAAACGATGCCATTAAATGGATATAAATCAGGGGCTGTTGGGCTGTTTGCCAGGATGGGCGAGGTGAAGTATAATGTGGTGCTGAAATCTATATGAAAAGAGGTAACGATT
>Ga0180435_10007761_pt1 | contig 10195 bp, 10 predicted proteins | sample SS_ome_3_FD_132467 | JGI IMG/M metagenome (GOLD analysis project Ga0180435, IMG submission 132467) | Hypersaline lake sediment archaeal communities from the Salton Sea, California, USA - SS_3_S_1 metaG | ecosystem: Environmental > Aquatic > Non-marine Saline and Alkaline > Hypersaline >... | reverse complement strand
CCATCGCATCAATTACCGCTTGCGGGACTTGGGTGCCCCCCGGCCCGTCGAAATAGACAAAGGGCCGACCCGATGTGTCGGTTTCCCGTAAGGCCGGAAATTGCATCCTCAGGGGTGAAAGGTCTATGGTTTGTTCGGCCATTCTTGGAAGCTCCTGTTTTAAAATAGTGCAGAATAAAATTACTTCAGTTGGAAGAAGCATAGGAAACAGCTGCGCGGGTGTCAAGCGTTCAATCGCACCCATCCGGCGTCCGGAAAAACTCAGGAGCAGAATCAGGCGCCGCGGGTGGAACGGAGTTTTCCAACTTTCCGCTTGAAAAAGGGTGAAGAGTAATTATCAAAAGATTGTGTAAAAAGTAAAATTGCCATGAGACTTTTCATGAAAGGAAACTGAGTTATGGAAAGAAATAAATCGATATGCTTAGCCGTTTTCGGCTTGATACTCTTGATGCTGATGTCCGGGTGTTCGGGATATGCAAATCTCCGGAAGACATCCGGTGACGCGGGGGAGGTGACGATCCAGGACCTGGTAAAAAACTGGGCTGATTACAACGTGCATTATTCCGGTTATGCGGTCAATAACCCATCCGGCATCATGTTTGACCTCAAGAAGGACGATAAAACGCTGACGCCAAGCGATAGGTGGGTCAGGCTTGACTCTGAAGCTGTTATTTCAGAGGTCGTCAGCTGGATCGATATTCACGATTACCCGTGGTATAGGGCCGAACTTTATAAAATCATCGGTCCGGATGGTGAGCTGTATGGGTTCGTATATACCGGCTGGCATGAAATCGCCGCCAAGGTTATCGACGAGAATACATTACTCGTTTATGATCTGCCGGATCCACCGCAATACTACGGGCCCAATGCCGAAATAAAAACCCCCTAAATGGATGCGGCAATGATAATCCTGGGCGCGTCTCACCCTGTTGAAGGCCCCGATTCGTCCGATTGATGCGCAAGGAATTTACTCGCAATGTGCTGTGCGATCATGGGTGAATTCCCGCCCGCCCGGTTGTTGATGATAACATGGATTTGCGTGTCCGATTTGATTGCGGCGCGCATGATATCGACAGTTTGATCGACCATCTGAGGGTTCATCATACCATCGACCAGGGTGTTAAAGGGATGCGCCCGCGCATAGGCATCTTCGTAGCGCATGCCGCGCGGCGTCATCAGTCGGATAATCGAACGCTTGCCTGAATTCATGAATCTTCGCCCGGCCAGTTCAAACTGGCGTGCCAGGGGGGGGAGCCAGGTCCAGTGGGACAGCACCTGCCCCACACCGTGCTTTTCAAAAATGTTGAATACAGGCTTGGCCAGCAGCGTCTCGGTCCTGAGCTCAGCGTGATACCGCGTATCCTTGGGAATCGCGTTAAAAAAAGCATCCAGCGCATCGGCTTGTGCCTTTGGGGAAAGACGATCCTGTTTTCTCTGATATTCCTGTTCGAAAACAAAACCGTCCAACCAAGGGGCCATAATTCCCATTGCAGGTTCGTAAAACCGATGGGTAAAAACGTTTGGGTTGAGGTAATCCTCGTTCTCGATATGCTTCCCCTGCCGCCATAATTTCTTTGCAAAGACCACCTGAGGCACTTTGAGAATCAGGCGGTCTGGGGGGTTGAGGTGCTGCGTGTAGGACCTGAGCACGTGGACTGTCTGCGTGGCCTTTCCTTGTGTGTCGAGCAGCGGTCGATAAAAGGTGAAGTCCAGCTCCAGAACACGGAAATGTCTGAAATACTCCGCGACGCTTTCAACGGGCAGCACTTCTTCTACAAACGTTTTCCCACCCACCCGCTTGGTTCTGCTGCTGATACGACCGGCGTAACGCTCTCCCGAATAGACCTGCCCGATCCAGCCGGCATACCGGTCACTGGCGGTCCCCATATACACCTGCGGGTGCAACGCCTTGAACTGAAAGTGTTCAATTTTTGCCCGGTCCGCCGCCGGAATCATTTCGCCCTCCCTTGAAAACTTTCTTTAGATCCTCGATCTGTCTTTCGGTCACCACAATTTCATCTTCAAGTTCCTCAATGGCCAACAGCTGTTGGGGTCTGACCGAATGTGCCGGAAGCGAGGCTTCCCGTTCCCGGAGTTCCGCTTTGAGATACCCCATTTTTTTCTCAAGATCGTCCCTACGGATCTTTATTTGCGCTTCAGCATTTTGGATTTCCTTTACGAACTTCTCTACTTTTTGAAAATCCTTCTTAAATCTTAAAGGCTTTCCTGCCTCATCGACACAATTGGTCTGGGTGCAGCTGTCGACACCGGCGGGAAGTACCTCCAGAATTGCCTCACGCACATTTTCAGGCGACAGCCCCCCGGCCAAAATCACGGGGATTCCACTCTGGAGAACCACATTTTTCGCCGCCTCTCGGTCGCCCGTAATACCGGTAATACCCACATATCCCGCAACAGGTTCTTTTCCGAGCCAGGTATCTATGAGGAAAACATCGCTGAATGGTTCCAGGGCTTTGACAAGTCGCACCGAGGGGAGCTGTGAAGCAGAGCCGCTTTCCGGTATCGGTATGGATCGCATAATGCCGATTTCCGGAAATCTCTGCTTTAGGCTTGATTGAATTTCAATGAATCGCGTGAGTTCAACTTCTCGACCCTCCGCCCCTGTGAGGCTTTCGCAAAAGTGGATGTAATTGGGTCGATAGTAGTCGATCACCCGATAAAGGGTATCCGGGTGCTGAAACAAGGGGATCAAACCGGTTTTGACGTCTGCCCTTTCCGACATGCGCGTCACTTCCCTTAAGACCTGAAGCCGCCACTCATCTTGGGACAAAAGCACGCTCCCCAGATGGTCTACCCCCAGTTCGATGCATTTCTCCGCCTCCCCCGGCGTCTGAATCTCATAGATTTGAATAATCATTGCCTGTTTTCTTTCTCACGGCCGCGCCGGCCATTATTTGACTCGAATAAGGCGCTTCAACGCCTTGTATGGCCTTGGTTCGTCCGGGTTGACTATTTCTTCAGCTTCTCAATCATTTCTTCCACTTCTTCATATCCCTCTTTGTAGAAATTGTCTTCCTCAGGATCCAGCTCGCGCAGCAAGCGAAGAAACTCACCCGCATGCTCTCTTTCCTCATTTGCGATGTCCATAAGCACTTCTCTGGCGAGGTCATTATCCGTGCTCTCCGCTGTCTGTTGATAAAGCTGAATCGCTTCGTATTCCGCAGCAATCATAAACCGGATTGCGCGCACGAGCTCCTCATGGGTAAGCTTTCGATCACTTTTCAGCACCGTAAAGGGGTTACAAAATTCCGGCATCTATTATCTCCTTTCATAAATGAAGGTTAAAGAAAAACAGAAAGCACGCTTTTTCATATCATTCCGTTTTAAATTCAGTGGCCATCACAACGTATTCGCTCATCGACTGAATTAACTGCGGTTCAACGATTCGCACCCATAGAACATCCAGATGAGAACCGGATGGCTGAATATAAGTATACGCGGGAGTCGAGCGGTATTCAAGCAACAACCTACGGAAATCACATGTAACCATCATCAAAGATCGCAAAATTCGAATGGTGCACCATTCTGATGAAATCTCGTGTACCGAGTTTTTCCCGGCGTAATTCGAATGGTTCCATAACGTGTTGACTTTTAGCCATCTTGGGGTTAGCGTTTTATTTGCTTTGCGTGTGACTTACAAGGAGGACGGAACTTTTGGAAAAGGTGGTGCTCTCATTCCTCGGAAAAGATCGCCCGGGTATCGTAGCCGGCATTTCACGGATTTTGTTAGAAAAGGCCTGCAACATCGAAGACGTCAGCATGACCACACTGCAAAACGAATTCGCCGCTATCTTTATCGCCTCCATCCCTGAGCGTCTTCAACCGGAAGAACTCCTCCACGAGCTTCGCACGGGCCTCCAATCCCTGGGGCTTGAAGTGCTCTTGAAGCGTTCTGAACGTCTCGAAGATCTCCGCGCTTCCAAGGCCGCCGAGCCCGTTGTGGTCACGACCATGAGCGCGGATCGGCTGGGTTTGGTTGCCGGCATTGCCGAGGTCATGGCGAACTTCGGGGCGAACATCACCAACCTGAAAGCGGTTTTTCGCGGCGGTGATGACCCCAGGCGCAATGTCATGATTTATGAAGTGGATGTCCCGGTCGAAATCGATCACCAGGCTTTTCGGTACGCACTGCGAAAGCGAGCGGATGATCTGGAGTTGGATCTGAGCCTGCAGCACCGAGATATTTTCGAGGAAATTCACAGGCTCTGACGAATCTCACCGATTCTCATACTTAAATGTGTTTCCCAGAGGAAATTCGACCCATGTTGAGCGACCGAGAAATCCTGTCCACACTCGAGATGTTGAGAAATGAGCACCTCGATGTGCGCACTGTCACGTTGGGAATCAGTCTTTTCGACTGCGCGAGCCATGACCCCGCACGTTTGAGAGATCAAATACACCGAAAAATCTGCACGTTATCCGGAGACCTGGTGCGGGTCTGCAATGAGGTGGGTGACAAGTACGGTATCCCGGTGGTCAATAAAAGGATTGCCGTCAGCCCTATTGCAGTGGTTGCCGCGCCGTTTAGCGCCGTTCAAATGATAAAAATCGCCGAAACGCTTGAATCGGCCGCGAATGCGGTGAATGTGGATTTGATTGGGGGGTTCAGTGCACTCGTTGAAAAGGGTTTCGCCAAAGGGGATTTGGCACTGATTGACTCCATACCCGAAGCACTGTCGGCAACGGAACGGGTCTGCTCCAGTGTCAATGTTGCCTCCACTCGAGCCGGAATCAACATGGATGCGGTGCGGCGGATGGGTCTTACCATAAAATCCGCCGCGAAGAAGACCGCTCACTCCGATGGCATCGCATGTGCAAAACTTTGCATTTTTGCGAACATCCCCCAGGACATTCCGTTTATGGCCGGTGCGTATCTGGGTGTTGGAGAACCGGATGCGGTCATCAATGTCGGGGTAAGCGGCCCCGGGGTGGTCAAGAAGGCCATTGACCGTGCCCGAATGTCAAACCCCACGCTCACCCTGGGCCAGGTTTCTGAAATCATCAAGCGGACCGCGTTTAAGGTTACCCGCGTGGGGGAAATAATTGGAAGGGAAGCGGCTCAGCGACTGAATGTCCCTTTCGGCGTTGTGGATCTCTCCCTGGCCCCGACTCCCCACGTGGGCGACAGTGTCGGAGAGATTTTTCAAAGTTTAGGCCTTGCAAGCATTGGGGTCCCGGGTTCTACGGCCGCCCTGGCGCTTCTCAATGATGCAGTCAAAAAGGGTGGTTCTTTTGCCAGTTCCTATGTGGGAGGGCTCAGTGGCGCGTTTATACCGCTGAGTGAAGACCTGAATATCTCGGAAGCCGGGCGCCTTGGCTTCCTTTCCCTGGAAAAACTTGAAGCCATGACCAGCGTGTGTTCGGTGGGTTTGGATATGGTCGCCATTCCCGGCAACACTTCTGCGGATACCATCGCAGCCATTATCGCCGACGAAATGGCGATCGGTGTGATCAACAAGAAGACCACCGCCGTCAGGCTTATTCCGGTACCCGGAAAAAAGTCCGGTGAGAAGGCTTATTTCGGAGGGCTTCTGGGCGAGGCCACCATCATTTCGGTTCAAAATAATGAATGCTCTAAAGATTTCATTGCCCTCGGAGGAAGAATTCCCGCCCCGATTCAGAGTCTGGTGAACTAACGTTCAACCCAAAGCCTTATCAAGGAAGACAGTAAAACGCAGGGTGTCACATCTTGATTTGTGAATTGAGCAGTGCAGCCACATCCTACTCGACCATGGCCGCAGGCGCGATAACGAACTCTTTCCACTGTCCAAAAGAGCGTCCCGCTCGCCCGACCTATAGAAATACAGCGACATCCTCCAGGTTTTTTTTGTCCAGATCCGGGACCGTGGTATCCTCCGCCGGGTAGCCGACCACCAGGATCATGAAGGGTTTTTCATTGGACGGGCGCAATAAAATCCTATTTAAAAAGCCCATTTTGGCCGGCGTGTAGGTCAAAGAGGCCAGGCCCGCACTGTGAATCGCCGTTATGAGCATTCCGGTGGCAATACCGACGGATTCCTGCACGTAGTAGTGCTTTTTTATTTCCCCGTTGGGATAATACCCATGGCGCTGAGCGAACACGGCGATCAGATAAGGGGCTGTTGTTAAGAAAGGTTTCTGCTGACTGGTGCCCAGGGGAGCCAGAGCGCGGACCCATTGCCGGGTACGCTCACCGCCATAAAACTCCTTTTCGACTTCTTCTGATTTCAATCGAATACGTTCCTTCACCTCCTGACGGGAAACAATCACAAAGGTCCAGGGTTGCATGTTGGCGCCACTCGGTGCCCGTGCGGCCGTTCGGATACAATCTTCGATGATATCGAGAGGGACGGGTCGATCCGAAAAGGTACGAATCGTCCGTCGGCGTTTCATGACGGTGTAGAGGTCCCTGGCGCGCTTGCGCATCACATCGACGGGATACTCCTTGTAAGTTGTGAGCGGAACAAAATGCCCCTCAGATGCAGCGTTCATGTAATGTCTTTCCTTTCTGGAAACCCGGAGATTGCTTCCCGTCCGGCAGGCGCAGAAATTTAAAAACTGATTCCATGCTTTCTCGAGCCCAGCGTCGACCGCCCGTCCTGCAAATTGGAGGAAATTCGCCTCAAAGCGCCGGAGTCTCCAGGCTTGATGCGCCCGACCGCCTCGGCTTGGATCCACCCTCTTTTTTTGTCCGGCAGGCTGACAAGGAGCCAACCATCTTCGGATCTCTCCATATGCACGATGCTGCCTTCGTGAAGCTTGAAAAGCACGGTATCGTTTACATCCGGTCCCGCCAAGATGTTCACTTCCTTTTCAAGAATCACGGCACGGTCATCGGTCGCCGCCCCATACCATTTCAAGCCGAATGAAATGCTCGCAATCAGCCAAAAAATCGCGAGGATCAAGGACAGATAATAGTTCCACTCTCCCCGATGAAATAGTCTTGTGAGAAGGGCGCCCCACAGAAGTGCATTCAGAACGGCGAAGGTCCAGAAGAGCTCACCGAGTGTCACGGAATTCAGCCAGAAAAAGGTTTGATGCACAAAGCTGGGGGATTCGATGACGGGATCCTTCATCATATCCCGGGCATGTCGAACATTGAAATTGAGGTCGGCATCGCGCGGTATCAGAAGAAGGGCGCGCTCATAGTTCAGGATGGCTTGGCCGAGCTGGTTTGCACGAAAGTGGGCATTTCCCAGGTTGTAATAAAGATGACCGTTTTCATGACCGGAATCGGCCAACTGTTGATACCCTTCGATGGCCTTTTGATACGCACCTGCTTTAAAGGCCCGATTGGCTCCAAAAAACACTTCTTCCCATCCGGTGGTCTGGGCATAGACTTCATATATCTGGAAAAGAACAATTAGATGGATAACACCCGTTGCCGCAAATCTTAGAAGACGTCTCCCCTTGCCTGTACTCCCGCTGCCTCTGTGGTAAAACATGTTCGTCAACGTATCTCTTTCTCAATTTGTTTGATAAGATCGGGGATATTCTCGCCTATTTCACAAGTCTCCTGCCCTTTACCCGTATATACAGCATCTTCGAGGGTCTCAATCACTTTTCGAAATCTCTCGGCCGTGGCGAAACCGACCCCATTTGACCTCAAGATATCCACCGCCTCACCGGCTGTCAGTGTGCCAAGAGAAAGATCAAATCGCTCATTCAAGTACTGCCGAATGGAGGAAATCATGTCACTCGAACCGAGTTCGCCCTGACGGAACTGCTGGAGGAAGTTCCTGGCCGCTTTTTTTGCTTTCGTGGCAGCCAGAGAGCCATAAGACCTTTTCTGCAACTTCAAAACTGAGAAGGTAGCCGCATAGATCAGAATCGGCACGATGAGAATTGTCCAGAAGAGTAGTTCGCCTGTCCCGGCTCGAGATCCGGAAGAGAAATCGCCTAAAGATGTGTGTACCGGGAGGATGTCGTGTCCCAGCTCTTTTACCTCCTTCTTGGCGTCCCCTTCATGCTTCTCTTTGAATGCATCTGCCGAAATCAAAGCTTGTTCTTTTTCACCCGGCAAAACGGACAGGGTTAGAAGCGGTGTTTTTATGGTTCGGTACGCTTGACTCCCGGTATCAAAGAAGCTGACTGAAAGAGAAGGAACCTCATAGTCCCCCTCCTTCTCCGGCACCAGAGCCCATTTCATGGTCTTAGACCCCGCCAGTCCCTCGGCATCTATTGCTTCCGTCAGCACCGGTTGATCTGCGTAGACCTTGACTTGATCCAGTTCAGGCATTTTCAGATCCGGAATCCGGTTCACATTTCCCCGCCCACTCAAAAGCACCGTCAGGGTGGCGGATTCCCTCGCTTTTACTTCGGTTGGCTCCAGCTTGGCTTCTATTTCATAGCTGCCCACCAGGCCGCTGAAGTCGGCAGGTCTTCCCTTTTCTGGAAGTGAACGCACATCCAACTCAAGCGGCTCACTTGCCACCGTCATGGGACGACCCGAACTCAAAGAAAAGAAGGGGTCATCAAACAGGCTCCGGGGAGCCCGGCGCCGTGGCTGAAACACCCTCATGCTCATTCTGGATGGCCTGACCCCATAGACGCCTTCTCTAGATGGTATCAATGCGTACCGAACCTCCAGGACCTGATAAGGCTCGCCATTGTAAACGCTTTCATACTGGGTGTGTTTTCCGAGCTGCTTGAATGTGAGGTATTGCGCTTCCGGCAAACTCAAAGAGATATCGTCAACACTGACTTGGCTGTAAAGTTTGAGGGTATAAATAGTTTGCGCATCCACATAGACCTTGGTAGAGGAAAGCGCAGCGCTTAGAAAAACAGGACCCCGATTGACCCCCGAGGAAGCTTGCCCGGGCTCGATGACGATCAATGTGGCCGTATTGCTCGCAATGGTCTTGCCTTTCACATTCACCTCGGCCGGGCCGATGGTAAACGTACCTGTTTTTTTGGGCTGAATGCCATAGGTATAATCCACACTTGAATTGACTTTGCCGTTGATGATCTCAACACGGCTCGATGTTCCTCCCCCTGACACATCAAAAAGCTCCAAACCGCTTATGGCGGGTGGTTCGCTCTTGCGGGCTCCGGACACGCTTACGCTCAGTCGGATGGAATCTGCTATGGTGGCTTCCGTTCGGTCCAATTTCAGGGTCACCGATACATCCGCACCGGCAGAAGAAGTGACGAGCATTAAAAAAATCAACCACAGATAAACGCAAAACCACAAAGACCTTCTAAATTGTGATGCTGAAACAATATCCATAACTTTCATCTCTAAAACCAATCTTTTGTTACGGACCCTGCCGATTGAGTCATAGGCTGTTACCAGTCTTTGCTTGAGAGCGCATCACGTTGTTTATCTTCGGAAAGCTGAAAGCGCAGGAACCGTGAACGGTCCTCTTTGAGATTGTCCAGTAGAGCCTCCGCTTTTTTTTGATCCAGCGATGCTTCAGGTTGATCAGTCGTGTCATCTTTTTTCTGTTCAGGCATGGCCTGAAGCGGGCTTAGCTCCCCTGACAGATCCTTGGGGGTCTCGGTTTCCGCCTCCTGGTCCCGACTGGCCGTGTCCTGTTTTCCCTGTTCAGCATCCTTTTGTTTTTCGGGTTCTTTCTGCGCTTTCCCCTTCTCTTGATCCTTGGCCTCAGACTGCTGCTTGGCGGCGTCTTCGTCCTTTTTTTCCGATTTGGATGAATCCTTTTTGTCTTCTGATTGGCCGGAGTCTTTTTGGCCTTCTTTCTTCTGTTCCTCGATTTTTTTGTTCTTCAGCTTCTCAAGTTCGCGCAGGGCCAGCTCCAAATTATACTTGGCATCGTCGCTCTCGGGGTTTAGCAGAAGCACTTCTTTGTATTGGGAGATTGCCGATTCAAAATCCCCTTCCTTAAACGCCGCATTGCCCAGGTTGTAAGCCGACTTGAACTGGATATCTTCATCCTCCGTTCTTCTCAGCACACTGGAAAAAGCAGCCTTGGCTCCCTGAAAATCCGAGGCCTGGTAGGCCGCACATCCCCGGTTGTAACGGTAGCGTATGTCCTTGGGCCGATCCATGTCGGACCGGGCATAGGCTTTTTCAGCTTCGCTGAAGCGGCCTTTCCTATATAGCTCATCCGGGTCTTCCGCTGCTGTAGCAAAAGTGGAGTAGACAAATGGGAGCAACAAAACCCCTTTGATCAAATGCTTTATCAATTTATCTCCTTATTTTTTTCTCTTCTCAAGGCATAAGCGCTAGTCT
>Ga0180435_10007759_pt1 | contig 10197 bp, 11 predicted proteins | sample SS_ome_3_FD_132467 | JGI IMG/M metagenome (GOLD analysis project Ga0180435, IMG submission 132467) | Hypersaline lake sediment archaeal communities from the Salton Sea, California, USA - SS_3_S_1 metaG | ecosystem: Environmental > Aquatic > Non-marine Saline and Alkaline > Hypersaline >... | reverse complement strand
GGAGCGAGCTTGCTCGCGAACTGTTGTCTTCGCGGCCAAGGCCGCTCCTACGCTATTGTTGACGAACAAACGCAATGGCCTTGTCGATCCGACGCAGGGTTGCTTCACGTCCCACCAGATACAACGTGAGGTCGAGATCGGGCGATGGCGCACCACCGGTCACGGAGATGCGCAGGGGCATCGCGACCTTGCCAAAACCTACGCCGAGGGCCTCAACGGTCTCTGCGATGGTGCGATGGATCGCCTCTCGCTCCCAGTCATCCAATTCCGCCAAGCGAGTCTTGACCGCCGCCAAGGCCTGATCGGCCTCGCCCTTAAACGCCTTCTTCGCCGCTTTCCCGTCAAAACTGTCGAAGTCGCGGTAGTAGAAAGCCGAGATCCCGGCCAGTTCTATCAGCGTACTGGCCCGTTCACGTTGCGCCTCGACCACGGTAACCAGGTCCGGGCCCTCTGTCGGATCGATACCCAGGTCACCCATATGCGGAGAAAGCAAATGCGCCACACGGGCCGGGTCTGCCTCCTTGATGTACTGCTGGTTGAGCCAGTTGAGCTTCTCGGTATTGAATGTGGAGGGCGAGCGGTTGACCGCCTCGAGATCGAACAGCTCGATCATCTCATCCAACGAGAAGATTTCCTGGTCACCATGCGACCAGCCGAGGCGAACAAGATAATTCAACAAGGCCTCCGGAAGATAACCTTCCTCGCGATACTGCATGACACTGACTGCGCCATGTCGCTTGGAAAGGCGTGAGCCATCCTCTCCCAGGATCATCGGCACGTGCGCAAACTTCGGCACCTCCCAGTCCAGCGCCTTGTAAAGATTAATCTGGCGTGGGGTATTGTTGATATGGTCATCGCCGCGGATGACCTGGGTAATGCCCATGTCGCGATCATCGACCACCACGGTGAGATTGTAGGTCGGCGAACCATCGCTACGACGGATGATCAGGTCGTCCAGCTCGCTGTTGGCCACGCTGATATGCCCGCGGATCAGGTCCTCAAACACCACCGCACCCTCGAGCGGATTGCGGAAGCGGATCACGTGCGGCTCATCAGGACTGATGTCACGGTCCCGACAATGGCCGTCGTAGCGTGGCTTCTGCTTGGCCGCCATCTGTTCCTCACGCAAATTTTCCAGGCGCTCCCTGGAACAATTGCAGCGATAGGCCTGACCGCTTTCCAGCAGTCGATCGATCACCTCGTTATAGTGGTCGAAACGATGCGTCTGGTAGAAGGGCCCCTCGTCGTATTCCAGACCAAGCCAGGTCATCCCCTCCAGAATGGCGTTAACAGATTCCTGGGTGGAACGCTCCAGATCGGTGTCCTCGATACGCAGCACAAACCGGCCACCGTGGCGCCGGGCATACAGCCAGGAGAACAAAGCAGTACGGGCGCCACCGACATGCAGGTAGCCGGTCGGGCTTGGGGCAAAACGGGTCTTCAGGGTCATGGTCCAACTTCAGTCGCGGAAAAGACGCGTGATTCTAGCAAGAGGCCGCTCGATCCTCATGCCTTTTGCCTGGCCGCGCTTGTTACAATTCAGTTTTACTTCGCTGACACGATCCCATGCGCGAATTTCTTGCCCGTATTCCCTTCCACTACGCACTGCTGTTTGCCCTGACGCTGGGCCTGGCACCGTTCATGCCCGAACCGCACATATGGGAAAAACTCAAGATGCTGGGCGCCGGCACCCTGAGCCGGCCTATCGATATCTTCGACCTGTTCCTGCATGGCATCCCATGGCTTGTCCTGATCGCCAAGGTCGCCCTGGGTCAGTTCTCGACCCACTCTGCCCGGGACTGATCGGGTGCCGCTGCCAACCGCGACCGAGAGACAATCGGCCCATACGCGCAACATCTCGTGCCGCGGCTATCGGCGCACCGATGGCCTGTGGGATATTGACGGCCACCTGGTCGATACCCGGGACGAGACCATGCAGACCTTCGGACGCGGTCGTATCGAACCGGGTGAAGCCTTGCATGAAATGTGGATGCGCCTGACCGTGGATGACGAACTGCGGGTGGTCGATCTCCAGGCCAGCATTGAACGCGCGCCGTATCCTGCCTGCCCCTACTTTCCCAGGGAACGTTTCGAAAAGCTGATCGGGCAGGTAATCGCTCCGGGCTGGACGGCGCGTGTACGCCTCGCCCTGGGCGGTCCCCATGGATGCACCCACCTTGTCGAACTGCTCGGCCCCCTTGCGACTACCGCGGTCCAGACCGTGTATGCCTGGCGTGGCGAGTCGATCGACAGCACGCATCATCAACCCCCCGAAGAATTCATCAACAGCTGTCACAGCCTGGCCGAGGATGGCGAAGCGGCACGACGCCTGTGGCCCGGGCACAAACACGATGAGCCGGCCTGATTCCCGCCCTGAGCTGCTTGCGCCCGCCGGTGGAATCGCCCAGCTTGAAGCCGCTGTCCAGGCTGGGGCGGATGCCGTCTACTTCGGACTGGATCGCGGCTTCAACGCACGCGTACGCGCCGAAGGTATCCCCTGGGATCAACTCGAAGCGGTCATGCAGTACCTGCACGAACGTGGTCGCCGGGGTTTCCTGACGCTCAACACCCTGGTATTCGACGAGGAACTCGCCGAGGCCGAAAGACACATCCGGCATGCCGCGCAGTGCGGAGTGGATGCCTTGATCGTGCAGGACGTCGGTATCATCCGACTGGCCCAGGCCACGGCGCCCAACCTGCCCCTGCATGCGAGTACCCAGATGTCGATCACCGACAGCGCGGGGGTCGCCTTCGTTCGCTCCCTCGGCATCGAACGTGTGGTTCTGGGCCGGGAATTGTCCATCGAGGACATTGCCGCCATACATGACGAATACAGCGGGGTTGAAATCGAGGCCTTTGTGCATGGCGCACTGTGTGTCAGCTACAGCGGTCAATGTTTCTCCAGCGAGGCCTGGGGAGGCCGATCGGCCAATCGGGGACAGTGTGCACAGGCCTGTCGACTACCCTATGGGCTGCTGGTTGACGGTGAATCGCAGCAGCAAGGCGACTTCAATTATCTCCTCTCCCCGCAGGACCTGATGGGCCTTCCCTGGCTTCCGCGTCTGCTGCGCGCAGGCGTTCGTTCCTTCAAGATCGAGGGCCGCCTGAAAGGACCGGGATATGTAACAACCACGGTGCGGGCCTATCGCGAGGCGTTGGATCAGGCACACAAGGCACTGGGGAAGGAGCCAGGCCTGACGGATATTCCGATAGAGACCGGGACACGACGGCAATTGGCGCAACTGTTCTCCCGTGGGCAGGATGCGACGCACGATGGCCTCAGTGCCGGTTTCCTGCTCGGCCCCCAGCACCAGGAGCTGGTAATCGGGCGCAATCCGCGTCATCGCGGCCTCCATCTCGGCCAGGTCGAGAAGGTGCTCAAGGATGGCGTCAGCCTGCACCTGCATAACCCGGTCAAGGCCGGTGACGGTGTCGTCTTCGACAACGGGAATCCCCAAGCAAGCGAAACCGGAGGCAACGTTTACCACCTCGAGCGCAACGGGAAACGGGTACAGGGTGAATGCGACCACGGCAAGGTGAATCTGCGTTTTTCGCGCCAGTTCGATACTTCGGCGATCCATCCGGGCGATCATGTCTGGCGCACCCGCGACGCGGCAACCGACAGTGGTCCGAATATCGATATCAAAGGGGCGGCCGGCCGCCTCCCGGTCCGGTTGCTTGTGACTGGCAGGCACGGTGCCCCGCTGCAGATCAGGCTCGATGACGGCCAGGGCCACGTGGCGACCGCCCGCACCCAGACGTTCCTGCAGGCCGCCGAAAAACGCTCACTGGATGAGGCAGGCCTGCTCAAGGCCGTGGGTCAACTTGGGGATACCCCCTTCCTTATCGAAAGTACCGGGCTGGACCTGCAACCGGGTCTGTTCATACCCTTGGGCGAGATCAAGCAGGCACGAAGAGAGGCCGTCTCAACATTGAGGGAAGCACTGCGACAACATCACCGCAACCGCAATCTTGCACCTCAACCAACCCTTGACGTCCTTCTACCCCGGTCCGGCCCAAAAGAGCGTGAGACCGAAACCAGGCTCTCACTGCTTTGCCGTACCGCCGACCAGGTCGATGCCGCGTTGCACCTGGACGGCATCGACAGTATCACCCTCGACTTCCTCGAGGTACATGGGCTCAAAGACGCCTGCGAGGCGGTAAAGGAAGCAGGTGTTCACCTCTCTGTGGCTGCACCCCGCATCTTCAAGCCCGGCGAGGAAAGGCTGGTGCGTTACCTGCTGCGACTGCGCCCCGATGCGCTCTTGATCCGGTCCTCCGGTCTGCTATGGGATATGAAAAAGCGTGGCGGGACGGGAGGCCTGTACGATGCCGAAACACCTATCCCTGAACTCTGGGGAGATTTCTCACTGAATGTCGCCAACCGACTCGGGGCGATGGCGCTGATCGACCTGGGCCTGACCCGCCTGGCACCAACCCACGACCTCAACGCCGCCCAGATAGCCGCGCTGGTGGCCGGCCTGCCATCGGCTTACCGTAAGCGCATGGAAGTTATAGCGCACCACCATCTGCCCATCTTCCATACCGAACACTGCGTGTTCGCGCGTTTTCTATCCAATGGCAACAGTTTCCGCGACTGCGGCAGGCCCTGTGAACGCCACCGGGTACATGTACGTGATCCAAAGGGAAAAGACCACCTGGTGCTGGCCGACATTGGTTGCCGCAACACCGTGTTCAACGCGGGTGCACAGTCAGCTGCTCCCATGGTCGAGGATCTGATGCAGTCCGGATTCAGGCGTTTCCGGATTGAACTGGTGGACGAGCCCGCCGACCAGGTTGCCGACATCGTGCAAGGTTATCGCGCCCTGCTGGGCGGCGGTGATGCCGGGGAACTTTGGCAAAAGCTGGGACTGATCGCAGACGCCAACGGCAACCGACAGGGCGTCGAGGCTGGCTCCTTCGCTGTGCGGGCCGAGCTGGGAAAACGTCAGATGAAGCGCCCGACGGCTCGCTGAGGAACACGCTTACCGCCATGACCGGAAAGGCATACCCGCATACCCTTCCTTGCCGTCCCGCGAACGAACGCACGAGAAGATTGTTCCAACGTATGTGGCACCTGTTTGTCAGACCCCCCGGGGAGATCGGATGACTACAGACAACTGGATCATGCACAACGAAACCGTTATCCGCATGGGCTTTTTCTTCGGAATGCTGGCGATCATGGCGCTATGGGAGGTGCTTGCGCCTCGCCGCACGCGGACGCTGCCCCGCTTGTTGCGTTGGGGCAACAACCTCGGCCTGGTATTCCTCAACAGCATCCTGCTGCGCCTGGCTTTCCCCGCGGCAGCTGTTGGGGTTGCCACCATCGCGGCCGCCAATGACTGGGGACTGTTCAATCTGCTCGACGTCCCTTTCTGGTTTGCCGTCATCCTGTCAGTCGTGCTGATGGATTTCGTCATCTGGCTGCAACACGTCATGGTGCATGCAATCCCGCTGCTATGGCGCCTGCATCGCGTGCACCATGCCGATCCCGACTACGATGTGACCACAGGTGCCCGTTTCCACCCGATCGAGATCTTTCTCTCCATGGGCATCAAGTTTGCGACCATCGTTCTGCTGGGCCCGCCTGTGGTGGCCGTGATGATCTTCGAGGTGGTGTTGAACGCGACGGCCATGTTCAACCATGCCAACGTGCGCCTGCCCCGCCAGTTGGACCGGGTCCTGCGCTGGTTCGTGGTCACGCCCGACATGCACCGGGTCCACCACTCGGTCGAGGATGACGAGGCCAACAGTAACTTCGGCTTCAATTTGCCGTGGTGGGACCGGCTGTTCGGCACCTACCGCGACCAGCCGCGCAGCGGCCACGAAGGCATGACCATAGGGATACGCGCCTACCGCGAACCAAAGGACGTTTCCTGGTTGAACGGCATGCTCCTGTTGCCTTTCCGGGGCAAGATTCACGATTACGCGATCAACCGTCGTCAATGGGCGGATCAAGACGATGCCTAGGATCGTCAAGACAGTTCTTCTTTCCAGCCTGATTGCCGTTGGGATCTTTCTGGTCCACAACAACATTGACCGTTTTGAAACTGAATCCCTGACGCTTTGGTTGGAGAGCTTCGGCATGGCGGGGCCGGCGGTTTTCGTGTTGATCTACGCCGCCGCTACCGTTCTTTTCCTACCCGGCACCCTGCTCACACTGGCTGGCGGCGCCCTGTTCGGACCGTTATGGGGCACCCTGCTCAACATCATCGGCGCCACCTTAGGTGCCACCCTAGCCTTCCTGATCTCCCGCCACCTCGCGGCAGACCTGGTTGCCCGCAAGGCAGCCGGGCGGCTACGACAGCTGATCGATGGCGTCGAGCAGGAAGGCTGGCGTTTCGTTGCATTCACCCGCCTGGTTCCCCTGTTTCCCTTCAACCTGCTCAATTACGCGCTGGGACTGACGCGCATCCCACTGCTGCAGTACATTCTGGCATCCGCCATCTTCATGCTCCCGGGAGCCTTTGCCTACACCTGGCTCGGCTACGCAGGGCGGGAAGCCGCCGTTGGCAGCGAGGGTCTCATCCAGAAGGTCATCATCGCGCTTGCACTGCTTGCTGCAGTGGCCTTCCTGCCACGATTCATCACGCGCCTGCGACAGAAACCGTGGCTCGAAATCGACGAACTCCGAAACCGGGTGGCAGTGCAGCAGGGACTCGTACTGGATGTGCGCACGGAAAAGGAATACACAGGCGAACAGGGACATATCGAGGGCGCACGCAATATCCCGCTCGAATCGCTGGGCGTCCGCCTGGACGAACTGGGTGAAGACCGCCAACAAGCGATTGCTATCGTGTGCCGTACCGACCGACGCTCCGCCAGTGCAGCCGATCTGCTTACAAGACAGGGCTTCACGGATGCACGCGTGGTGCGTGGTGGCATGACGGCCTGGCTGGAACGCGGCTGGGATGTATCGCGGGAGGCATGAAATATGTGCGGCCGCTACAACCTCATCAGCGATGCAGAGGCATTGGTCGATTTTTTCAGGACCGCTAATCGACTCGATACAAAACCACGCTACAACATCGCCCCCTCCCAGAACGCTCCGGTGATATATGCCGGCGAAAAGGGGCGCGAACTGGCCTTGATGCACTGGGGGCTGATTCCGCATTGGGCCAGGGAGAGAAAGTTCGGCTACCACACCATCAACGCCCGCGCTGAGACCGTGGCCAGCAAACCTGCCTTTCGTGATGCGTTTCGCCGCCACCGCTGCCTCATTCCAGCAACCGGGTTCTATGAATGGCAAGCCGGCGTGGACGGCAAGCAGCCTTACAACATCCGGGTCGGTGACGGAAAACTTTTCGCCTTTGCCGGGCTGTGGGCGCACTGGGACAAAGACCCGGAAGCACCGCTCGACTCTTTCAGCATCATCGTCACGGATGCCAACGAGGCCATAAGACCTTTACATGAACGTATGCCGGTGATCCTGCACCCGGACGACTACGAGACCTGGCTCGATCCTACGATCCAGGACACCGCTCTTTTGCAGCCGCTGTTGAGCCCCTGCCCTGCCGCGTGGGTGAACTCGTATCCGGTCAGCCGCCGGGTAAACACACCTGCAAACGACGACCCAGAATGCCTGGAGCCGCTCGAACCCTCGCAATAGAGGCTTTTCTTCCGCAGCCCCTCCAGGAAGGTCCGGATGTGCTTTCTCCGGGTTGGTCACTTGTCGCCGATAGGCTTTACTTGGTGGTGGAAGGACAACTCTCAACAGAGACCCCCATGGACTACGAGTACATCAGCTGGAACCGGTTTTACCGTCTGTGTGGCACCCTTTACCGCAAGGTGAACGAATCCGGCTTCGAAGCCGATCTGATCATCGCCATCACCCGCGGTGGTTATCCGGCTGCACGTGTACTGGCTGACTGGTTTGGACTGATGGATCTGGTCGGTCTAAAGATCGAGCACTACCGGGGACCGGAGAAGCAGGCACGAACCACCGTACCCTACCCCCTGCCATTGCGTATCGACGGTCGCCGGGTCCTGATGGTGGATGATGTCAGCGATTCGGGCGACACCTTCGAGGCCGCCCTGGCGCACCTCGAACAATATGGGCATGCGGCAGATCTCCGCACGGCCGTGTTGCATCACAAGACATCCTCAAGCCATGTGCCCGACTACCACGCTCACAGGGTCGTGAAGTGGCGCTGGATTACTTATCCCTGGGCCCTGGTGGAGGATATGAGTGCGCTGGCGGAAAAGATCACGTCCAAACCCAGGGACGAAAACCTACTACTGAGATCACTGCCAGCGGCTTTCGTCAGGAACATACCCAAAGGCGTTCTGGAACAGGTGACACCGGTCGTACTGGACCGACTCGGCGATACATCCGAGTAACAAAAAGGGAGCCGGGAAGGCTCCCTTCTGCAGTCGTTACTTGTCGCCGAGTTTGGTAATTGCCGAGGAAACGCTCTGATTGAGTTTTCCGATCGACTTCTGCATGACGGCAGCGACCTTGGGTTCCATCATGCCGCCCATCATCACCCGCCCCTCAGAAGGAGAACAGCTGGATATTCTCCTCGAGCATCGCCCCGATACCCTCTGGCGGTTTGCCAATGCCCACACCGTCGAGCAACTGATCAGGCTTCAACCCACGGTTTGGTAAAAACAATGGGCATACGTTCACTGTCACGCCACGCTTGATAAATCCACGCAACAACGTCTGCGGTGATCTATTGATCGGTTTGAGCAATGTCTCTTCGCTGTTATGCAGCGCAAGTGAACCAGCCGACCCACAAAGCATGATGCGAACGTAATGGCCCTTTTTCTCGGCCTCTTGCGTCAGCACTAATGCCATCATCTGAACCTCCGGTTCGGCGGCAGTAATAATCGTGAACATGCCCTTTGTCGGTGCGCTCATAGCCACTGTTGACGAGAATGCAAGACAAACCAGCAATATGCCGTTGAAAATCCATGATGCAACTTTCATTTAACGCCTCCTATTTGCGATGCCAAGGTGGCTGGCACAGCTCTCCCTCGACCAGGTCGGGATATTTTGGGGCCGTGCCCGAAACGCCCTCGGCGAACCACTTGATTCGATTACCAGGCAGATTCCACGAACACACGGCCGTAATCGCCGCATTGGCAGCCCGGTGACAGCCCTTCTTGCCAAAGGCGTTATTGCAGAACAGAACGACGGTCTTGCCTTGACTCGTCCAGCCTTCCAGGATTGATTTGTTAAGACGTTTCTCAGTCTTGTAGAGCTTCTCGCCCTCGGGTCCGGCAAAGGTGTATTCGAAGTTCTGTGAGCCCTTTATCCGACAAGCCTGAAAATAGGCCGGCGGTCGTACATCCACGAGCACGTATCGATCATCATTGCGCAACGCTTCCACTTGCGCTATTCCCAAGCGCTCCACTCCTTGTACCGGCGACGTTGCGGGGACCGGAAAGCCTTTTACCGCTGTATTCAGTCCTTCGAAACCGGGATTGATCGCACATTCCGCAGACAAACCGGTCACTGAGAACAACAACGAAAGGGCTGCCAGCCTTGAAAAAAATTTGCTTTCGAACATGTCTACCTCCGTATAAAACAAACCACGAGACACAGGCAGAAAGAAATCCTCTCTGTATTAATATTAACGCTGTTGGTGGGGGTATAAACTGATAATTCTCAAATGAAACATCTCTCCGGGAGCGTTGCAGAAGGAGTCATCCTGGACATATCGAGCAATTGGAGATTGGGTCAACAGGTAGAGGGAAGCCTGGTATCTGCAACGCGTCAGACGCATCCTGGCCCTCACTGGGGATAGCTAGTAAGTGACGCTCGGTGAAATTCCGATGCAGGGATCTACAGCAACCGACGTCGCAAATCGCTTAACCGGAACCGACTTCGCTCGCATTGTCCAACGAGGCCAACTGGTAGCGGTTGATCAACTGACGAATAAGCCTGACATAGAGCTCACCCTTGGCCGAATACTTTTCCAGCCCCCCTGCCAGGGCAATCGCCGTTGCGCGGTCTCCACGTTCACGCGCCGCCGCCCGGGTATCACGCAGCGGCTGGTAGGCCGGGTGGCTGTTGAGGGTATGCAGGTAATAACGCACCGACTCGTCGAAGCTGTCGAACTTGCGCACCAGATGCTTTGCTCCCTCAGGGCGGTTTTTCGGCACAATCCCCTTGCGCTCATCGTAGGTCCAGATCCCAAAAAGATTGTTGCCCTCGCGTGCGAAACGCGATGTCCCCCAGGCACTCTCGTT
>Ga0180435_10007758_pt1 | contig 10198 bp, 8 predicted proteins | sample SS_ome_3_FD_132467 | JGI IMG/M metagenome (GOLD analysis project Ga0180435, IMG submission 132467) | Hypersaline lake sediment archaeal communities from the Salton Sea, California, USA - SS_3_S_1 metaG | ecosystem: Environmental > Aquatic > Non-marine Saline and Alkaline > Hypersaline > Sediment... | reverse complement strand
TCCCAGCCGTCAATGTCCTGATCCATAGAGCTCCATGCATCAGAGCTCTCCCAGTCGGTATTCGCCGGCGAAACGGATGCGCTATCGAAATCCCACTCGTCAGTGGGAGATAGGCCGTGGACTTCGGTGGATTCATCGGGGTCTTCTTCGGCAACCGGGATCAGTTGCCCCGTCTCCTCATCGATCTCATAAGCTTCTTCACCGAGGCGGTATCCTGCGGAGGACGCTGTATCCGGCTCATCCGACACGTACCAAGGAGCAAGCGCTAGGGCTCCTGCCTCATCATCCTCTTGCGCCTTCTCGTAGTGGCGGTAGACACGCCGTCCTTCTCGTTCCTCCTCTGCCATGACGAGTTCACGACAAGACGGGCAAACCCACTCTCCGCACTTGGCGCAACGCTCTAGTGCAGCGACCGTCCCGCAGACCGCGCAGGCTCCATGCTGAGTGTCATCGGCTGGCTTGCCGGTGGCTGAGGTTGCAGCGATGCTGGAGCCAACTGCCGCCCCAAGGAGGACGAGCACGGGGTTGCCGGATAGAAGGCCTAGAAGACCTCCTAGCACGGAGCCGACCAAAGCTCTGACCTTGGCTAACGAGCCTTGCAGGAAGGGTGCCTGGCCGCCATGGTCATTCATTGCATTCATCCGGCTCGAAGCGGGTTCCTCTTCAACGCAGCGATGGCAAACGTAAAGCGCCATTCTCTAGACCTCCTTTGAACCTAGGAATGACAACGCGGCCGCAGAGGCCCCAATCAGTGTGTCGGAGTCACGAAGAGCCTTCTGAGAGGCACAAGTGCTTGCGGAATCATCAGACGAGGCGGCCCGGGAATCGTCTTTCAGGATTGACCTCGCGATGATCTGCGCAAGAATCCGAAGCCCTTCATCATTGTCGGAACTCCGCGAGACAAGATGTAGCTGTTGTCTATCCATGACGGAACTAATCTAGCACAGCTAGCGTTGGATGTCAACGGTCCCTTTTGGGCACTCTTTCTTGACATTCCATCTGGATTCTGCCATACTCGTTCTGGTGATCTCGAATGGAAGTAGGGCGAGAAGCGTGGGAGAGGCTGATACGGACGATCCGAGCCAGACGCGAAGAACTTGGAGAGACTGCGGCATCAGTCGCAAGGAAGTGCGGTATGGCTCGATCCTACTACTCACAGATCGAGCGAGGAGAGATCCTAAACCCAAGATTGGAGACGGCAGACCGAGTGCTCAGGGCCCTGGGTCTAGACCTAACGCTGGGAGCAGTGCCGTCCAATCGCTCAGCCACGTCCTTGGCCTACGATTCGCCGTTCTCCATTGAGTCAAGCGGCATGGGGGCACGGAGCGCGCAATCCAGCTCTGCGATCAGAATGCTCCAAGACGCTCTGAAGAATGACGACATCCCGCCTTTCCAGAAGAGGCTTCTGGAACAGCAGGTGAGAGCGTTGGTCGCGGTCGTAGTCGCTGGACACACACGCCAAGAGGGAGATGAGTGAACTGGAGAGCTGCCGTAGCGGCGGAATGAGTGACGCATGCGAGCAACCGACCAGAGCTTCCGATTCCCCCTATTATCCTGCTGACCTCGGTTTCGGCAGCGGCTACCTCGGCAGAGAGTCCCTCTACAGCCCATTCACAGGAGTGACATTCGTGCGTTCAGGCTTGCCAAAGGAGCATGAAGTTGCCGAACGTATCCACGAGGTCTTCCACCACTTCGACTGTCTGGCGCCGATCCAGCAGTTCTGCCGACAGATCGCGGCATGCCTCTACGAATACATCGAGTTCTTGGCGGGGCGATTCACACATGGACGGCTCCCGCTAGGCGAGGGCGGTGTCGAGTTCCCAGTAACAGATGACACTCCCGTGCTTGGACCAACCGGGGCCTTCCTCAGGCGGGTGTTCGACGCAACGAGATTAGTTCACGAGGCAACTGCCATACACCACTCACTAACCATCGTTCGTTTCCTGAAGATGCTCGGACTTGAGCAACTAGCAGAAGCGGATGTCGATGAGATCCGCGGCAAGAGCATAGCGGGCACCCAGATTGAAGGGTTTCCCGAGATCTATGAGCGGTTTGATGCCGTGTACAGAAAGGGTGAAGCACTCGGTGCGGCGATGTTCCTCTATGCCACTGCGGGGCCAGCTCCAGAGTTGCCTGCGACTAGACCTCCAATCCTCTCAGCACCTGAGGGAATCCTGAACGAGCGTCGAGCATGGGCAGGAGCACTGCTTCATAGCATGGGGGCTGGCAACTCCTTCTCGAATTGGGATTCGCCGACCAAGCGTTTCCTTCGCGTGATAGATGTAGCTGAGCGAATGCCCGCGGCCAAGACACAACGCACAAAGGTGGAGACATACGACTGGTTGAGAAGAAACCTCCAGGACTTCGAACACACCGTGACTAGCCTCATCCGACCGCCTCGCATTACGTCGCACCCATTCTTCCGGCAATTCGCACGACACAGGCCTCGCCGTTCTGATGTTTGGAGCAACTGCCTCTGGAAGGCTATGAGTCGATCTCCCCGAGTCCCAGAGTTCATTGACGACTCCAGCGCAGAGTCCTTTGAGGCTGGAATGCGTGCCTTCTACCGTGCAATCCGTGACCGGCGCCATGAGGGGTCGCTTGAGTGGAATGAAGAGACAGGCAAGTTTCGGTTGAAGCTCAGATGGGGAGCTCCTTGGGGCACGACCCTTGATCTACTCGAGCTCGACTTCATCCGTTTCCAGTTATGGGAGGGGAACGGACTCCAAGGGTTCTACGACATCATTTCGCATCCGAAGGAGCGCGGGTGGTTGCGATGGCGATCGCGTAGGCATCTCAGGCTAGCGGAGGGCGTACGAAGGGCTTTCCGGATAACTGCCGACTCCTGAAGTGCGATTCCTGTCTCTGCGTATCCACGTTCGACGAGTCCTTCATCTAGGAGCTTGGCCCAGGAGGACGTCAGGTGCCGGGGTCGTTGACCTTCGCCACGATCCAGTGAAGGCTGCAGCTCGCAGGAAAACACCCTGACCATGAAGCAGTACAAGTACGCTTTCTAGGTTCAGTCCCCAGGCTCCAAACGGCCTTTCCTACCTAGACTTCGGAGATCCGCCTCGTGCGTATCCGCTCTGTTCCCCGCCAAACGCGACGTTCCGACCAGAACCCGACGAGTTGCGAACATGAAAGCGACGAGGGGAACTCATCTTCGCGAACCCGCTTCTGCAGTCATGCGAAGCGAGGGCTATCTTCACGAAGTGGATCTCACCTGCTATGGTTGGTGCATGCAGCTGCCCACATCGTGGATACTCGTTCACTATCAATCTCCGCTTCGTCGGAAGAGAGTATGTCGCTTCTTCACGGCATTCCTCATTGCACTTCTGCTTTTCGGTCAAGCGCAAGCCCGGGATGTCACTCCCTGCGAGGCTCTCGATGCGAGACACTCGCAGATCATTGACGTAGTGGGAACAGTCGCCCTGCCAATGAATTCGAGCACGTCCGAGGCGTGGACATGGTTTTACGTAACGGCCTCCGGCTGCACAATCCGAGTGTTCTACGACGGACTGGCACCTACTTGGATGCACGTCGGTAGCCAAGTTAGAGTGAGGGGAGAGCGCACTTCGTATAACGGAGAGCCGGAAATCATCGCACAATCTATCTCACAGGGAATCATCGCATCGTCTACCCCACTGACTGGTACGAATCCAGCAGGGAGAGGGAGATTCCTTGTGCCCTTTGCGATTTCTGCGGGAGCAGTACTTGTAGGGCTCCTTCTTGCTCTGGTCGCCGTCCGACAGCGGAGGAAGGCAGATGCTCGAGAATCGCAGGTTAGGAAAGAGGGCACACGTCTGGCTGAGTCTATGTCCGCAGATGAGATCCTCAAGATTCATCAGCTGGTCGTTGCCTCAAACGAGCGATTCGAGAGCCACATGACCGCAGATTGCTACTTCCGTGACAGCGTCTACCAGACATGGAGGACTGATGCATCGGCGATTGAAGACTGGCAGGTCCTAGCAAGTGGGAGTCCTGTGATCCCGGAAGACTCTGAACTGGTGATGCAAGGATGGCAGCAGCGGGTGGTTGACGCGCGCCATGAGATCGACGAACGGAATGCCAGCTTTGTCGATCAACGACGTGCCAAGGACTCAGAATACCTGAAGTCGCTCTACAAGTACGAACTCACACCTCATCAACAGGAGGCCATCCTCCATGACGAGGACTCAGTGCTCGTCGTTGCAGGTGCCGGAACCGGGAAGACCGACACATTGGTGGCAAAGGTTGCCTACCTAGTCGAGAGAGAAGGCGTTGCTCCATCTGACGTGGTTGTGCTCACATTCCTACGGAAGGTACGAGCGGAGCTTCGCGAGCGCCTTGGAGAAGCCTTGCGAGCCGCATCCGAGGACATGCTAGTCAAGACTTTCCATGCTCATGCGCGAAGCGTTCTGATGAACAAGCGCGGCCATGGCGATCCGCCAATCGATGTTACTCCGCTGATGAGTGAGACGAGCAAGGCGAAGCTCTCTGAATTCGTTCAGGAGTCTCTGGATCGAATTCTTGAACGTGGTGGAGAGCCGGTTCGATTTCTTGTCGAGAATCTTCCTTCTCCGGTCTACATGGACTCCGCGCAAAGCGCTACTGAGTACTGGGAGGCATGGCGCACAGCCAGACGCAGGAGCCTAAGCGGTGATTATGTGAAGAGCCGCGAAGAGCTCTTGATTGCCGACTACCTATTCATGATGGGCATCGAATTCGTCTACGAAGAGCGGTATCCACACGTTGAACTCGACACTGAGCATCGCTGGTATCGCCCTGACTTCCACATCCCTTCCCATGACGTTTGGATCGAGCATTTCGGACTGGATCGAGATCATCGACCTCCGCCATTCTTCGATAGGGAGGAGGCAAGCCGGTACATAGACAAGTATCGGTGGGCAATGAGGCAACATTCAGAGCACGGCACCCGTCTCATTTGCACGTACTCCTTCGAGGCGAGAGACGGAGTCCTTTTCGATAAGCTTCGACGGGCGCTCGAGGAGTCTGGCGTCGAACTCCAGCCAAGAACAGACAAAGAGATCCTCGCCCTTGATTCGGTGAAGCCACGACTGAGTGAACTGTCGAACCTCATTGCATCCTTCCTAGAGCTGTACAAAGAGGGCCACTGGACCGAGGGAAGCTTCGTTGAGCGGGCCGCGGGGGCAGGACAGCGAGCGAGGGCGCAAGCATTCCTCTCAATCTTCAGAGAGGTCCAGGAGGATTACAGATTGCACCTGGAGGAAGGCGGATACGTCGATTACACAGACATGTTGGACAATGCAGCTACCTTGATATCCTCCGACAACGAAGTACACGTGCCGAGGTATGTTCTCGTTGACGAATTTCAGGATGTCTCACCATCTCAGGTGCGTTACCTGCAAGCACTGGCTTCGTGTGTGCCTCGCCCGAGGCTCTTCTGCATAGGAGATGACTGGCAGTCCATCTATCGCTTCAGAGGAGGAGATCTCTCGTTCATGACGGAGTTCGAGAGAAGCCTCGGCTTCACGAAACGAATCTCTCTCACTGAGACCTTTCGATTCGGGGAGCGGCTCGAAGCGGTGACATCTCGCTTTGTCATGGAGAATCCCAGGCAAAGCCGGAAGAACCTGAAGTGCACACACAAAGAGGACTCTCCATCGGTAAGGGTAGTCTTTGCGGAGAATGGGATAGAGGGGAGACCCGACTACAGAAGTGCGGTCAGAAAGGTAGTCGGAATGATCGAGGAAGAATCTGGGCCTGGTAGCTTCGCATCAAGAGTCGTCCTTGGACGGTACGGACGGGAGAAGGCGCTTCCTGAGCTATCGGGTGTCGGCATCAGCTACTCCACGATCCACTCCGCCAAGGGGCTCCAATGGGACTACGTGTTGATTGCCGGCCTGACAAGCAACGCAGCGACTTACAGCTTCCCGTCGTCATTCACAGACGATCCGTTGATAGACCTACTGCGCGTTTCACCAGAGTTGCACGCATTCTCTGAGGAGAGGCGAGTGTTCTACGTTGCCATGACCAAAGCGCGACATGCGGTCTACTTGCTCGCGCCGAAGGTCGGTGAGTCAAGCTTCTTGAGAGAGTTGAGGGCGGGTTCATACGACATCGCTTGGCCCGAAGATGCTGACTACGCCAAGGCTCTTGTTTGCCACGAATGCAAGACAGGGACAGTCCGTAGGCGACCTGGGACTGAAGGAAGATCCGATTGGTGGGAATGCGACTTATGCGGAGCGCGGCCATGTGGCAGGCATGCGAGAATGTTCCTGTGCCCCGCGTGCAGGAGGGGAGGCGTGCGGTTGCTACGTACCAGATACTCTCCTCACGCAGAGCCCTGTCAGGTCTGCGGATACCTTCCAGAAGAGTAGCACAGCACTTCGGCAGGCATATGACTGTCGCACATCGGTTGTCGGGTGGAGTCCAGGCGTGAGATTCGCCCGCGAATCCAGCTCAAGTATGATGTCAGGATCGACGACAATGCGCCTGGAAGGTTGAAGGGTCCAGGTGATGAAACCGCCATCTGGAAGCAGCTTCTGGCGAATGGCGAGACCCGCTGGCGGACACCCGTCACCATACAGCTACGTATGCACGCGTTCTACATTCAGTCCCCCAGGCTTCACAACGTCCCTATTCTTGCCATTCCTGAATCTCCTGATGCAGCCTGAATCCCGTGAGGCACCCAAGTTGCTCGCGATGCCATGGAATCGATGTCCCAAAGGAACGAAGGACCCTCGCCACTCTCGTCTGCCACTTCATCCCAACGGCCGCCTCCTGCTATTCTCTCCTGCAAGGAGGGACATTGGCTGACAAGGGCTTGCGGTTTCCTGATGAGTTCGGGCGGGTGCTCCGAGCTTGGTCTTGCGACATCAACGACACAATCGCGTCATTCCGCAAGGCCATTGATGAGCCAAGAAGGATGCTCCGAAGCTTTGCAGAGAGGAATGCTGAGCTCCTCGAAGCGTTGCGCTCATTCGATGTAGTTTTCCCTTCGCTTGTAGAGGACATGGTGGCTCCGATGGTCTCCCTGGGATGGTATCCGGATGTCGAGATGCCTTTCACCAATCTCAGCGCTGTAGTGGATTTCTTTGCGACAGATCCCGTTTCCGCTGAGAAGGAGTATGCGACCTTTCTGGCTGGGGAGCTTCCAACGGTTCAGGACCGACTGACGCTCTCGTGCGCATCCCGGAGGCATCTGTACGAAGACGGGTTCGTTGCGCATCAGCAGGGACTGTACTTCTCGTCCGTACCCGTGTTCTTGGCACAAGCAGAGGGACTGGCATGGGAACGACTTGGAGCTGTGCTCTACTCGCGCAAGAAGCTTCGGAAACGGATGACGAAGCTCGAGAACGAGAACTGGAGCTTGTCAGAGGCCTTGATGTGGCCGCTTCTTGAACCCACTGACATCAACAAGACGGCAGGGGAGCGACCGACGAGTTTCTCCGGGTTGAACCGCCATAGAGTGCTACATGGTGAGGACATCACCTACGGAACTGAGACGAACAGCCTGAAAGCGATATCCCATCTACTTTTCGTGTCTGACGTCCTCAAGCACATCGATGATTCGGCCTGACGAATAAGCGCGGCTTGAGTTGCCAGCTAGGACACTCGCTACCGCGAAACGGCCAACGAACGAGTTCAGCAATCAGTCCCCCAGGCTCCAAACCGCCCTGCCCATGGGCGTGTTATGGGAGGTGACCTGCTAGGTGCTACCGGGCATCGTGGCGTGCGCTTCCAGTGCGAACAAGAGATGAGCAATTGTCATGGTTGCCGGATACGCTGCCAACGCTTGTTGGTACTTGTCAGCGATTGGTCCGTCGTGCTTCCCATCCCTCTCATCAAGATGCTTCTGCCGAACAAGGTAGAGGGCATCAGATAGTGTCACCGATCCTCCTTCGCCTGCGTTTCTTGGTCCTGCTTCTTCCGCTCTGCATTGTGCCTCGCGCTCCCGTGGCCCACGTGCTTCCGAAGAGGCTCTGAGCGCTCATGAAGTACCTCCCCGGTCGCTGGATCAGTGATTCGCTCGAAGTACCAGGCTGGGGATGCGTCCTTGTCAATTCTGCGTTGCTTGAACACCCACCTTCCAGTCTTGTGCTCGATCTGATCGCCCACCTGCAAGTGCACCCGAACGCGCCTTCGTGATGGGTACCCGGGCGACTTCTTCTTCCCATCAAGAAGGGCTCTCACTGAAACGGTTTCGCTGAGCGTCTTGCTGTATCGCCGATTCGTTGAACCGCACTTCGGGCATGGGACTCTCTCCTCAGCCGGAAGCCCTGGCAGCTCAATGAGCTCTGTCCCGCACTTGGCGCAATGCACGTCCGCCGATTCAGCCATTCGCCGAGATCGCTCCTAGTGTCCCAACTCAGACAACAAGTAGGTGGCCGCGAAGGATTTGAGGTGCCCAAGCTCCTGCTCGTGCGTGCCTGCGGCAGCGCTGAGCCGCTGCGTATCGCCTGAATCTGCCGCACTCCGCATCTCGTCGAGGGCATCGCACAGAGTCATCCAATGATCCTGGAGTTCCGAATGGAGCTGCTCCTTCCCTGGTGGAACTACCACGGTCTTCAGGCGTTCAAGACCGTCGTTTAGGGCTTCAGCGTAGCCGTCGAACTTCTCCCTAACCAGAGCAGGATCTTGGCGATCCTTGTCGGAGATGTCTGGCATGGCCTCAGAAGTCTCCTGAACGATCGCAGCAAGACGATCACGCCAGTTCTCAACCAGGTACCCTGGCACTGCACCGGGATCGACGCCGGCAATTGCTCCAGCAAGATACGAGTACAGCCCCTCCAGCGTCCCTATCTGGACATCGGAGATGGGTCGGTTGTGTGACTCATCACGCCTGATGCCATTCAACTCGTTCATAGCGCGCTCGAATCTCGATTCGTCTGCGAAGTCTGCATCGAATTCGCTCCAGTTCTGCAAGACGATGTCCTTCAAATGCAGCAGATACGTGTACTCAATGAGTTGCGCTCCCGACGCCGTTCCGCCCAAGGCTCTCTTGGACGTTCTAGCGACCTCGTCCTTGATGGTCTCTTGCACTGCACCTGCCCACCAGTCGGTCCCGTGACTCTGCTCCAGGCGCATGGCAACAGCTATTCGCAGGCCGGTCTCAATTCGCGATATGAGCATCTTTGCTCGTGCGACGCGATGCTCCAGGGTGTTATCCTGGAAGAGCGAGTTCCTTAGCCACTCGATTGCTTGCCCCTGGCCGCAGTAGCGAGCCGTCTCACGTGACGAAAGCACGTACATCAACTCGTCCCCATCGTCTGTAAACGCACGTACACCGAGATTCCTGATGTTCGGAGGAAGAGCGAAGTCGTCGTCGAAGAAACCGGACATGAAGCTCATGACGGTGCACGCTTCGATCTTGATGCCAATGGAATCCGAGACCGAAGGCACGATCGAAGCCACAAGCACGGAATCGTTGAGAACCTCCAGGCTGCTCAGCTCAAGCTCACGCGGCTCAATCTGGCCCGAGTCCTGAAGCATTTCAAACCCCTCAACCGCCAACTTGATTAGCTCTTCGAGAGATAACCTTGTATTCATGCCAACTCATCATACTCCGGGACTGCGATCTCGCGCCAGACGAGATGCCTGCGCTTCAACGCTCTGAACTGCCGCTTTACGTGCTAGCGCTAGTCGCTGCCAACTCCTGTTCCTGACTGCCTTTTCGGAACCGACGCTCTGGGATACGGCCACGTGTCACCATGAGACGGCTAACGAACGCGTTCTACATTCAGTCCCCCAGGCTCCACAACAGAAGAGGGGACAGGCCTCCGCCCATCCCCTCCGATTTGAACACCCCTTACGTAAAATCAGTCAGTATCACGTACCAGGCGCACGTAGTTGAAGATCCGCGCGGCATCCTCCCCAGCCGCTCCGCCTTCGGCCTTCGTATCGAAGCGTACAGCACCTGCTCCGTGGGTGTCTTCCCCCGGGTCACGTCCTGTCAAGTGGTGTAGCGGCATCGCACCATCTCCTTGTTGATCATGCAGCGAGCTGCTCGACCAGCATCGGCTCTCCCTCAGATTCGAGTTCGACGGATTGGCCATCACCTCCCACGACAGCCTGTGCTTTCTCCAACGCGCCAACAGACATGTAGCGACGAGTGATCATCCACTCGTCGTTGTACTCCGCAAGCACTGCGCCGATCAGGCGGATGATCGCCTTGCGGTTGGGGAAGATCCCCACCACGTCACTGCGCCTACGGATCTCCCGATTCAGGCGCTCC
>Ga0180435_10007757_pt1 | contig 10199 bp, 8 predicted proteins | sample SS_ome_3_FD_132467 | JGI IMG/M metagenome (GOLD analysis project Ga0180435, IMG submission 132467) | Hypersaline lake sediment archaeal communities from the Salton Sea, California, USA - SS_3_S_1 metaG | ecosystem: Environmental > Aquatic > Non-marine Saline and Alkaline > Hypersaline > Sediment... | reverse complement strand
TTGGGATCGCGCGCCTCGCAGACCTCGATCGGGGTGTTGACGAAGGCCTCGACGAAGCGCTCGTCGCCGATGATGTCGCGTGCGTCCTGGCGGTCCTGGCGGTAGGGTGAAATGAAGGCCGTGACGACGATCACCCCGGCCTCGTTCATCAGCGCGGCGACCTCGGCGATGCGGCGGATGTTCTCCTTGCGGTCCTCCATCGAGAAGCCGAGGTCGCGGTTCAGGCCGTGGCGCACGTTGTCGCCGTCCAGGATGTAGCAGACCCGGCCCTGCGCGACCAGTTCTTTTTCCAGCAGCCGCGCGATGGTGGACTTGCCCGACGCGCTCAGCCCCGTCAGCCAGATCGTGGCGCCTTTTTGCCCCAGCAGGCTCTCGCGCTCCTCGCGGCTCACCAGGCTGTCGCTCTTTATGATGTTGCGGCTGACCGGCGCCGGGCCCTTGCTCTTCGACACGACGCGGTCGACGATCATGCCGGCCCCGACCGTCACGTTGCTGACGCGGTCGACGATCACGAAGGCGCCGGTGGCACGGTTGCGCTCGTAGGCGTCGAAGGCGACCGGCCGGTGCAGCGTGATGTGACAACGGGCGATCTCGTTGAGCTGCATGGAATCGACGCGTTCTTTCTCGCGCTGCATGGTGTTCACGTCCACGCGGTAGCGGATACGCGACAGCACCGCCGGCACCATGTTGGCGCTGTGCTTGACCACGTAGCTGCGGCCTTCCCGGGCCGGCTCCTCGTGCATCCACACCACCATGGCCTCGAACTCGTTGCCGACGTGCGGCAGGTTGCGCACCGGCACCAGCATGTCGCCGCGCGAGATGTCGATCTCGTCTTCCAGGGTCAGCGTGACCGCCATCGGCGCGAAGGCTTCCTCAACCGCGCCGTCCGGCGAATAGATCGCCTTCACGCGCGATTCGCGGCGCGACGGCAGGCAGGCCACCTCGTCGCCGACGCGGACCACGCCCGAGGCGATGGTGCCGCTGAAACCGCGGAAGTTCGAATCCGGCCGCAGCACGTACTGCACCGGCAGGCGCATGTCGATCAGGTTGCGGTCGGTGGCAATGTTCAGCGACTCGATGTGGTGCAGGAAGGTCGGGCCGTCGTACCAGGCCAGTTCCTCGCTTTTTTCCACCACGTTGTCGCCCAGCAGGGCGGACATCGGAATGAAGTGGATGTCCGAGAAGCCCAGGCGCGCCACGAAGTTGTTGTAGTCGCGCGTGATCTCGTCGTAGGTCTTCTGCGACCAGCCCACCAGGTCCATCTTGTTGACCGCCACGACCACGTGCTTGATGCCCAGCAGCGAGCAGATGAAGCTGTGCCGTTTCGTCTGCGGGATCACGCCCTTGCGCGCGTCGATCAGGATCACCGCCAGGTTGCAGTTGGAGGCGCCGGTGGCCATGTTGCGCGTGTACTGCTCGTGGCCCGGGCAGTCGGCGATGATGAACTTGCGCTTGTCGGTGGAAAAATAGCGGTAGGCGACGTCGATGGTGATGCCCTGCTCGCGCTCGGCCTTCAGGCCGTCGGTGAGCAGCGCCGGGTCGAAATCGTCGTCGGTGGTGCCGAAGATCTTCGAATCCTTGGCCACCTTGTCCAGCTGGTCCTCGTAGATCATGTGGCTGTCGTAGAGCAGCCGCCCGATCAGCGTGGACTTGCCGTCGTCCACCGAACCGCAGGTCAGGAACCGCAGCAGGTCCTTCTCCTCGTGGCGCTTGAGATACTCGGTGATGTCCGAGCGGATCAGCCCTTCTTCCTGTACCCGGTAGCCTGCATCGCCCATCAGAAATACCCGTCCTTTTTCTTGTCTTCCATCGAGGAACCGTCGTCGTCGATCACGCGGCCCTGGCGCTCGGAGGTGGTGGTCAGCAGCATTTCCTGCACGATTTCCTCTACCGTCTCGGCGTTGGACTCCACCGCGCCGGTCAGCGGGTAGCAGCCCAGCGTGCGGAAGCGCACCTTGCGGAACTCCGGCTTCTCGCCCTCTTTGAGCGGCAGCCGTTCGTCGTCCACCATGATCAGCACGCCGTCGCGCATCACCACCGGGCGCTCCTTGGCGAAGTACAGCGGAACGATGGGAATGTCCTCGCGCAGCAGGTACAGCCAGATGTCCAGCTCGGTCCAGTTCGACAACGGAAACACGCGGATCGACTCGCCCCGGTTGATGCGCGCGTTGTACAGGTTCCACAGCTCGGGGCGCTGGTTCTTCGGGTCCCACTGGTGAAACTCGTTGCGGAAGGAGTAGACCCGCTCCTTGGCGCGGCTCTTTTCCTCGTCGCGGCGCGCGCCGCCGAAGGCCGCGTCAAAGCGGTAGTGGTCGAGCGCCTGCTTCAGCGCATCGGTCTTCATGATCTGGGTGTGCTTCTCGGAGCCATGCGTCATCGGGCTGACCTTGTCCCTGCCGTCGGGGTTGATCCACACCTTGACATCCACCTTGTAGTGTTCGGCCATTTGCGAACGGAAGCGGTACATCTCGTTGAATTTCCACTGCGTGTCGACATGCATCAGCGGAAAGGGAATCCGGCCCGGCGCAAAAGCCTTGTGCGCCAGGTGCAGCATCACGGAGGAATCCTTACCGACCGAATACAGCATCACCGGGTTGGCGAACTCGGCCGCAACCTCGCGGATGATATGGATGCTCTCGGCTTCGAGTTGCCGAAGGTGAGACAGGTTGTAACCGTTCATGAACCGACCCATGGGGAATCAGCGGCCAATTTTAACGGAAAACAGGACAGGGGGTCAGGGTAAAGGGGCCGAAGCGGCTCGGGCGCCGGGCCCGCTGCCCGTTACCCCGATTTCGCTGGCAGGCCACACCCTTGAAACCCGGGAAGTCCGTTACCACCCTCTTTTGAACGGCAAGCGGCGCAAAAACCTGGAGCGCGAAATGGAAATACTGAACCTGGTCCTGTTTGAAAACCCGCTTTCACGGTGGCTGGTCGCCATGGGCGCCGGCCTGGCGGCGGTCGCCGTGCTGCGCGGCGTGCAGGCCGTCGTCGGCAGCCGCGTCGCGCGGCTGGCGGAGCGCACCGCTACGCGCTGGGACGATCACCTGGTCAGCGTGATCGCATCGACGCGAATGCTGTTCTGGGTCATCGTCGGCACCGGTTTCGGCGCGCATTTCCTGGACCTCCCGGAATCGGCCGAAAAACTGGTCCGGGTCGTTTTCATGATCACGCTGCTGGTCCAGGCCGGGCTGTGGGCCGGCGCGCTGATCAACTCGGCGCTGAAGGACTACCAGCAGCGCAGACGGGAAGAAAATCCGCAGGATGTCACCACCCTGGGACTGATCGGCCTGGCGGGCCGTGTCGCGGTGTGGTCGATCGTGGTCCTGCTGGTCCTGGACAACCTCGGGGTCGATATCACCGCGCTGGTCGCCGGCCTGGGTATCGGCGGCGTAGCGGTCGCGCTGGCGGTGCAGAACATCCTCGGCGACCTGTTCGCCTCGCTGTCGATCGTGCTCGACAAGCCCTTCGTCGTGGGCGATTTCCTGATGGTCGGCGAGCATCTCGGCAGCGTCGAGAAGATCGGCCTGAAGACCACGCGCCTGCGCAGCCTTTCGGGCGAGCAGCTGATCTTCTCGAATACCGACCTGCTCGGCAGCCGGGTGCGCAACTTCGGCCGCATGGCCGAGCGCCGGGTGGTATTCAACCTCGGGGTCACTTACCAGACGCCGCGCGACAAGCTGCGGCTGATACCGCAGATCATCCGCGATGCGATCGAAGCGCAGGAAAACACCCGTTTCGACCGCTCACACTTCGGCCGCTACGGCGATTTTTCGCTGAATTTCGAAAGCGTGTACTACGTGCTGAGCAGCGACTACAACCAGTACATGGACATCCAGCAGGAAATCTACCTGGCAATCCACGAACGCTTCGAGGCCGAGGGCATCGAGTTCGCCTACCCGACGCAGACGCTGTTCCTGGAGCGCGCGGGCGGCGAGGCAACAGCAAACGCCGCCGGCTGAGCGCCCGGGCGTAAGACTCAGCGCGGGCCCGTCATGTCCGCGGGCCGAACGATGCGGTCGAATTGCTCGCCGTCCAGGTAGCCCAGCGCGACGGCCGCCTCACGCAGCGTCGTACCCTCGGCGAAGGCCTTCTTGGCGATCTCGGCGGCGCGATCGTAGCCGACGTGCGGGTTGAGTGCGGTCACCAGCATCAGCGAGTTGCGCAGGTGCCGGGCGATTACCTCGCGATTCGCCTCGATACCCGCCGCACAATGCTCGTCGAAACTTCGGCAGGCGTCACCCAGCAGGCGTATCGAGTTCAGCAGGTTGAAGATCATCAGCGGCTTGTAGACGTTCAGTTCGAAGTTGCCGCTCATGCCGCCGACGTTGATCGCGACATCGTTGCCCATGACCTGCGCGCAGACCATCGTCAACGCTTCCGCCTGGGTCGGGTTGACCTTGCCCGGCATGATCGAACTGCCCGGTTCGTTGGCCGGCAGCCGGAGTTCACCGATCCCGCAGCGCGGGCCCGAGGCCAGCCAGCGGACGTCGTTGGCGATCTTCATCAGGCTCGCTGCCAGGGTCTTCAGCGCGCCGCTGGCGAAAACGATGGCATCGTGCGCCGCCAGGGCCTCGAACTTGTTGGGAGCGCTGCGAAACGGCAGGCCGCATAGTTCAGACAGGGCGGCCGCGGCGCGCTCTGCGAACTCCGGGTGCGCGTTCAAGCCGGTGCCCACGGCGGTGCCGCCCAGCGCCAGGTCGTAGAGACCGTCCAGGCTCGATTCGAGACGCTTCAGTCCATTGCCCAACTGCGCCGCATAAGCGGAAAACTCCTGTCCGAGCGTCAGCGGCACCGCGTCCATCAGATGCGTGCGGCCGATCTTGACGATTTCGTCGAAAGCGGACGATTTTTCGGCCAAGGTGTCGCGCAGGGCACGCACCGCCGGCAGCAGGTGGTGAACGATTTGCTCGGCGGCAGCGATATGCATCGCGGTCGGAAAGGAATCGTTGGAAGACTGGCCGCGGTTGACGTCGTCGTTCGGGTGCACCGGGTGCTTGCTGCCGATCTTACCGCCGGCCAGTTCGATGGCCCGGTTGGCGATCACCTCGTTGACGTTCATGTTGGTCTGGGTTCCGGAACCGGTCTGCCAGACCACCAGCGGAAAATGCTCATCGAGCCGGCCGTCAATGACCTCGTCGGCCGCCCGAACAATCAGCTCAGCCTTGTCCCGCGGCAGAACATCCAGGTCGGCATTGACCTGCGCCGCCGCCTTCTTCAGAACCCCCAGCGCCCGGATCAGTTCGCGCGGAAAACGTTCGCCGCCGATGCGGAAATTCTGCAGGGAGCGAGCCGTCTGGGCTCCGTAATAACGGTTTGCGGGGATCTCGATGGCGCCCATCGAGTCGGTTTCGGTTCGGTACTTCACTGGCATCACCGTTTCAGTCGGCCTCAACAGGCCCTAGCTTAAACGACCCGCGGACCTGCACCGAAACGCGCGGCCTTAACTCAGCTGTCGAGCAGTTTCTCGATGCCTTCGTAGACGGCGATGAGATGCCGCACGTTAGAGACGAAATCGATTTTCGACACGTCGACGCGCAGCACCGGGCCCGTGTGCCAGCCGGTCTCGCGCAAAACGGGAATCATTTCCCGGTAGCGCGTTTGCAGGGCCGTCACCAGCCGGGTCAGGCCCTCGGGCAATTCGGCTTCACCGTCTCCGGCACCCTCGGCCGACTCTTTTTCCTCGGCGCGCTGGCGTTCACGAATGTTCTGGAAAATGTAGTCGCTCGGCCCCTCCAGCAGCACCAGCAGGCTGGGTTGGGGCAAACTGCGAAATTCTTCTTCAAGCCGCGCGTCGATGATGCCCAACGCTTCCTCGGTGAGGTAAGGCACGTCCATGTCGCGGTGCAGCACTTCGCAGAACGCGTAGCGGTCGGCCAGGGCCGAACCGTCGACCACCGTGGACTGGACCAGGTAGGGCACGGCCTGCAACTGCATCTTGCGCAAATCCAGGTAGGCGTGCTGGATGTCGAGCGCGGCGTTTTCGAGATGGCGCTTGGCCGTTTTCCAGGCGGGGCTGCCTTCGGCTTCTCGCGACTGGCAGGCAATGAAGTCATTGATCGCGCCGTAGTAGCGGCCCAGGGTGCGCTTGGCGGCATCCTTGGCCGTCGACAGCGGCGGATAGAGGGCCTCGTTGCGCACCAGGTGGTCCTCGAAACCCTCGTCGGGCAATTCGAACAGCGCGTTCATGCCGGTATTGAAGGCCAGGAACTTGACCAGCGAGCTTTTACCGGCGCCGATGTTGCCGACGCAGACAATCACGTCCTGCCGGTCGGAGAAGCGCTCCATCAGCCGGCGCTCGACGCTGGTGAGCCGGGTGGCGATCTCGTGGCGACGGATCGAGGTGTCTTCCTGGACGTCGTGGATCAGGGGATCGGCGGTCATCGGCGCGCATGCCTCGCTGCTTTTTCTCGACGCCCCATTATCGGGTGTCCGGCCGTTCGATCAAGGGGCGGCTCAAACAAAAAAGGGCCAGGGCAGTTCCCTGCCCTGGCCCCGGTTGTCAGCTAACGTCCTGACGGCACTCGAAGTTATGAAGGATCGATCCTTCCGGTGCGGACGCCGCGTTCGTGGGAACCGTCGTTGTACTCGTAGGTGCCGTTGTTGTTGCCCACCCGGCCGTTCCAGTTGCCGCCGTCGGCGATAGTGACCTGGCCGCCCTGCGCCGGGGCGAGCAAGCCGGATGAAATGTTGCTCAGCGTTTGCTCGGCTCCCGAGTTGTTGTGAATACACACCTCAGCGCCCCGTGACGGCGTCCAGGGGTCTTCAGATGGTGCGCAGCCGCCGGTGCCGGCGGCATTGAGGGTTAACGTTGTGCTGGGCATTTAGACTCTCCTCGTCTTGTTGGAATGCCCACTGAGCATAGGACAAATTTCCCAGCTTGCAACGCGAGGTCGAAAGTGTGCCTAGATTCCGGCTGCTTCGACCAGATCGAGCAACTCCGGGTTGCCGCGGATATGCGGAACGGGGTAGCCGAGTTCGACGGATTCCCGGATCAACGCCAGGGCCCGGTCACGCTGCCCGAGAATCTCGTGAACCTCGGCGGCGGCCGCCAGGATTGCGCCACTGTCCGAGGAAAGAGAAGTCGCCGTTGCCAGTCGCTCCAGAGCCAGCTCGGCCCGGCCCGTTTTCGCGTAATAAAGCGCGAGATCGCTGTGCACCCAGGGATCCCGGGGGTTCTGTCCCCGTGCCTGCTCGGCCAGGTCGATGGCCCGCGCAAACGTCTCGGCCGCCAGCGCATCCCGTTCGTCCATCCACGAGTAGACGTAGGCCAGGTTGCCCCAGGCCAGCCAGTTGCTCTCCTCGATTTCCAGGGCCTTCTGCAGGTACTCGATCGCTTCTTGGTAGCGCCCGGCGCGCGAACTGGCGGAACCCAGGTTCGAATAGGCCATGAAGGTCGGCTTGATGGCGATGGCGCGCTGGTACATCGTGATCGCCTCGGCGACACGGCCGCTGTCATCGAGCGCCGACCCGAGGTTGACCAGGGCAACGTAGTGATCCGGCGCTATTCTAACGACTCTCTGCCACTGCTCGATGGCTTCGTCGATACGGCCGCGCCGAAACAGGAAATTCGCGTAGGAATCGATCACCAGCAGGTCGTCCGGGTCCAGCGAAACGGCGGTTCGAAAATGCTGCTCGGCGTCGTCGAACCGTCCCAGTCGTTCGTACAGGCGGGCGATGGCCGCGTTCGCCGATGCGTCGTTCGGGTCGATCTGGAGGGCCTTGTTCAAGGCGTCGAAGGCGAGGTCCATGTTGCCCTGCGTCGCCTGGATCCGACCGAACGAGACCTGCACAGGCGCAAGCTGCGGATCGATGCGAAGCGCCTCGTTGATGCTGGCCAGGGCCAGGTCGAGCTTTTCCTGGTCCCGGGTCAGTGCAAACTGCATGCGCCGCGCCTCCGCCAAGCGCGCGTGGGCCAGGGCGAATTCCGGGTCGTGCTCCGTGGCCGTAACGAAATTCTCGATCGCGCTATCCAGGTTGTCGCCCTTGTCCCAGCGTTCCATGAGTTCCATTCCCTCGAGGTAGGCATCAAACGCATTGGGCTTGGCCGTAGAGGCGACCGTTGAGGATTTGGCTGTCTCAAATGAGGGCGCGAATTGCCAGACCGCCACGAGAAAAAGCACGGCGGCGAGAATCCAACCCACCGGCGGCGGGCCGGGCTTTCTGCGTTTTCGGGCAGAAGCGAACGGGTGCGGTTGCGCCCCGCCCTGCGCGGCTTCGAGCAGGCGGCCCGAGTACCGTTCGTCCGAGTGGCGGAAGACCGCCTGCACCCGGTTCAAAACCAGTGCGAGTTCGCGCGGAAGTTGGAGTTCCTCCAGGTAAACCGGAATGATCGGAACGTCGTGGTTCAGCGCGTAATCGACTTCCCGCAGGCAGTGCTCCGACTGAATGGAGTTGGGGGAGATGAAATAGATCAGCCTCGATGCATCCTCGATCGCCTGGGCGATTTCACCGCGCCAGGACGAGCCCGCCGGAATGCCCTCGTCGTACCAGATGTTGACCCCGTCGGAACGCAGCTGCTCCAGGTCCGCGTACACCGGGCCGGAGTCTGCGTGCGAGTAGCACACGAAGACATAGTCCTCATTCCCTTTGTAAGCGGGAAATGGCTTCTCCAAGTCTGCGTCCTCCCTCGGGAGAGATAAATTATTTGCTATTTCTTTTGCTTATATAGCATACATGGCGGCCAGACTCGCTTTAGATGGGCTTATTCCGGCATCATTCGACCGACGAAGAGCAAGGAACCGTAACGCGGGACACCTCCATCTGACTCTGAGTTTGGCCGGTATCGCCGCTTGAAGTGGACGCCCGTGATCGCGCTGGGCTATGGCCTCAGTATCTGGGTTCACCGGTTGATCAACTGACGCTCGTCCACCGCGAAAACGGATTTCGATCCTGCGGGTCAGCGCAGCGAACTTCGCACGAGAAACCCCGTCTAAGCGGATGCAGGGCGCCGCCTCCCAACCGGGACGTGCTGGCCCTGCTTCTAATCCTGAGTGAGGAAATCGGAGGTTCAACATGAAAACCATGACAGAATGGACACCATTCAAGGACTTCGAGGACTTCTTCGCCAACATGCGCTGGCCGCGAAACGATACCGCGATGCAGCTCATGACCCGGGCCGACTGGTCGCCATCGGTGGATATCAGCGAGACGGACAGCGAGTTCCTGATCAAAGTCGAAGTTCCGGAAGTCAAGAAGGAAGACCTGCATGTGCAGGTCGACAACGGCATGCTCAACATCAGCGGTGAGCGCCACCACGAGATGGAAGATCAAAAGCTGCATCGCACCGAGCGATTCTTCGGCCGCTTCGAACGCAGCTTCAAACTGCCTGAGAACGTGAGGGAAGATGCCATTCACGCCGATCAGAAGGACGGCATGCTGTACGTTCACCTTGGCAAAACCGAGATCGAGAAAACGCCCAGGAAGCTGGAGATCAAGGTCAGCTGAGGAATGCAACGGCAGCCGGCCGGCTGCCACTGGAACAGGAGTCGGGACAGGGTCGCATCAGCGGCCCTGTCCTCTTCAGAAAAACAGGAACTGCACCCGCCGCGAAACGTCAGATCTCGTCTTCGACTTTTTTCCTGATGATGATCACTTCGCGGTTGTGGTTCTCGTCAAGTTCGTCGATATCGACGTTCTCGAATTCCTTGACGATGTGAACCGTGCCATGAACTTCGTGCGGACCGTTCGTCAGCGCTTCGATATCAATATCCGCATCATCGCCGTCACCGCGCACGACAATGACTTCGTGGCCGTCCGAATGGATCTTGTCGATCTCGATATCTTCGATTGCGGCCATGGCTTCCAGGTCGGCGCAATCGTCTTCATCACCGTCGCATATGATCTCGATCCGGTGCACGGTATGGTGCCCGTCGTGCATCCCGCCCGTGTCCAGCAGTTCACCGTCGACATAAATCTCGACGCCGTCCTCGGTCCGCAGCATATCCACCGTCTTACCGCTCTCCGTGATGATGGTCTCGGCATCACCCACGGCGAGATGGCTCAGGTCGGTTTCCTCAATGGCGAAATCATCGGTTTCCAGCGCGATCACGATTTTCTCCTCGACGACAGTCTCCGGTTCCGCACCGGCGAGGACATTGCTCACGCCCAGGATGAAAAAGCAGGCTGCGGGAAAAAGCATGGTTTTGTTCATTCGGTTGTCTCCAGCAAATCAGGAATCTTCGGGCGTGACCTTTGTGCGG
>Ga0180435_10007755_pt1 | contig 10200 bp, 12 predicted proteins | sample SS_ome_3_FD_132467 | JGI IMG/M metagenome (GOLD analysis project Ga0180435, IMG submission 132467) | Hypersaline lake sediment archaeal communities from the Salton Sea, California, USA - SS_3_S_1 metaG | ecosystem: Environmental > Aquatic > Non-marine Saline and Alkaline > Hypersaline >... | reverse complement strand
GCGGCACTGCTTTGCTTATGACGCTGTATGTGGTTGAAAACGTCGCCGCCGAAAATTACGGGCTCAGTTTTGCTGCCGCCACGTTAGCCTTCGGCATCGCACAAACTGTGTCACCGCCCGTGGGAGGGATGATTGCAGACCTGAGCGGCTCGTTCACACTTGTTTTCCTGCTGGCGAGCGCCATGGGCCTGATGGGTTTGTGTGCGGGTTTGCGGATGCCGAGAGAGCATACCGCGTCATAACTGCCAGCTTTCAATCACTCGGAGACGGCGCGACATAGGTACGTACCCGCTTTTCAAGTTCAGCACTGGTTAGCCCTGCTTTCTGCGCAAGCGCAATAGACTGGTCAACACCCATGTGATGGTCCTGCACCAGGTGCACAGCAAGCCACGCACTGGCACGATTACCGCTGGAGCAGTGCAGCCAGAGCGGCTGCGGATGATGTTTCTTCACCAGTGCTGAGATGCGCTGCATTGAGCTCTGGTCAAAGCCTGGTCCATCACCTGAAATCGGTACCTGATAGTAAGTGAGACCAGCCTGCTCAACCGCCGCTGCTTCGTCCCAATCCATTTCCTCGGAATTGCGCAGATTAATGACTACCTCAACACCAGCATCCTTCGCTGCTTTGATACCCGCGGCATCAGGTTGTGCAGAAAAATACAGATGTTTCACCTGCACCACATTCTCAGCCTTACCCCAGGTTTGTGCAGCGCTGATATCCGCCTCCGTAACAGCAGCTTTACGCTTGCCTTTATTCTGGTGATGAGGCCCGCCATGGGGCCCTTTACCACCCTGCCTTGTGTGTTTACCTGAAGATTGCTGATCCGGTGGATGGCCAAGGACAAGCCCTCGCTCCTGGGCCCTGACCGCCATCTTGGCGTGATTCTCTGCCCGCAGGCGCGCTCGCTCTTCGTCACTGGCCGCATTATGCATGCGCTCTCGCATGGTCGCGCGCTCCTGTTGCGTCATCAACTCTTTACCGGTTACATAAGTCGGACTCTGTTGTGAACCAACCTGGCTGGCATCGCCTGCAAGAGGCTCACTCTGGGTATGGCCGATAGAACCAATCAGCAGAATTGTCACCGCCAGCAGCAGCCTGTCTGGCAATGTTCTCACAGAGAATCTGCGCGTGCCTTTGTCGGCGCATGAAAACAACCTCATCTCTTTCTCCAATTTTCTAAAGATCATTTTTCTAAAGATCATTCTGACAAATCTCCGCACGCGAGTGTATTTACCGGGATTTTGAAATAGCGTGTGCCGTTATCTTCTGCAGGGGGAAAAGCGCCACCGCGCATATTGAACTGCACCGAAGGCAGCAACAGCTTAGGTGCCGCCAGCGTTTTGTCCCGCGCATCACGCAGGGCTACAAAATCCTCAAGGGCTATCCCGTCATGTACATGAATGTTGTTCGCACGCTGTTCTGCAACGGTTGTCAGGTTACAGAATTTTTCGCGTACCTGAGTGCCATAGTCGTGGCATAGATAAAGTTCGGTATCTGCCGGAAGTGCCAGGATCCGTCGAATCGAGCGATACAGGGCTGCCGCATCTCCACCAGGGAAATCCGTACGCGCGCTGCCATAGTCGGGCATAAACAGTGTATCGCCAACAAACGCCATGCCCGCTATCACATAAGTCAGACAGGCTGGGGTATGTCCGGGTGTTTCCAGAACATGTGCGTTGATGTTGCCAATTTTGAACGTGCTTTGTGCGGACAGGAGGTGATCAAACTGATGACCATCCGAAACGAACGCTGACTCCACATGGAACACATCAGCAAACTTCTTCTGAACCTGCGTCACCAGGTGACCAATGGCCGTCTTGCCCCCTACCCTGAGCTGTAAAAAACGCGAAGCTGACAGATGATCTGCGTGTACATGAGTATCCAGAATCCACTGCACGTTCAGCGCTTTTGTCAGGACGTAATCAATGATCCGCTGAGCGGAGGTGGTATCGACCCGCCCGGAGGCCGGATCGTAATCGAGCACCGAATCGATAATGGCGCAGGCACCCGAGCTCGGGTCGCTGACCACGTAACTGTAGGTGAAGGTCGCCGGATCAAAAAAAGTCTCGACGATTGCCGTACTCATCACTTAATAAAACCAAATACTATATATTTATTCTATATGGTAATAGCGAAAACCATGCCAACTAAAATATCGATAAAAAACAAACACGTAGTAGATAAAAAAACATTAACTGCCACATACGTCGCGACATAAAATGTAATGACTGCCAGAATAGGCAGTTATGACTTACACACCCGACACTCAGAACCCGCTTTCAGAAGACGCCGTCATGATTCTGGAGGCTCTTCCCCACCCTGCAATTGCGCTCAGCACTGACTATCGCATCCTCGCGGCGAACCGCGCATATCGAGAACTTTACTCATTTGCACAGGGCCCCATCCGGAAGCGCTGCTACCAGGTTTCTCATGGATATGCCGTCCCCTGTGACCGGGCTGGAGAATCCTGCCCGCTAAAAGACAGCCTGGACTCTGGCGAGAATACCCAAGTACTGCATATTCACCACACACCGCGAGGCGAAGAGTATGTAAACGTCGAGATGTGGCCGGTCAAAGATCCCCAAACAGGGCAAGCGCGCTTTTTTATCGAACAGATACACCCGTCCGCTGCAGGATCAACACATTCAGCACCCGAGGGTCTGGTCGGACGCTCATCCAGATTCAAAGAGACGCTGGAACTGATAGAACGCTGCGCACCAAGCAACGCAACAGTGATGTTGTTAGGTGAGTCCGGAACCGGCAAGGAACTCGCCGCCCAGACTATCCACCGCCTGAGCAATCGGAGTAACCAGCCATTTGTGCCTGTAGAATGCACGGGGCTACCGCAGTCATTGTTTGAAAGCGAGCTCTTCGGTTATGTGAAAGGTGCATTTACAGGCGCTAACACCAACAAAACAGGGCTGGTGGCCGCGGCACAAAGAGGCACGCTGTTCCTGGATGAGGTGGCAGACATACCATTGAGCGAACAGGTTAAACTGCTACGCCTGCTCGAAACCAGGCGTTATCGACCGGTTGGCAGCACCGATCAGCAGGAAGCTGACTTCCGCCTCATCTGTGCGACTAACAAGGACCTGAACGCGATGATGCAGGAGGGTCTGTTTCGAGAAGATCTGTATTACCGCCTCAATGTTTTTGATATCAAGCTACCCGCTCTAAGAGAGCGCGCAAGTGATTTGGAGCTGTTGATAGATACTCTGAAAAACCGCCTCGGCTTGACCAACCTTTCATTTAATAACGAAACTCTGGACTGTCTTAAGAACTATGCCTTCCCAGGAAACATCAGAGAGTTGCGCAACATCATTGAGCGGGCTTCCCTCCTGGCAACCGACGGTAAGGTTGGATTGCGACACCTGCCCAGGCATTGCAGTTCGAACCCTGTGCCGCCCGGTGGCGCTAAAGCAATAGAAAAAGCCACAATCATGACGCTGCGGGAAGTCGAACAGCAGCATCTTAAGCAGGCCATCAGCGCCAGTCAGGGTGATCGCAAACAGCTCGCAAAACAACTTGGCATCAGTGAACGGGTTTTGTATCGCAAACTGGCGGAATTACGCTCGAGCTGAATAACGGGGCATCACGAGCCAGCCTTCGCAGCCACCCGGCCGCCATAAATCGTTGCATTCACCTCCGGATCTCCAACTACGCCAGGGCTGAATTCGTATACGAACACCCCCATGATACGCAGCACATCACCCTCGACAGGGGTAACCCGGTGTAGAGAATTACAACCCTTAAAGATGCACAACGCACCAGGCTCGCGCCCTACCGAAACAATTGTGTCATCCCGCTCACCCTGCAGAACGGCGCTGACGTGAGAATAATTCTGATCAGTATCTGACCGTGTATTGGGTGACATCTGAAACTCTCCGCCGATGCTCGCAGGCTGAATCATCAACGTCATGGTAAACGAATTGTCTGCATCAAAGTGCCAGGATGATTCATCTCCGGACTGATAACAGACATAGTTAGCGGGTTGATACGGATCTTCGTTAACATAGAGATCCCCCTCATTCACAATCTCGCTGACAAGCTGCCTAACACTTTCAGAATTGTAAAACGACCTCAATACTGAATCTTCTGCCAACTGATCATAAGCGATCATGCGCACACTGGACCGATCCTGCAGATTGCGTGCATGATTATCGGGCAATGTTTCGTCTTGCTGGCGATGCAGGTAGCAGTTTCTCAATGAATTATTGTGATTTGCATGATGCTGGAGATCCTTTGCCTCCTGCACCATAGCCGCTAGCGCTTCAGGCGTCACAAAATCAGGCAGTACGCAGTACAGGTTTTCTTCAAGCTCTGCTCGAAGGCGCTCTATAAGTTTTTTTCTGGCCGCATTCGACGGCTCAGCTATCGGATAAACCTGAGCGTTAACAATTCCACTTTCATCCAGCACCCTGCCCATATCACTACCATTGCGCAAATTCCTGTGAGGAGGACCCTAGCACATGCCGCTCAAAGTCTGCACCAGGAGATGCCAGCTCCAGCCAGGCCAGCAGGTAAAAGCGCAGCCTGAATTAGCGAGACCTGGTTAACGTTCACTGACTTTTGTTGGCAACAGCCTTCAAGCGAGTAGCGGCAGGTCTATTCACGCAGCCTTTACGTTTAATATGAGGTGATTGGCCGATGAAAAGAAATTTTGCCCCGCCGCCGCCCAGCGCCCTGCTTCAGGAAGCGCTTACTCCATTGCAGTTCTCGCTTCTTCTGTTGCAGGCACCATCGCTGGCGCAGGCGCCAAAAGGTCGCGGTGAACGCGTGCTTGTATGGCCGGGGTTTGGTGTCGGCAACTCATCAACAATACTTTTGCGCAGCTATCTCAGTTTCCTCGGTTATCGCCCGCAGGGCTGGTCTCTGGGAACTAACAATGGCAACGTACTCCATACCCTCAAACAGCTAAAAGCGGACCTGCTGGCGGACGAATCATCAGAGCCCGTCTACCTGGTCGGCTGGAGCCTCGGTGGTTACCTGGCGCGAGAGGTTGCACGGGATTGTCCTGAAAAGGTAAAACACGTGGTGACGCTGGGTAGCCCGGTGGTCGGCGGACCAAAATACACCTCGGTAGCTGGCGCGTTCTCGCGACGGGGAGAATCAATCGATGAGATCGAGCGTCTGGTTGACGCCCGCTATGACGTACCGTTGCAAGTTCCCATTACGGCCATCTATTCAAAAGCTGACGGCGTGGTCACCTGGGAGGCGTGTATCGATCATCGCAGCCCCGACGTTGAACATATTGAAGTGTTCAGTTCTCACACAGGGCTTGGCTTTTCACCCCAGGCTTATCACATCCTCGCAGATCGTCTCGCGGCCAGCGCTAAAGCTAATGGAAAATAGTGACAACAACATTGAGGTGGCGCTGTTCCCTATCCCCAACGCAGTTGCATTCCCCGGGGTTGATTTGCCCTTGCATGTTTTCGAACCTCGATACCGTCAACTGATCAACGACTGCGTGAGCAACAATAGATTGGTTGGCGTCAGCCATACGCTGAAGACCATCCATCAACCCGAAAAGCAACAGACTCTGGAGCAGGCTTTGAGTTCCAACCAGGCGACGTACAAACCAACAGAAGTATTTTCCGCCGGCGCCTGTGAAGTTCTGGAAACAACTTCCGACGGGCGCATCATTGCCAACGTGGCCATCAATCAGCGGCTCAGCCTGGTTGAAGAAGTGCAATCTCTGCCCTACCGCATTGTGATCTGCACCGAACTGAAAGACGAAGCATCGCAGACACCCTCTGAGGACGCAGATCTGCAGATATCCATTAACAGACGCCTGATTGAAATAGTAGGAGACGAACAGCCGGACCTGGCAGAAGCGCTTTCCAACCCTGACTGGATAAGTCTCGATCCCGGCGCTTACAGTTTCAGGATCTTTCAGTTTCTACGCTTTGACGCTGACCTTATGCAGTTGATTTTAGAAACCCAGAGCGCAAATACGCGTCTTGAAATGATATGGGACCTTCTCCAACCGAGATCACAGTAAATCGCGTATGCAGCTACCCGCTCAAATCGCTTTCCAGTAGAGGTATGGATAGTCGACATTTGGGCTCACACACACTCTGTATCCCTGTGTCTCGAAATAAGACCGAGACACTCGTTGCGCCTTGACCAGAAGCCCTGCGCAGCCTGATTCGCGAGCTCGATGGATGACCGCCTGCTGCAGAATTGTGCCAATCCCGGATCGCTGCGAATGAGCCTGGACATAAAGCCCATGCAGCAACGCACAACGGGTTCCATGCATTCCAACGAAACTTGTGTCCTTGGATAACATCGCTACCCCCTTACCTGCGCCATCCTGATCTAACAGAAAGCACTGGAACTCTGCCAGATCAGACTGCGAATACTGCAACAAAGGTAGCGAGAGGCGCTTCAAACGATCAGGGACTGGCCAGCTCGCAACAGCGGAGGCAACTATTCTATTCACCACAACGAGATCTGCTGCAGCCGCCATTTTCACTAGGAATTGGCCTTCTGCAGCTGCATGACTACTTTTCGACATAATTAGACGATTCTTAGACATATTAGACCTATAGTACCTTATTATTGGATTTTGGTCGCGAAAAGGCAGATAATAAATAGATATGGCAACATCTGTCCTATATTTGTCCAATTATTTCCAGGAAGGTAATTACTATGAGATTTGAAACAAACCGACGCAACTTCTTACGGAAATCTGCGCTTATCGCAGTCGCGCCCGCTGTGACGTACACCAGTCATGTCCACGCTGAAGACGTACTGATCGACGAGGCAGATCCCGCCGCCGCAGCGTTGGGATACAAACACGTTGCAGCTGAAGTCGACATTGCCAAATATCCAAAAAAGGCTGGTGCAGAAGGCGCCAAGCAGTTTTGTTGGAATTGTTCACTCTACCAACCCAAAACAGAAGAACTCGGTGGCTGTCAGATCTTCCCCGGGAAAAACGTAGCGGCTGCCGGGTGGTGCAACGTCTGGGCACCAAAAGCCTGAGGCTGACCCTTTCAGCCAGCGCCTTTTCGCACGTCTTCCATCCGGTAGGCGTGTGCTGCAGCGCCTGCAAATAACTCTGATTTCTCAGTCTGCGATGCGTTTTTCGCTATATGCTTGAACGCATTCCAGCAAACCTGATAGCTGCACCAGCGTTTCTGTACGGGAAAGTTTGACTCGAACATTGCACGGGAAGCTGAGAAGGTTTCGATACAATATTCAATCCAAGGACGCCAGGCGGCGGCCACCTCGAGTGAATCCGGCGGCAGACTACGGTCTCCCGAGTAATCCGGCATACGTATCGGCAGAGCCCCTAGTTTTACAAACACATTCGGGCGTTTGGAAACCTGCTGGATCGAACTAGACCAGGCTTTATAGACTTCATTCTTCTTACCCCGGTAGGGACCGCCCAGAATCGGACTGCCCACGTGGTTGAGCACAATCGTCAGATCGGGATGCTTGTCAGCCAGTCGCGCAACTTCTTCCAACTGCGTGTGATAAACCCAGCAATCCAGAGTCATGCCTAAACGGGTGAGCACTTCTGCCACAGCATCAACCTGCGGACTCATTAATAACTGTGCAACAGGGGAAACATTGTGAATTGAATCATCAGAATGCCATCCACTGGAAATTCTGATGCCGCGGAACCTGCCACCAGAGGCCTCAACATGCTTCTCCAACAACGGTTCAACTTTATCTCCCAACATCACATCGACATTACCAAACATGACGTCGCACGCCCGCGTGGAACCGAACTCACCGCTGGCACTCATGGCTGCCTGGCCTCGAACAAATTCAGTTTCACCTAAAGAGCGCTCCTCAAGCGGTCCACCCTGGCGATACATGGAGTGACACTCAGCAAACACGGAAGCAATAATTTTGTGACCGCTGGCCATATCTGCCGCCAGCTCGGGGAGCAGGTAGGTGTAACCATTGCGCAGCCAGAGATGATGATGGGGATCAATAATGGCAATGTCAGGCTCCAGAATTTTTTCCTGAAGCCTGTTAAGCCATTTGTCATCCGGCGCCGTTTGTCCCGTATTGGCTGCCAAGCCTAATCCAGATCTAACGGTCGGTAATAGTCTTTACCGGCTTGGGCAAACTCGGCACGAAACTTCATGAAAGACTCACCCGCTGACCCTTCAGCTGAAAGTGTCAGATCCTGACGAAAGAAATTTATACTATCAGGATGCAGGGAGCGGGCCATCAGCCAGTAATGCTCGGCTTTTTCGGCGTGACCTTTTTCACGAAAAAAGTTGCCCAGTCGAAAGGCGGCTTCAGCCTGCTCCTGTTCTGGTGTCCGCTTGCGGATATTGTCAACAACTGTAGCGGCAGCCTGAACATAGACACTGGCAGCACCGTTGCGTACCCAGTCTTTCAGTGCAGGCGCGTAAGCATCCGTACCACCAAAAGAGTGTGTTTTGGCATAAGTACCCTCGTCGATACGAACAATGTTGCCCGCCTCATCAACCCAGGCGGCCGACGGTACGTTGACAAAATTGAACGCGCTGCTGATGGCATGGTTAACGTCCACGATCTGTACGTAGCTGGCATTAGCCGCATCAAAAATCGGACCAGCAACAGCTTCGCCACCGGTATCCTGAGCTGCAGAGATAATGACAAAATCAGGATCGTTTAATTCTTCATAGATAGATTGCCACACGGACACATCAAGTTGGCAGCCTCACCACGACGACCAGGTGATGATCAGGGCTTTCTTACCCTTGAAGTCAGACATTCTAACGACATTACCCTGCCGATCCTGAATTTCAAATTCAGGCGCTTTGGCATTGGCAAACATCGACTGCCGGGTTACCGGCATCTCGCCAAAACTCCACACACGAGTGTCATCGTCAGCAACCCAGGCCTGCTCCATCAAATCCGCAAACGCGGCGACGTTAACCCACTGCTTGTTGTCGACTGTCTTCAGCAGATCTGAATCCCGCCGCAACGGAATGCACAAATCGTCCAGACAGGCCCCTTCAGGCTTGAGGACAAAGCCATTGATCCTTGTCAGATCTTCTGGTGACACCCATAAACCAGGCGCTTGCAGGATGTGTTCAACAACAACTGTCTTGTCACGAACGAGGACGATAGCGCCACCCTCAGGACCAAAGCCTGCTTTCTCGAAGGGATTACGCAGATCCGGGCGGGCCATAATTGCAGGGGGCATGTGATCTCCTGTTTTGCAGATTAACTAAACTGGACGCTTAAAACGTATCAGGAAAACCCAGTACTGGTTCACTGACCATCACCCGACGATTTTGATCCCATTCGTTCGATAACATCCAGCAGTACGCCGGGAAGAGGAAATACTATCGTAGAGCTTTTTTCTCCGGCAATTTCGGTCAGGGTCTGCAGATAACGCAACTGCATTGCGCCGTTTTCCTGGGATAACAGTTTTGCGGCTTCCACCAGCTTGCCAGCCGCCTGCTCTTCTCCGTTGGCGTGGATCACTTTGGCACGACGGACGCGCTCTGCTTCTGCCTGTTTGGCGATGGCACGAATCATACTTTCATCGATATCAACGTGTTTAATCTCGACGTTGGAAACTTTTATACCCCACTGGTCTGTCTGCTGATCGAGGATTTCCTGAATATCATGATTGAGCCGCTCACGCTGTGCCAACAGTTCGTCCAGCTCATGCTGACCGAGCACTGAACGCAAAGTGGTCTGGGCTAACTGGCCGGTAGCTTCCATAAAGTTCTCAACGTTAATGATGGCCCGTTCGGGGTCCACGACCCGGAAGTAAAGTACCGCATTCACTTTGACTGAGACATTATCCTTTGTGATCAGGTCCTGGGTGGGTATATCTGATACCACTGTCCGCAGATCAACGCGTATCATCTGTTGCAGAATAGGGATGATGATTACCAGGCCCGGGCCTTTGACCCGATAAAATCGACCCAGCATAAACACCACACCCCGTTCATATTCACGCAGAATTCTGAATGCTGAAAAAAGCAGGCCAAGCACAACGGTGGTGATGACAATCGTAAAAATTTCCATCTCTAAATCTCCTTGCTGACTTCCAAAACAAGACCCTCGATGCCATCCACACGAACGTCATCCCCTACAGAACAGGCACTGCGACTGCGCGCACGCCAGGATTCCCCAAAAGCCCAGACCTGCCCCTGAAAGACATCTTCGTGCGGGATAAACGTTTGTGTGACAGTGGCATGCCCGCCAATCATGGCTTCCATACCGGAAACAATCTT
>Ga0180435_10007754_pt1 | contig 10201 bp, 12 predicted proteins | sample SS_ome_3_FD_132467 | JGI IMG/M metagenome (GOLD analysis project Ga0180435, IMG submission 132467) | Hypersaline lake sediment archaeal communities from the Salton Sea, California, USA - SS_3_S_1 metaG | ecosystem: Environmental > Aquatic > Non-marine Saline and Alkaline > Hypersaline >... | reverse complement strand
TCTGGCTTCCCAGTCTATCGTAACAAGTGGGCAGGCATGGGTACGCTGCAGCGTCGCTATGGCGGCTGTAACAAGCAGGTACGTGCTAAACCATTCAAAGCTCAGAGTGATGAATACAATGCACTCGAGTACTTCCACACCTACATGAGTAACGGTCTGGAAATCAATGGTCCTAGCCAGAGGAAATAATCTTAAGGCTAAGCCCTAAAGATTTTATCCAGAAAAAGAAAAAGCCCTGAACAATGTTCAGGGCTTTTTTTATGCCATTCTGGTAATGGCTGATATGGTGGGCCGTCTGCGACTCGAACGCAGGACCAACGGATTAAAAGTCCGGTGCTCTACCAACTGAGCTAACGGCCCATATCCTTGATTCATCTATTCCGTGGAAATCATCATGAAAACCATTATGGAAATCAACAAATATGAAGGCGCGAATCATACATGGAGTCAGGCTAAAAAACAATGAAATATTGCCAGATTAGGCTGAAAAATATCTCGTCGTATCCACAATACCCGCATCTTCAAAGCCTTTTCGACGCAACTGGCAGGAATCACAATGACCACAGGCTTCACCATCATCATTGGCCTGGTAACAGGAAACTGTCAGCGCATAGTCGACACCCAGATCATCGCCAGTTTTCACGATCTCGGCCTTGGTCATATCGATCAGTGGAGTATGTATCGTCAGATGATGCCCCTCGACACCGGCTTTAGTCGCCAGGTTTGCCATTTCTTCATATGCCCTGATGAACTCGGGACGGCAATCGGGATAACCTGAATAGTCGACTGCATTGACACCGATAAAGATATCCTGAGCCGCCTTCACCTCGGCGACTGCCAGGGCATAGGACAGAAACAGGGTATTTCTTGCAGGTACATAGGTCACCGGGATGTCATCTGTCTGCTCAGCTTCCACATCTTCCGGAACAGCGATAGATCTGTCGGTAAGCGCGGAACCTGTCATTACCCCGGCATCGATACGGATAACCTGGAGGCTTGCCCCCACACTGTCTGCCAGCTTGCTGGCGGCATTGATCTCGGACATGCTCCGCTGCCCATAATCAAAACTCAGGGCATGGCAAACATATTCCTGGTTAGCGATCGCAAGGACAGTCGCTGAATCCAGCCCGCCGGAAAGCAGGACGATGGCTTTTTTACTTGGTTTGGTCATATGACTGGAACATATCGTATATAAGCGGTTAAGTATTCAGGGGTACCCAGTAGATGCATGCAGCCTGGATCAAACACCAGGTTTGTCACCCCAGAGGTATTTATGCAGTTGCACCTGGAAGCGCACATCGAGTTGATCCTGCAAAATCCATTCAGCCAGTTCTGTTGCATCCAGTGTACCGCTGCATGGTGAAAACAGCACCTCACAGGCAGTTACAAGCTTATACTGATCCAGTATCGCCCGGCTCCACTCATAATCAGCCCGGTCACAGATAACAAATTTAACCTGGTCATAACCGTTCAGGTGAGCAAAATTACTATAAAGGTTCTTATCTTCTTCCCCTGATGCCGGTGTCTTCACATCGATCACCTTGTTCACCCGGTCATCGACGTTATCGACCTTGATAGCCCCACTGGTCTCAAGCGACACTTCATAGCCGACGTCACATAATCTTTCGAGGAATGGAATACAGTTCTTCTGTGCCAGCGGTTCGCCGCCGGTGACCGTGACATGCCGTGTTTTATACTTCTTGATCTCTTCGATTATTTCATCGAAGCCCATCCACTCGCCACCTGTGAAAGCATATTCGGTATCGCAGTAACCGCATCTCAGAGGACAGCCTGTCAGGCGTACGAAAACCGTTGGAAGGCCGACATTTCGGGCCTCACCCTGAAGCGAATAAAATATCTCTGTTATCTTGAGACGGGTGGTCAGAGGGGTGGATTGATCAGCTGATGCTTGATCAGCATTATCTTGTGGCATTTCGGAGGAAATAGAATAGAGCGGCGTTTAATGCCCTTCTCGCTTCATGCGCTGCAGGCGCTCGTTCGCTTTTTTAGCCACCGTAGTATCAGGATAGAGTTTTATCACCTGCTGCAGAGCTTCTCTTGCTGCTGACCAGTTCTTCAGCTCAAAATAGACGTAACCGATTTTCAGACGGGCGCCCGGGTTCTTCGTGCTTTCAGGATACTGCGCGATCAGTTGCTGGAATTCGGTGAGCGCTTTATTGTATTCACGAGAGACATAGTTGGCCTCCCCTAGCCAGTACTGCGCATTATCTGCATATTTACTGTTCGGGTAGCTTTTTTTGAATGCCTCGAAGGCCTCGATAGATTGCTTGTACTGCCCTTCTTTCAACAGTGCAAACGCTTTAGAATAGGCTTCCTGACCATCGGTATCGCCCGCGACAACAACCGGTGATTTTACTGTAGTAGTCGTATTCGGCGGTGGCACGGGTGCGGCAGATACCCCCTTATTACGGCCGCCGGCTTCGACATTATTAATCCTGCGATCCATATCGAGATACAGGTTTCGCTGACGCTGTTTCATACTTTCCAGTACATATTCCTGCTGTTCGATCGGTTCACGTAGCGCCGAAACCTCTTCACGCAGCATCTGTATAGTCTGGGTCTGTTCACGGAGCACATCAGAACTGATCAATCGTTCGAGACGCTGGATTCGCTGCTGATCACTCAGTTTGGACAGCGCCTCATCTGCTGCTTGTACTTGACTGCATGCCAGCAAGCTGCAGGCCACCAGGCTAACTTTCATCATCTCAAATTTCATACTTATATTCTTCATCTCTCGCCACTTCTCAAGTTATCAAGCACTCGAGCCTTCGACTATCTCACAGGGAGGAATATTCTATCTCATCCTGAACGCTATTGATAAACAATCTCAACACGACGATTGAGACTCATCGACTCTTCATCACGACCAAAAGCTACAGGTTTCTCTTCACCAAAACTGATGATCGATATCTGATCAGCACTCGCACCTTCGTACAGCATCAGCTGCTTGACCGCTTCTGCACGACGTTCAGCCAGTGCGATGTTGTATTCCCTTGAGCCACGCTCGTCTGCATGGCCTTCGAGGCGCACGCTTGCGCTGGTATTGAATGACAGGTATTTACCGTGATGCTTTACCAGTTCGACATAATCATCACCGACCGTATTGCTGTCGAAAGCAAAGTAGACAATCTTTTCTGACAGCACATTGTTCGGATCATCGATCGCGCCTTTTTCATACGAAACCAGCTTGGAACCTGCTACACCGCCGTCTATCGCAGTACCGCCGATACCTGAACCGCCATCGATACCGCCCGCTGTGGCACCAGAATCGCTTCCATCAACACCTGAAACAGTTGAATCTGTAGAGCCATCACCATCAGGCTTAATGCGCTCTCCACCACATGCTGCCAATACCAGTGCAAGCGCAGATACGTATAATAATTTTCTCATTCTGTTATTCCCCGTTTTATGCTTTTCGCTTTATTTCTTTTCAATAATTACGATTTTTGTCTCATTTAACTATCGCTAGCTTTGGGCGGCCTGCTGTACATCACCCCTGCTCTAAATCACCAAGTCACTATAACGCGCGCAGACTTGCTATAAGATACGACAAAACCACTAAAGTTCTATTGTTTTTCAACGCTATTTTCTTACTGCTGATACCTCTGCCGCTCAATATCTGACCGCCGCCCATGCAGGCTCCCTTACCTCACCATCGGTAAATGCCAGTCGTTGTTTCTGTCGTCCATCGACCGATACCGCAGCAAGTACCGCTTCCCTCTTCTCCTGCGAGGCAAACAGGATCATGCTGTTGTTGGGTGCATACTCAGGAGACTCATCCAGCGGTCCATCCGTTAGTATCCTCGATGATTTCGTCGCCACCTCCAGCAGTGCAATTCGGTACACACTTCCCTCACCATGGACATAGGCAACCGTCTTACCATCGGGAGAAACCGTCGCACTGGCGTTATAGTTGCCCTCGTAGGTCAGGCGCTCCGGTTTCACACCCGATCTGGCCGCCTGCTTGTAGAGCTGGGGCTTACCGCTGCGGCTGGATGTGTAAACGATGGATTTTCCATCCGGCATCCAGGCTGGCTCGGTATCGATCGACCAGTGATTGGTGATCCGTTTAAGCTTGTTATCGGCAAGATTCAGGATATAAATATCCGGGTTACCATCTTTCGATAATGTCATCGCCAGCTTCGAACCATCCGGTGACCACACAGGGGAACCATTCAGACCCTTATATTTCGAGCGACTCTGCCTTACACCGGTACGGATATTATGAGTAAATATCTCGGCCTGGCCACTCTCGAATGAAACATATGCCAGCTTTGATCCATCCGGTGACCACGAAGGCGACATGATGGGCTGATCAGAAGTCAGCAATGTCTGCGGATTGTAACCGTCAGTATCCGATACCTGCAGACGGGACACATGTGACTTAGCGTCACGTTTTGACGTCACGTAGGCAATTCGCGTACTGAATGCACCGGGCAGGCCAGTGATATGGGTGAAGATATAGTCACTGATCTGATGCGCCACACCGCGGATGGTCTTATCTGTTGCGGTGAAGCTGTAACCCAGTACCTGTTTGGCCTTAAGGATGTCGACGAGGCGAAACTCGATTTTGTATGTCGCATCCGGTTGCCTGGTCACACTGCCGAACACGATATGATCCATGCCGGCAATACGCCATGTTTTGTAATGCACATCTGCCAGCGTCTGCGGCCTTGCGATCAGGTCCTTCTCAGCGACCGGTGAGAATTTACCGCTTCGCGCCAGGTCCGAGACGATGATTGCTGAAACATCACCATGCGCCAGCTTGTTTGCCCCTTTCCATTGAAACGGGATAACCGCGATAGGCAGTGCGCCTTCGAAGCCTTCAGTGATGTCGATCTTCAATACCGCCTGAGAGGCTGCTGCATAGCCTAACAGGAACAGTGTAATTATTATTTTTTTTATCATATTCAGTACTTTGTATCATCGAGTGAAACCTTCTCACTCAACATGTAATTATCCTGATTTAATGTGGTTTAAAGGTAAAGTGAATCTCACGCTGAAACAGTTCAGGGTCAGGCGGTGTCGGTAAAGGTGACGCTTTTCTAACCGCACGCTCAACCGAACGCTGAAAGGTGTTATCGCCGGTGCATGATTGAACGATTACATCGAGCACATCACCGGATATAGCCTGTATCACTCGCACTTCACAACTCTGCTCTTCAGCATTGCCAACAGGACGAAGCCAGTTATTCTCAACATGTTGACGTATCTGAATAATATATTGCTCACCTTGTGTCTGCAATCGTGCGGCACGTTCAGCCTGCCGCCGCGCTTCTTCTTCCCTGAGCTCTTCTTCACGTAGCGCGCGTTCGAAATCAGCTTTTTCTTCTGCCCGGCGTTTTCGCTCATCTTCCTCTCTACGCTTCTTCTCGGCAGCCAGCTTCTCTCTTTCAAGCCGCTCTTTTTCCAGGCGCTCTTTTTCCTTCTTCTCTCGAGCCAGGCGCTCAGCTTCTCGCTTCTCTGCCGCCAGCTTTTCCTTTTTGATGCGTTCCTGCTCTTTCTTTTTAGCCAGTGCCAGTGCCTTGGCTTTCTCATCCGCTTTTTTCTTTTCTGCTGCCTTTTTACGTTTTAGCTCATCGGCCTTTTTCTTCTCTGCGAGGCGTTTCTTCTCGAGCTGTTTTTTCTCAAGCGCCTTTTTACGTTCTAACTCAGCCTGACGTTTCTTCTCTGCCGCCTTCTTTGCGGCTTGTTGCGCTGCCAGCTCTTTCTGTTTCTCACGCTCGTCATATTTTTTTGCATCCACCGCAACCGCATCGATGATGACATTCTTCTTCGCCTTTGGCATCGGCGGCGCTTCATTATCCGCCAGGTTGATACTCAGCAACACCAGGAGCCCCAGATGCACCACGATGACCAGCGCGAGTATCCACGGGTGCTTCCTGATTTCTGTTAGTAGACCTGACGAGCTCATTCAACTTTATCCATCTCAAGCGGGGCGATTTCAGCCAGCTAGTTCCGTCACCGATTATGGCTGCTCGGTCATCAGACCGACCTTTTCCACACCCGCAGACTGCAGTAATACCATGGCTGTCGTTACCGAGCCATAATCAGCATCTTTGTCGCCGCGTACTAACACCGGGGTCTGAGGCTTCTGTTTCAGAACCAGCGAGATAACTTTGATTATCGTTTCATCCGACACCGGCTCCTTTGGGTTATCACCGATATTCAGGTAGTACTCACCGGTCTTGCCTACGGCTAGTATCACCGGCTCCTGCTGCTCAGGCGGCAGTGAGTTCGCTGCCGCCTGAGGCAGTTCGATCTCGACACCCTGTTGCACGATGGGCGCGGTAATCATGAAAATAATCAGTAGCACCAGCATCACATCAATGTAAGGCACGACGTTGATCTCTGATACTGCTCGACGCTTTTTAGCCATATCGCTTACCTGTCACCTATAGCTCGCACAGTCACCAAATCAGGCGACTTCTTCGCCCGCAGCCGGGGAAGCATGACTCTGTACACTCTGCGCCTGGCTCTGACGCTGCAGGATGGTGGCAAACTCTTCGGCGAAGTTCTCATAGGTACTTGACAGGCGGTCCACCTTCTCTGCATAGCGGTTATAAGCGATGACCGCGGGGATCGCGGCGAACAGACCCATCGCCGTGGCGATGAGCGCTTCAGCGATACCCGGCGCGACCATGGCGAGGCTTGCATGCTCGACTGCACCGAGAGCGATGAAAGAACGCATGATCCCCCATACGGTACCGAACAGGCCGATGTAAGGGCTGATCGAACCGATGGTCGCCAGCATCGACAGATGTGCATCGAGATGATCTTCCTCACGCGCCACCGCCACTTTCATACTGCGCTGAACACCTGCCAGCATCATCTCGGTATTGGCCTTGTTCTTGTGCGTACGGATATACTCGGCAAAACCGGACTCGAATATCTTCGCCACACCACGTTGCTCACCGGATTTGCGTTTCACCTGCTGAAAGAGATCGGACAGGTTGATACCCGACCAGAACTGGTCTTCGAAGCGGATCGCCTCCTCTTTCGCCAGTTTCAGTACCTTGTATTTCAAAGTGATGACGACCCATGAGAGCACCGATGCTGACAACAAAATCAGCATCACGATCTGCACCAGGATACTGGCGTCGGCTACCAGTGCATATAAGGACATATCAGCTTCCACTTTCAGACTCCTCGGTAAGCATGTGGTTAATCTTTTGTATGATCGACGCAGGAATGACCTGTGGTGTGAACCTTTCAGCGTTGAGACAGGCTATCTTTATCTCGGCATCACACAGCAAACTGCCTACGGGCGCATTCTCATGGTGCGTTGTCTGCAGAAAGACTGACTGATTGAAATTAATACTGGCTTTGCCCAGCAAGGTAAGCGATGTGACCACGTTTAACTCATCATTAAATCTGGCCGGTTTTTTATATTGGACATTGGCGCTGTGCACCGCAAATATAATTCCCAGCTCTTGTTGTAATTTATCCTGCTCAAATCCTATATTGCGCAGTAACTCGGTGCGCGCACGTTCCATGAACTTAAGATAGTTGGCGTAATAGACAACTCCACCCGCGTCAGTATCTTCGTAGTAGACACGAACCGGCCAGGAAAATTCCTTGTGATGTGTATTCATTGCTTATTTTTTATAGTTTTTATCCAGGCATCGATGAGTGTTGAATGACAGTTCATCTGAAAACCATGCCCAATATTCTCTATTAGGACTCGTCAGGACAGGTCGAAATCTTTCGGATCAGGTACTGCCTGTTCGCTGTTCAGCCTGTCAGGCGCATTCATGCCGAAATGTTTATAGACATTCGGTGTTGCGATACGTCCTCTCGGTGTACGCATGAGATAACCCTGCTGGATCAGATAAGGCTCAATCACATCTTCGATGGTATCGCGCTCTTCACCGATCGCCGCAGCCAGGTTTTCAACCCCGACCGGGCCGCCGTTAAATTTCTCTATGATGGCCAAGAGTAAACGCCTGTCCATTATATCAAAGCCCAGCGGATCGACTTTCAGTAATTCCAGTGCTTTTGCCGCAATATCTTCATTCACCTTGCCATCCGACTTAACTTCCGCGTAATCACGTACCCTGCGCAGCAAGCGATTGACTATACGTGGTGTACCGCGGGCTCGGCGAGCGATCTCGGCCGCCCCTTCATCGTCAGTCTGCACGTTCAGGATATCGGCTGAACGTTTAACGATATGGCTCAGATCCTTGAGACCATAGAAATCGAGACGCAAAACGATACCGAAACGATCACGAAGCGGCGAGGTCAACGAACCGGCGCGGGTCGTCGCACCGACCAGGGTAAACGGCGGCAGGTCGAGCTTGATCGAACGCGCTGCCGGCCCTTCACCGATCATGATATCCAGCTGATGGTCTTCCATCGCCGGATACAGCACTTCCTCGACCACCGGGCTGAGGCGATGTATCTCATCGATAAACAGTACGTCATGCGGTTCGAGGTTGGTCAATAATGCAGCCAGGTCACCCTGCTTTTCCAGTACCGGCCCCGAAGTTGAATGCAGATTAGCACCCATCTCATTGGCGACGATATGCGCCAGCGTGGTCTTGCCCAGCCCCGGTGGGCCGAAGAATAATATGTGGTCAAGCGCTTCACCGCGTGCTTTTGCCGCCGGGATAAATATTTCCAGCTGCTCGGTGACAGCCGGCTGCCCCTGGTAATCTTTCAGATACTGGGGGCGGATAGCACGGTCGATGGCTACCTCGCCATCGATCTTCTCGGCAGACAATACCGGGTTATCGCTCATCATGCACTCCCCTGTAAGGCAGCACGGATGATCTCTTCGGTAGATTTGCCTTCGACATCCAGGGTACGGATCATCTGACTCGCCTGCTGTGCTTTATATCCTAACGATACCAGGGCGCTCACTGCATCATTCACCGGGTTGGCCTGCGCTTCTACCGGTGCGGCAACACCGGGCAGTTTGATCGAGTCGTCTTTCTCCAGACGGTCCTTAAGTTCGATGACCAGGCGTTCCGCAGTCTTCTTGCCGACGCCCGGAAGCTGTGTCAGTGCTTTGCTGTCGCCTTCCATGATACAGCGAGAGAAATCCTCTGCACTCATGCCAGAAAGGATGGTGAGCGCAAGTTTGGGGCCGACACCGCTTATGCGGATAAGGTTGCGGAACATCAGTCTCTCTGAGATTGAATGAAAACCGTATAACAGCTGCGCATCTTCACGCACCACCATATGCGTGTGCAGGGTAATCTTTTCGCCGCACTCCGGCAGATTGTAGAAGGTAGACATCGATGCTTCGAGCTCATAGCCAAGCCCCTGCACATCGACGAGAAGCGCAGGCGGCTGTTTGTCCAGCAGGATACCGGTTATACGTCCAATCATAGTATGTTGTTCATCTGCTTAAGACCTCATTATCTCCAGCGACCGCCACGCACTTTGCTAGCGATGCCCAGAGATTTCACTTGCATGTGGTTCGCATGACAGACCGCAATAGCCAGGCCGTCCGCCTCATCACTCTGCGGCTCAAAATCCAGCTTTAATAATAATTTCATCATCTGCTGTATCTGGCCCTTATCTGCAGAACCCGTGCCGACCACGGCTTTCTTGATCGCCCGCGGTGTATATTCACCGACATCAAGATTTGCATTAATGCCTGCGCAGATAGCTGCCCCGCGAGCCTGGCCCAGTTTGAGCGCCGAATCGACATTCTTGTTGACGAAGACCTGTTCCACGCCCATGGTCGCAGGCTGCCACTTCTCGATGATGAGGCGGATCTCGTTAAAGATTGAACCGAGACGATCAGGCAACTCGTCGCCCTTGATATTGATGTGACCACTGGCTACATAGTTATGACGAAAACCATCACTGTCGATGATACCGTAGCCGGTACAGCGTGAGCCGGGATCGATACCAATAATGCGAGCTATCTCAGACATTTATTATTATTTTAATCATTGCTGGAGCAGTATGAACACTGTTATTTAGCTATTTCTGGACGTTATATCAGTGTTGTTTGACTGTAGAGTCTACCATTGCAAGGGGTGTTGGGTAAGGGGGTATTGGGGCGTCACAAACTTTACTTTAGTACTTTTCATTTGGCCGTGAATTTCGCCTTTTACGGCGAATTACTTTTTTTCTACAGCTAAAAAAAGTAATCAAAAAAAGCCGTCACTACGCTTGTCGCCCCCTGTAAAAAAACAGGGGGTACCCATTGCCCCGTCACTGTTCT
>Ga0180435_10007752_pt1 | contig 10204 bp, 10 predicted proteins | sample SS_ome_3_FD_132467 | JGI IMG/M metagenome (GOLD analysis project Ga0180435, IMG submission 132467) | Hypersaline lake sediment archaeal communities from the Salton Sea, California, USA - SS_3_S_1 metaG | ecosystem: Environmental > Aquatic > Non-marine Saline and Alkaline > Hypersaline >... | reverse complement strand
TCCCTTCATTTTTGCGGCAGCAAATCCCGAACCAAACTCTATGCCTTTGATGGCCGGAATGGAGAAAATCATATGACTCATTACGGCCTCCACGGAATTAAAAAAGGGCTCTCCCAAAGCTGTTGGTACTTCCCCGATCCTGCATTCAATGATCCCCCCAATGGAGTCCTCCTCTTTAACGGCTTTATTAACAGCCTCTTCCAACTCTGAACTTCCCCCAAGTTCCAGAATGGAGGCCTTCAGCCGGGTGGGAGCTATAATTTTTTTGGCGATTACACCTGCTGCAACCAGAGCCAATGTCAACCGGCCTGAAAAATGACCCCCTCCGCGGTAATCCTGGTAACCTCCGAATTTTTGATGAGCAGTAAAGTCGGCATGTCCAGGTCTGGGAGTATCCTTAAGATTGCTGTAATCGCGTGAACGGGTATTGGTATTATCAAATTGCACCATCAGCGGGGCTCCGGTGCTGTAACCGTCAAAGACTCCACTCATTATGCGGGCCTGGTCCGGTTCCTTTCGGGGTGTGGTTCCGACGGCACCGCTTTTTCTTCTGGCCAGTTCAGCATCAAAATCGGAAACACTCAGGGCTATGCCGGCCGGACAGCCGTCCACCACCACCCCCACCGATGTACCATGCGATTCTCCGTAAATACCGATCCTGAATAGTGTACCAAATGAATTCATGACTTGTCTAAAACTTTAAAGATCTCTTTCATCTCTTGAAAACTCAGTTGTCCGGGAGCTGTCTCCTTTCCTTCTTCCAACGATGCAAAGGTAAATGCTCCGCCCAGATAAGGTGCAAGCACCCTTAAAATTCTGCCCTGGGAGCCCATGCCCAGTATCACTTTTTGTCCCGGAATTTTATACAGGGCCAGCAGGGTTAGCAGATCGTCGTAGCCATGAACCTGGGTGGCAATTTTAGCCACATCTCCTCCCTTTTCAAAACAGGCAATCATCACAGATTCCAGGTCCTCAAGACCCGGCGTCCTCTCAAAATTGTGGTAGGAAAGGATGAGCTTTTTGCCATAACGCTCTGCACTTGCCTTAACATCCCCGATAAATTGACTGGTAGATTCTGTTTCCACATCCACATAGGCTGCTCCGAGCTCAAGACCTTTCTTCAGCAGGCTCAGTCGTTCTTCTTCTGAAAAAATTCCCGGTCTGCAGGTCACCACGACCGGAAGGTCCGGGGGAATGAGGGAAAAGAGTTTTTCCGGTTTTTCACCAATCAGGTCCAGTCTGAGTTCCAGCATCCCGGCACCCGATTCTGCAGCCTTAAGCAGCTGATCGCTATGGGATACGCTAACACAGATCATGCACTATACTTTTTAACTCCTTTAGTTCCTTGGGCAGGATCACCGTACTCCCCATTCCATCGAGAAGCACCAGATGGACTTCCTGTCCGCTTTTCTTCTTATCCTTACGAATATTCAGAAACAGCTCTTCCGGGTCGAGTCTCATATCTACGGGGAGACCTGCAGCTGAAATCAGTTTTTCAAGTCGCTCCACCTCAGTCACAGGAAGTAGCTTTAACTGGTTTGATAGCCTGGCTGCCAGAATCATACCCATTGCCACTGCCTCTCCGTGAAGAATCTTGTGGTGACGTTCTATGGCATGTCCCAGGGTATGTCCGAAATTCAGGATTCGTCGCAGATCAGATTCTCTCTCGTCCTTTTCCACCACTTTTACCTTTATGGCAGCAGAAATAGTTACTACGTGTTCAAGTACTCCCAGGTCCTGCTTAAGCAAGGCTTCCATATGCTCCTCCAGGTAATCCAAAAAGCTGGCATCCCAAATGGCCCCGTATTTTATGACTTCGGCGATCCCCGAGACATACTCCCTGTGTGCCAGCGTGCCCAGCAGGCTCAGGTCGCACCAGACAAATGAGGGTTGACGAAAATCACCCACCATGTTTTTATAGCCATCCAGATTTACTCCATTCTTACCTCCGATGCTTGCATCGACCATACCCAGCAAGGTGGTCGAGATAAAACCAAAACTTACTCCCCTTAAATAGGTGGAAGCCACAAATCCTGCCAGGTCGGTGGCAAGTCCACCCCCTACTCCCACGAGTAAAGCAGAGCGATCGGCTTCAAGTTCAACCAGTTCGCGGTATACATTTTCAACCGTTTGAAGGGTTTTGTAAGTTTCTCCGGATGGAAGTGTGACGGTTCTGAAGGACTCGAAAATGTCGTGATGCTGACATAGCACATGTTCATCCACCAGCAGGATGGGTTCTGGCTGCAGGGAGGTCAGATCAGAACTAAGACCTTCGCCCACAAGGATTTCAGTACTTCCGGCAGGAGTATTTAAATGTATTTTTTGCATGCTATCTACTCTTCGTTCATAACACTGGTCTGATGATTGATCGATTCCTGGTGAATAGACCGGAACAATTTAATAATAAACTCTTCACTAAGCCCTTTTCTGTCACCTAGTTGTAACCTGGTTTTCAACATGTCATCCCAGCGTTTGGTTTGAAGGATGGTGATGTTGTTGTCTTTTTTGTAGGATCCGATTTTCTCACTTACCTGCATACGGTCCTCCAGCAGGTTCAGGATTTTATCATCCAGTTTATCGATCTGGTCACGGAGCTCGGCCAGGGTCAGCATCAGATCCTGTGCAATATCTGGTTCACGAAAAATCAGGCGGTCCAGGATCTGTTTCAATCCCTCGGGAGTAACCTGTTGCTTGGCATCACTCAGTGCCTTGTCGGGATTGCAATGGGTTTCAATGATGAGACCGTCGAAATTCAGGTCCATGGCCTTTTGTGAAATATCATAGAGAAATTCACGGTTGCCACAAATGTGACTGGGATCCGTAATGATGGGCATTTCGGGTATCCTTCTGCGAAGCTCAATGGGAACCTGCCACTGGGGGACATTTCGATACAGGGTTTTATCATAACTGGAGAAGCCACGATGTATGGCGGCCATCTGCTTGATGCCCGAATTGTTTATCCTCTCGATGGCTCCTATCCACAGGTCCACATCCGGATTCACAGGATTTTTGACCATGACAGGAATGTTTACCCCTCTCAGGCTGTCAGCTATGTCCTGCACTGCAAAGGGATTGGCCGATGTCCTGGCGCCTATCCAGAGAATATCCACACCATACTTCAATGCTTCATAAACGTGCTTAACGTTGGCCACCTCTGTGGATACCAGCATTCCGGTTTCCTTTTTGACTGTCTGAAGCCACTGGAGTCCGATGGAGCCCACACCTTCAAAAGCATTGGGCCGGGTCCGGGGTTTCCATATACCGGCCCGGAATATTTTCAGTCCCATACCGGCCAGCTGAGTAGCCGTGTTCATTACTTGTTCTTCAGTCTCTGCGCTGCAGGGACCCGCCATTATCACGGGTTTCGTGAAAATTTGTCCGTCCAGGGATATGGGTTCCAGGTCTACATCTACTACCATAACATTGCTTTATTCAATTACAGATTTTCCTTTTTTATACTCTCCTAAGATTCCCAGTGAAGGGGTAAATGGATCTATGGCCTCCAGGGATTTTTTATACATATCGTAGTCATTGATCTCCACATCCACGAAAAACATGTATTCCCAGTCCTTTCCGACTATGGGCATGGATTGAATTTTGGCCAGGTTTATTTCGTAGTAGGAAAGAATGGAAAGGATCTTGGAAAGTGAACCAAACTTATGTGCCACTGTGAAGAAAATGGAGGCCTTATTCACCTCTTCCGTGGGAATGACAATGCCATTTTCCGCCAGTATCAAAAAGCGGGTATAGTTCATTTTATTGGTCTCGATGCTCCTGGCTATGATCTCCAGTCCATATTTCTCTGCCGCCATACGGCTGGCAATGGCTCCGGTTTCTTTGTCGCCCGATTCAGCGATATCCCCGGCGCTCAATGCTGTATCCATGCTTTCAACCAACTTGATGTGAGGCTGAGCATCAAAAAAATCCTGACACTGAAGGATGGCCATGGGGTGGGAATACACTTCCTTAAGATCTTCAAGCTTCACTCCGGGCATGGCCACCAGGTTTTGCTTGATCCGTAAATAGATCTCCCCGTTCACATGCATGCTGGAATTAATAATCAGATTGTAATTAGGAATGATGCTGCCTGCCAGGGAATTTTCTATGGCCATGATGCCAAAATCGCATTGCCTGTCCTTCAGGGTAAATACCATATCCCTGAAGGTATTCCTGGGAAGGATCTCAATATCCTCATTTTCAAAGTAATGATGGGCGGCGATTTCATGAAATGCACCGTATCCTCCCTGTATCGCGATTTTCTTAGCCATCTTTTTTACATAAAAAAACCCGACCTATTAGCCGGGTACCGAAAACATAAAGTGAGCCCGACCAGCTATCTGCAGGTAAAAAAATAAAAGAAATATGCTGAGCTACTGTATGCCATACTACTTACAATCGGGTGTAAACGTAAACATTTATTAGCAAAATAGCAAGTCCTCTAACAAATTGAAAGCAAGCCTGGGTCAAAGCTAAAGTTTTATTAATATTGCCTGCATGAAGAAGAAGGAGCTCTTTGATAAGGTAATTGAGTATTTTACCCAGGCCATGCCGGTGGCCGAAACCGAATTGGAATATACCGATCCTTACGAACTGATCGTAGCAGTTATTCTATCCGCCCAGTGCACCGACAAGCGGGTCAATATGCTCACTCCTGCATTTTTCAAGGAGTTCCCCGATTCCCAATCCCTGGCTGCTGCCGAGCAGGACCAGGTATTTGAGTTAATTAAAAGCTGTTCTTATCCCAACAACAAAGCCAAACACTTACTGGGCATGGCCCGGACCCTGGAAAATGAATTCGGGGGTGTGGTCCCCGATACCATGGAAGAGTTACAGCTCTTGCCGGGAGTAGGACGTAAAACTGCCAATGTGATACTTTCAGTGGCATTTCATAAGCCTGCCATGGCTGTCGATACCCATGTATTCAGAGTGGCGGCACGCATTGGTCTCACCAGAGGGGCGAAAAATCCCTATGAAACCGAAATGCAGCTGATTAAGTACATTCCCGAAGAGCTTATTCCATTGGCTCACCACTGGTTAATCCTTCATGGTCGCTATGTGTGTACCGCCAGAAATCCCAAATGTGAGCAATGTGGAATCTCTTCATTTTGCCATTTTGTTAATAAGAAGGGGAAACCCTGAGCTGACAAATTTCGTACATTTAGACAATCCGATAAGAGTGGTCGGATAAAAGCATATAACAATGCTTGCAATCGTCCAGTTAAAAATCGCTGGACACCCTGTAAAAACAGGGCATTGAGAAGCATTGGATGCTTTTTGTAATTTAAAAAAAAGTGTTATTTTTACTAAATAGGAATACTTCTTTTAAAGAAAACAACCCAGAGAATCGTACAAAATTTTGCCTAGTGATCCATTTAACCCAGTGAATAAACCACCAACCTATGAACCGAAACGTATTATTACCGGGTAGATTTTTCCTCATAGTTTTCGTCATGCTCGGTTTCATTCTTAGCGGATGCAACAGAGGTCCTAAGAGCGAAGGCTCAGGAGATTTTGAGGCTTCAGGGAACATTGATGCTGAAACTCAGGAACAACTGAATACAGCCAAGAGGATATTTTATTCCCTTCCGTCACCTCTTGAAACTGCTATGCTCATAAAAAATGCAGGAGCTGAATACAATGAGGCCCTCATGAATCCAACTTCAAATACCTCAAAGTATATCACCTCCAAGAGCAAGGCTTTGAATCTGGGAATCTATTCCACCGATCTGAGCTATGCCAGTCTCTTCGATCAAAATCAAGCTACCCTTAATTATATTGAGGCAGCCAAGGCCATGGCCGACGGATTAAATATCCTGGATGCCATCGATGAAGAAACTGTGAACAGGCTGGAAGAACAAATTAATAACCGGGATGCTATTATCGATATCATTTCGGAGACTTTGATGAATTCCTCTTCCTTCCTGAAGGAAAACGATATGGAAGGAACTGCTTCCGTGATCCTTGTAGGAGGATGGGTAGAAGGTCTGTACATAGCCACCAACCTGGTGGATGTGAATAATCTGAACAGCAGCAAACTGGTGGAAAGGATTGTGGACCAGAAGCTTTCCCTTGATATCATGGTCAGCCTGCTGGAATCTTCCCCGGAGGATGCAGACGCCCAGGCAGTACTGGAAGATGTGAAAGCCCTGAAGATCATATTTGATAAGATCACCATTGAACAGGGCGAGGTCACAGCCGTGGAAGATCCGGAAACCAATGTTACCACCCTTAAATCAGAATCCTCCGTTGAATTTACTCCTGAGGTATTCAATGAATTGAAATCCAAGGTAATAGAAATAAGAAGTAGCTATATATCCTAACACAATATATCATGACTAAGAAAGGCATACTCTTTTTATCACTGCTTGCTTTCCTGCTTGCCCTTCCTGTAGCAATGAATGCTCAGTGCAAACAATTTGCCAAAAACACCTGTAAAGCCGGGCTGGATCCCTATCAGCACGATGGCAACTATCACGCGGCATTGTTGATCGAGGGAGAAGAAGCAGAGCTCTACAAGACCTTCTATTCGGAACGAGAATACAGGATTGGGGTATGTGGCGCAAACAACCTGAGCAGCATTGAGTTTAAGGTGGTTGATACCAGAAATGGCAAAGTACTTTATGATAATAGTCTCAACGACTTCGACTGGAAGTGGGATTTCACACTTGAATCCAGTCAGCAATTAAAAATCGTGGTAAAAGTACCTGTACCCGAAGCCAACGTGGACGAACCGCAAGAAGGTTGTGTAGCAATTATGTTCGGCTCTAAAGACGATTAAACAAGCTTCACCAGATTAACGATATTTATTCTAAAAAGGGCTGTCTGCATTCGCAGTCAGCCCTTTTTTATATATATTAGCCTTCGCACTAACTGTTAACTAAATAACATTAACATTTTAACCGACTAACTAGCTATTGATATACTCATAACTCTACGAACATATTTTCCTTTTAACTTTTTAATAACCCCACACAGGAACGACTGTTGCCTCAGTTCTTCCAGGTGTGTATTTGTATATGTTTTACCCCATTAATAAATCCTAAAAAAGCTAAAAACTATGGATCACGGACCAGCAGTAAAACTCGGTGTAGATCATGCAGCGAAAAGAAAAACAAGGCTCGGCATATGGATGTTCGTCTTGTATCTTATTGTTTATGCAGTTTTTGTAGCCATCGGTGTAGCCAACTATGAAGCTATGAGCAATATTGTGTTTTTGGAACTAAATCTGGCAGTAACCTACGGTTTCGGATTAATTGTTCTGGCCATCATATTAGGGCTGATTTACAATTGGAGATGTACAAGAATTGAAAACGAAATGAATAAGGAGGACTAAGCCATGATTTACGGAGTATCATATTTAGCAATTGCATTGTTCGTATTATTTGTATTGATTGTACTGGGGCTGTCCTTTTACTTTGGCTCAAAAACCAAATCTGCCAGCGGTTATTATGCAGCGGGTGGGACCATACACTGGGCGGTTAACGGTATTGCCTTTGCCGGTGATTATCTTTCTGCTGCCTCTTTTCTGGGTATATGCGGGATGATTGCCTTTGTGGGTTACGATGGCTTCCTGTATTCCATAGGGTACCTGGCCGGCTGGGTAGTAGCACTTTTCCTGGTGGCTGAACCCATGAAGCGCTTAGGGAAATATACCTTTACGGATGCCCTGGACTCCAAATTTAATTCCAAGGCCATCCAGCTTACCGCTGCCATCTCTACCCTGATCGTTTCCATCTTTTACCTGATCCCTCAGATGGTGGGTGCCGGAACCCTTGTGGAACCGCTGCTTGGACTGGACCACTGGGTGGGAGTTGTGATCGTTGGTGCGGTGGTGATATTTATTGTAGCCACGGCGGGGATGACATCCACAACCTATGTCCAGTTTATTAAAGGAGGATTGCTCATCATTTTCTCTACCCTGCTGACCATCTACATCCTCAACAATGGCCTGGATTTGAATCCCGATCATAAAAATCAAGAGTACATACAGCCCATGACATTGACAGACAATGACATGCAGGGATTTACCCAGGTTTCCACCGTGGAAGCAAAGGAAGCTTCTTTTGTAAAAATGGAGAAAGAAGGAATCTACCGCTGGTTTAGCGTTAACGGGGACAAGTACGAAGAGGCCCTGACCGTGACAAAAACAGCTGATGGTGGTAGACTATTCAACGGTGAAGCGAAAGAGGAAGGAAAATTCTATCAGGTGGGTACCCTGGATAAAATCATTCAGGACGGTAAGGAAGTGGAATCTACCGGCAAAGTAGGACCTGTGGAATTCCTCAGTGTCATCAATTCCAGTGATATGGCACGCTACATTAAAGTGCTCTTTGACGATGGCGATAACAAAGTCACTGCCTACATGAAAACTGTTACTCCGGGAAAAGAAATGCTGATCCCCGGACTGAAGTTTAAGATTGGGAAAGGTGCCACGCCCCTGTCCAAATTGAATTTCATATCCCTGATGCTTGCCCTCTTCCTGGGAACGGCCTCCCTGCCGCATATCCTGATCCGTTATTATACGGTTCCCAGTCAGCGCGATGCCCGAAAATCCACCATTGTGGCCATTGCAGCCATTGGCTTCTTTTATGTACTGACCATGTTTATGGGACTTGGTGCTGCTTCCAATGGAGTGTTGAACATGGAAGATGGAAATATGTCGGCCCCCCTTATGGCTAAAGCTTTTGGGGTTGGCTTATTTGCCATTATATCTGCCATTGCTTTTGCCACCATCCTGGGAACAGTAAGTGGACTTATTGTGGCTTCCTCAGGGGCTATTGCTCATGACCTGGTCGACAGGTATATGGGTAAGCAGCTGAGCGACAAGGCCAAAGTAAGAGCAGGAAAAATTGCTGCAGCCTGCGTCGGTGTTGTGGCTATTGTTCTGGGCATCATTTTCAAAGGAATGAACGTAAGCTTCCTGGTGGGCTGGGCCTTTGCTGTAGCTGCATCTGCCAATCTGCCTGCCATCTTAATGCTATTATTCTGGAAAAAGACGACAGCAAAAGGTATTGCTGCGTCGATTATTGTGGGTATTATCAGCGCCATTGGGATTATCATGACCGGTCCCTCCATAAGCAAGCAATTCTTCAGGTCCGAAGGACTGCACGGACTGGATTCGCCGGCCATCATTTCTTTTACCCTGGCACTACTTACCCTGGTGGTAGTTTCCCTGTTAACTCAAAAAGATAACGCTAATAAAAAAGCCTAAAGAGACAAAAAGAAGGTGCTCCGGCACCTTCTTCTGCTTCCTTTCTGCAGGGAAGCATTAATCTAGGATTAAATACCGCACCCATGAAAAAATATCTGATACTTGCACTGATCCTGTGTTCTGCCCTGGCAGTAAGAGCCCAGGAGAATGAAGAAGCCAAATTCGGCATCAAAATTTCAGGTTTTGTTAAGAACGATTTCTTCTGGGATTCCAGACAAACTGTCGCTGCCCGTGAGGGCCATTTCCTTCTGTGGCCCAGTCCGGAAGTGCTGGACAATAACGGCAACGATCTGAATGGAAAATCCAGCTTTAACTTCCTGGCCATTCAGTCCAGAGTGAAACTGGGAATTACAGGACCCGATGTTTTCGGGGCTAAAACCTCGGCTGTGATCGAAGGGGATTTCTTTGCCCAGACCAACGATAACATCAATCTGCTCAGGCTCCGCCATGCCCTGGTGAAACTCAACTGGGAACATCTGGAGATCATGGCAGGTCAATTTTGGAACCCGCTCTTTGTCACCGGATGTTTTCCCGGAACCGTCTCCTTCAATACCGGTACACCCCTGCAGTCTTTTGCCAGGAATCCACAACTTCGTTTTACCTACAAAACGGGCGGTCTTACCCTCCTGGCGGCTGCTCTGGGACAAAGGGACTACACCAATGTGGGCGAAGGAGGCGGGAGTTCCAGCTACCTGAGAAATTCCAGCATTCCGGACATGCATTTTCAGATACATTTTGGAACTTCCAATGAAGGAGGAATCAATCTTCTGGCCGGTGCCGGCGCAGCCTATAAAACCATTGTACCCAGGCTGACCAGCACTCCCATAACGGGCACCACTTTTGCCGTGGATGAAAAAGTAGGCGGACTGACCGCCATGGCCTATGCCAGACTGAACAGCAAGCCCGTCACACTTAAATTCCACGTTCGCTATGGTGAGAACATTTCGGATTTGCTGGCAATCAGCGGTTTTGGAGTAACTCAAATCACCGACG
>Ga0180435_10007751_pt1 | contig 10205 bp, 7 predicted proteins | sample SS_ome_3_FD_132467 | JGI IMG/M metagenome (GOLD analysis project Ga0180435, IMG submission 132467) | Hypersaline lake sediment archaeal communities from the Salton Sea, California, USA - SS_3_S_1 metaG | ecosystem: Environmental > Aquatic > Non-marine Saline and Alkaline > Hypersaline > Sediment... | reverse complement strand
CACCCAGATCCTTGGCAACGTGGCTCGCCGTCACAGCGGCGTCGACAGCCAGGAGGCCTTCGACTTCTGGATGGAGAAGCTGGAGCTGAAGGAACCCGAAAAGTTCCTGGTGCGTCTGAGAAACGTAGTGGACGTGCTGGTCCAGGACGACTGGTGGTTCGACCGGGAAGCGCTGCAGGAAAGACTGCCGGTGAATTAAGTTGGCAGTTGGCAGTTGGCAGTTGGCAGTTGGCAGTTGGCAGTTGGCAGTTGGCAGTTTATTTTGACGAACAGGAAAGTAATAACAAGCTACTGATTATTCAATATTTTACAGACAGGTAAAACAGACAGACAAAACAATAAAGCCTGTATCTGTGGCATAACAGATACAGGCTTCCTGATAACGTCATCGGAACTTATTTGATTGGCTGACGGTAGCTGACTGACAACTGCCTACTGCCAACTTTCAACTGATCAATGCTGACCTGCGGGACCACCGATGGTACCGTCCTTGCCGGTATCCTTCTTGTCTGCAGGCGAGGAGACACCCGGTGTGCCCGGATCATCGTCGCCGAGATCAACCCAGTCTTTCGGTTTAGGCACCTCTCGGCCCTCCATCAGTGCATCGATCTGGTCAGAGTCGATGGTCTCATACCTTATCAGCGCATCAGCCATATTGTGCAGCACATCCATGCGCTCATTGAGGATGGTCTGGGCACGCTCGTAGTTGCGGTCGATCAGGCTACGGATCTCCTCGTCGATGATACGCGCGGTATTGTCACCCATGTTCTTGTGCTGGGTTACCGAGCGACCGAGGAACACCTCGCCTTCATCTTCCGAGTAAGCCAGCGGTCCCAGGCGCTCTGACAGCCCCCACTTGGTAACCATGTTTCGGGCGATGTCGGTGGCACGCTCGATATCATTCGATGCACCGGTAGTAACACTGTCCTTGCCATAGATGATCTCCTCGGCGATACGGCCACCGAACAGACTGGAAATCTGGCTCTCCAGATGCTTCTTGCTCTGGCTGTAGCGGTCTTCTTCCGGCAGGAACATGGTCACACCCAGGGCACGGCCGCGCGGGATGATACTGACCTTGTACACCGGATCATGCTCGGGTACGACACGACCGACGATCGCGTGACCGGCTTCGTGATAGGCGGTCAGCTTTTTGTCGTCTTCAGACATCACCATGGTACGGCGCTCAGCACCCATCATGATCTTGTCCTTGGCCCGCTCGAAATGCGACATGGTCACGGTCTTGCTGTTTTCGCGCGCAGCAAACAAGGCAGCCTCGTTGACCAGGTTGGCGAGATCCGCGCCGGAAAAGCCCGGGGTGCCGCGGGCGATGATAGACGGATTGACGTCAGCAGCTTCCGGCACCTTGCGGATATGCACCTTCAGGATCTGTTCACGACCACGGATATCCGGCAGTGGTACCACGACCTGACGGTCGAAGCGGCCGGGACGCAGCAATGCCGGGTCAAGCACGTCAGGTCGGTTGGTTGCAGCGATGACGATGACGCCTTCATTGCCCTCGAAACCGTCCATCTCTACCAGCAGCTGATTGAGTGTCTGTTCACGTTCATCGTGACCACCACCCAGGCCGGCGCCACGGTGACGACCGACGGCATCGATCTCGTCGATGAAGATGATACAGGGTGCGTGCTTCTTGGCGGTCTCGAACATGTCACGGACACGCGAGGCACCGACACCGACGAACATCTCGACGAAATCGGAACCCGAGATAGTGAAGAACGGCACACCGGCTTCACCGGCGATAGCCCGCGCCAGCAGGGTCTTACCGGTACCGGGCGAGCCGACCATCAGCACACCGCTGGGGATCTTGCCACCCAGCTTCTGGAACTTGGTCGGATCTTTCAGGAAGTCGACCAGTTCGACCACCTCTTCTTTTGCCTCTTCGGCACCGGCGACATCCCTGAAGGTGACCTTGATCTCGTCTTCACCCAGCATGCGCGCCTTGCTCTTGCCGAACGACATGGCGCCACGGCCACCGCCGCCGCCCTGCATCTGGCGCATGAAGAATATCCAGATACCGATCAACAGCAGGAACGGGAACCAGGAGATGAAGATGGTCATCAGCAGGGACTGGCCTTCCGGTGGTGTCGCTGTGATCTCGACATTGTTCTCGAGCAGGTCACCGACCATGGCCGCATTGTTGGTCTCCGGGCTGTATGTCTTGAACACACTGCCGCTGGCAAGCTTGCCCTTGATATCGCGACCTTCGATGGTCACCTGGGCAACCTGGCCGGACTTGACCATCTCTATATAGGTTGAGTACGGAACGGTCTGTGCATTTGCCGTGGTCTTGCTGAAGTTACTGAAAACAGACAGCAGGACGACCGCGATAACCGCCCACAGGATGAGATTTTTAGCTAGATCGTTCAATTCATCGCTCCAGATACGTCCGCCAGGACGAATCCGGGACGAACAGCTTATGTATGTTGACTAACTTACAACACTTTAACACCGTATTCTAGGAATACGGTTTAATCGCGTTCATAGTTAATATCTATCCCGACAGCCGGGGCTGGTTACAAATCAACCACTTCCGGTGCTGCTGGATACCGATTGTTTCCGTCCTTGAAGCCTTTATCCTTTATAACCAAGCGCGAGTGCATATACCTCACGGCTCCTGGCACGTGATGCCTTCGGCTTGCGCATCACTACCTTGTTGAAGCTGGATTTCAGCTCATGGTTATAGGCTTCGAAACCCTCGCCCTGAAAAAGTTTCACCAACAGGCCACCACCGGGCTTCAGCACCTCGCGCGCCAGCTCCAGGGCCAGCTCACACAGATAGTAGGCCCGTGGCATATCGACGGAATCCATACCACTGATATTGGGGGCCATGTCAGAGATTACAAGGTCGGCTTTGGTATCGTCCATGACAGTCATCAATTGCTCGAAAACGGCGTCTTCGCGGAAATCACCTTCGATGATCTCAACGCCATCGATGGGCTCCATAGGCAGGATGTCCAGCGCCACCACCGTTCCCTTGCCACGCATCTTGTTCACACAGTACTCGGACCAGCCACCGGGCGCTGCGCCCAGATCGATGATGGTCATACCGGGTTTGATCAGGTGATCCTTGTCGTCGATCTCGATGAGCTTGTAGATGGCGCGCGAGCGATAACCCTCTTCCTGGGAGCGCTTGACGTACTGGTCGTCGAAGTGTTCTTTCAACCAGCCTTTGCTGCTCTTGCTCTTGGCCATGTTTATTACCGTTGCACGCTATGAAAAAACCTTAACGCAAATGAACGCAAATCAACGCTGAATGTAAATGAGCCGGACTAATAATATTCTGATTTTTATTTGCGTTGATTAGCGTGTATTTGCGGAAAGTCATCAAGCCTTTGGCAGCTCAATTACCGCCTTGTCGGGATTGACGCGATAGACGGTGAGTGTCTTGCCGATGGCCTGGACTTCTTCCGCGCCTGTCCGCTTGCAGATCTCGTCGACCAGCAGCTTGCGCTGATCACGGTCGTCGGCTGCCAGTTTGATCTTGACCAGCTCATGGTGGGTGAGCGCGATATCCAGCTCCTTGAGCAGTTCCTCGGTGAGGCCTTTCTGCCCCATGAGGATGACGGGTTTGAGGTCGTGACAACGGGCACGCAGGAACTTGAGCTGGGCCTTGCTGAGTATCATGGACAAAATGAGGTATGCAGAGGGTTATGATGACGGCGGACGATCAGATATACCTGATCTCGACGATCTCCAGTGAGCGCAGGCCGCCGGGCGTCTGCACATCTGCGATCTCGCCCTCGGATTTACCGATCAGTGCGCGCGCGATGGGAGAACTGATAGAGATCATATTGTTCTTGATGTCAGCCTCGTCATCACCGACGATCTGGTAGGTCAACTCATCACCCGTCTCTTCATCGGCGACATCGACCGTGGCGCCGAACACCACCTTGCCGTTGGCATTGACGGTGGTGACATCGATGATGGTGGCATTACTCAGCTTGGCTTCGATGTCCTTGATACGACCCTCAATGAAACCCTGCTGCTCACGCGCAGCGTGATACTCGGCGTTCTCTTTCAGGTCGCCATGCTCACGCGCGACGGCGATCGCCTCGATGACACGCGGCCGATCGACAGACTTCAACTGGTGCAGCTCTTCCTGCAGTTTCTTTGCACCGCGTACGGTGATAGGTACCTTGTTCAAATCAGGCCTCTCGCATCTGTTCGATTTCTGAATGTAGATCCTGCAGACGGATGACATCCGTCGCTGTCATGTGATCCAGGGCGAGTATGGAAGCATTCGCCCCGGCGATGGTGGTAGTGTAACTCACCTTGTGCTGCAATGCAGAGGCACGGATGGTATAGGAATCCTGGATGGCTTTCTTGCCTTCGGTGGTGTTGATGATCAGGTCGATATCACCGTTCTTGATCATGTCGACGATATGCGGACGTCCTTCATATACCTTGTTGACCAGATCACAGTCGATGCCGGCCTGCTGCAACGCACGACCGGTGCCACGCGTGGCAACCAGTGTAAAGCCCTTGTTAGCCAGTTCACGACCGAGCGATACCGCATGTTCCCGGTCACGGTCACGTACGCTGATGAATACCTTGCCGCCGGTAGGCAGTTGGACGCCGGCACCCAGCTGCGCCTTGGCAAAGGCCTCGCCGAAGGTACTGCCGACGCCCATGACTTCACCGGTGGATTTCATCTCAGGGCCAAGCAGCGGATCGACACCCGGGAACTTGACGAACGGGAACACGGATTCCTTGACGGCGAAGCTACGGGGTACCACTTCGCCTGTAATACCCTGTTCTTTCAGAGACTTGCCGGCCATACAACGGGCCGCGATCTTGGCCAGTGGGACACCGGTCGCCTTGGATACGAACGGCACGGTACGTGATGCACGCGGGTTCACTTCCAGCAGGTAGATGTTTGCACCACCTTCCCCGGCCTCGTCAGTGAACTGGATAGCGAACTGGATATTCATCAGACCTACCACACCCAGCTTCAGCGCCAGCTGACGGGTCTGCTCACGCAGGCGGTCCTGTACCTCGTCGGTCAGCGAATAAGGCGGCAGGGAACAGGCGGAATCACCGGAGTGCACCCCTGCCTGCTCGATGTGCTGCATGATACTGCCGATCAGGACATCCTCGCCGTCGCAGATGGCATCGACATCGACTTCAACCGCATCATCGAGGAAACGGTCGAGCAGTACCGGCGCATCGTTAGACACACTGACCGCGGTCTGCATGTATACTTTCAGATCGGTCTCGTTGTAGACGATCTCCATGGCGCGACCACCGAGCACATATGATGGGCGCACCACGAGCGGGAAGCCGATCTCGGCGGCATTTTCGACCGCCTCGTCGGTGGAACTGGCGATACGGTTAGGCGGCTGCATCAGCCCAAGTTCATTGATTACCTGCTGGAAACGCTCGCGGTCTTCAGCCAGGTCGATACAGTCCGGCGTGGTGCCGATCACCGGCACACCGGCTGCTTCCAGTGCACGAGCCAGCTTCAACGGTGTCTGACCACCGTATTGCACGATGACGCCTTTCGGCTTCTCCTTGTCCATGATTTCGAGCACGTCTTCCAGGGTCAACGGTTCGAAATACAGCCGATCAGAAGTATCGTAGTCGGTGGAAACCGTCTCCGGATTACAATTGACCATGATGGTCTCGTAGCCATCGTCACGCATGGCGAAGGCAGCATGTACACAGCAGTAATCGAACTCGATACCCTGGCCGATACGGTTAGGCCCGCCACCGAGTACCACGATCTTGTCACGATCGCTGACATCTGCCTCACACTCCTCTTCATAGCTGGAATACATGTAGGCGGTGGCGCTGGCGAACTCGGCCGCACAGGTATCGACACGCTTGTACACGGGCCGGATGTCGTGCGCGTGACGATAATCCCGTACTGCCTGCTCATCGACAGCCAGGATGCCGGCAAGCCGACTGTCGGAGAAGCCCTTGCGCTTGAGCTGGAACAGTTCGTCTCTGGACAACGAATCGAGACTTCGGCCGGCCAGTGACAGCTCGGTACTGATCAGGTCCTCGACCTGTACCAGGAACCACGGATCGATTTTGGTCAGCTCGTGTACGCGCTGCATCGAATAGCCACGGCGGAACGCATCGCCGAGATAGAGCAGGCGATCGGCGCCGGCCAGGCTCAGTTCATGGTTGAGGAAGGATTCAATCTCGTCCTCAGGCATATCCGGTTCGAGCACTGAACCCAGACCATCGATATCCACTTCCAGGCCGCGCAGGGCTTTCTGCAGAGACTCCTGGAAAGTACGACCGATCGCCATCACCTCACCGACGGATTTCATCTGCGTGGTCAGACGGTTCTCGGCCTGCGGGAATTTCTCAAAGGTGAAACGCGGGATCTTGGTAACCACGTAATCGATACTCGGCTCGAACGATGCCGGCGTCGCGCCGCCGGTGATCTCGTTCTGCAGTTCATCCAGGGTATAGCCGATGGCCAGCTTGGCGGCGACCTTGGCGATGGGAAAACCGGTGGCTTTCGATGCCAGCGCCGATGAACGCGAAACCCGCGGGTTCATCTCGATGATGGTCATACGGCCGTCGGCCGGGTTGACCGAGAACTGCACATTGGAACCGCCGGTCTCGACACCGATCTTGCGCAGCACGGCGAGCGAGGCATCGCGCATACGCTGGTATTCCTTGTCAGTCAGGGTCTGCGCCGGCGCCACGGTGATGGAGTCACCGGTATGGATACCCATCGGATCGAAGTTCTCGATGGAACAGATGATGATGCAGTTGTCGTTCCTGTCACGCACCACCTCCATCTCGTATTCTTTCCAGCCGAGCACCGATTCTTCCACCAGCAATTCATTGACCGGTGACAGTTCCAGGCCGCGCTGACAGATCTCTTCGAACTCGTCCCTGTTGTAGGCGATGCCGCCGCCGCTGCCACCCATGGTGAATGAGGGCCGGATGATGGTCGGGAAGCCGACCTGTGCCTGCACCTGGTAAGCCTCTTCCATGCTGTGCGCGATAGCCGCACGCGGCATGTCCAGACCGAGATCTTCCATGGCCTTCTTGAACCGCTCGCGGTCCTCCGCCATGTCGATAGCATCTTTCGAGGCGCCGATCATCTCGACACCGAACTTCTCCAGTACGCCCTCGCGATCGAGATCCAGCGCACAGTTGAGTGCGGTCTGCCCACCCATGGTCGGCAGCAGCACATCCGGCCTCTCCTTCTCGATGATGGCTGCGACGGTCTGCCAGGTGATCGGCTCGATATAAGTGGCATCGGCGATCTCGGGGTCGGTCATGATGGTCGCCGGGTTGGAGTTGACCAGGATCACTCGCAGGCCCTCTTCTTTCAGGGCCTTACATGCCTGGGCACCGGAATAGTCGAACTCACAGGCCTGACCGATCACGATAGGACCGGCACCGATGATCAGAACACTTTGTATATCTTCTCTTTTGGGCATCTCTATTTTTAGCCGCAAATGAACGCAAATGAACGCAAATATTGATTAGATAACTGCACAATCATCATGCTTCCATACGATTCGCTTTATTCCAACTCTATTAGTACCAAAATTAAGTAACAAGCCTACCGATAAACCGGTTGCCCTCAGATAATTCATCAACTGCGCTTCATGTGCGCTGTTAAGCCTGGATACAGCTTTTAACTCAACGAGTAAACATCGTTCAATTATGAGATCAGCGACATAGTCACCTACGAGCCACCCCTTGTATTTCACCCGAATCTTCTGTTGTCTATCATAATTGACCCCAGCGCGATCCAGCTCAAGGCATAGCGCATTTTCATACACATTCTCGAGGTACCCTGCACCAAGCTCATTGCTCACTTCAAACGCACAACGAATAACTGATTTCGATATGTTCTCATCCATCATCAACCTCCTTGTTCCTCTGATTCACGAATACCCAAAAATCCATTTGCGTTTATTTGCGTTCATTTGCGGCTATATAGCTTTTTTACCCCGAATTCACCTGTGGTCTAACTGTTTTTCTCCATCAATTCGATGAAGTGGTCGAACACGGGGGCGATATCATGCGGTCCCGGACTCGCTTCAGGGTGTCCCTGGAAACCGAAGGCCGGCTTGTCTGTACGGTGAATGCCCTGCAGCGAGCCGTCGAATAAAGAACGATGCGTCGGCTTCAGGTTGGCCGGCAGGCTGTCTTCATCGACCGCGAAACCATGGTTCTGACTGGTGATCATCACCTGCTGTGACTGGAGATCCTGTACCGGGTGGTTGGCACCATGATGGCCGAATTTCATCTTCATCGTCTGTGCGCCACAGGCCAGCGCCAGTAACTGGTGTCCGAGACAGATACCGAAGGTCGGAATATCGGTATCCAGTATGGTCCTGATCGCATCGATGGCATAAACACAGGGCTCGGGATCACCCGGACCATTGGACAGGAAGACACCATCCGGAGCCATCGCCAGCACCTCGGCAGCAGGTGTTTTCGCCGGCACCACGGTGACACTGCAGCCACGTGCGACCAGCATACGCAGGATGTTGTGTTTGACGCCGAAATCGTAGGCGACGATATTAAACCGTCTCTCAGGGGCTTCACCAGCCTGGTTAGTGTCCAGGTCCCACACGCTCTCGCCCCAGTCGTATCGCTTGTCGACGGTGATCTCTTTGGCCAGATCCATGCCCTTGAGACCGGCAAACGATTTTGCTTTTGCTATGGCCTGCTGCGCATCGACCGGCGCACCGTCACTGGCACCCGCGAGGATACAGCCGGACATGGCGCCCTTGTCACGCAGCAGACGGGTCAGTCTGCGGGTATCGATATCAGAGATAGCGACCACTTCGTTGGCAACAAGGTAATCGTGCAGGCTGGTCTGAGCACGCCAGTTACTCATTATCATCGAGCTGTCGCGGATAACCAGGCCGCTGGCATGCACGGCAGTCGATTCGGCATCACCATCACTGGTGCCGACATTGCCGATATGCGGATAGGTCAGGGTGACGATCTGACGACTGTAAGAAGGGTCGGTGAGGATTTCCTGGTAGCCGGTGATGGCTGTGTTGAAGACGACTTCGCCGATGGTTTCGCCGGAAACGCCGATGGACTTGCCATAGAACAAGCTTCCATCTTCAAGCGCGAGTACAGCAGTGGTCAAAAAAGTCTCCGACAGACAGTGATGTGGAACGTTCGTGTCTTATTTCGTACCCGTTCCGGCCTCTCGGGCACTATGATAGCACCATAGGGAACTGATGAGAATCAGTATGAAACAGGTATGAAAAAGGCTGGATCGAATTCTACCAACATCGCACTGCGGTGGTCAGTCAAATTCGGCCAGCCTGTCTCTCAGGTTGTCACCTGATAGTATAAATAATGGCGTCCCCTAGGGGAGTCGAACCCCTGTTGCCGGGATGAAAACCCGGTGTCCTAGGCCTCTAGACGAAGGGGACACACGCGTCATAACGTCGTGTTACGGCCCAGTTACAACGGGCGGGAAGTGTACGTGGGAATCGACCTTTCGTCAATACGTCATGCCGGCTTGATGGCAAAAAAATCAGCTAACGCTAATATTGCCCGGACTGATTATGCGGCCTGACGACGCTGTCAGGCAAAATGCGAACAGGCCTAGTACGCGTTCTTGTGAACCAGACCGCGGAACACGGTCATGATGATGATCTTGATGTCGAGCCATAGCGACCAGTTCTCGATGTAGTAGAGATCATGCTCGATGCGTGTATGCAGGCAGGTATTACCACGCCAGCCATGTACCTGGGCCCAGCCGGTAACGCCAGCCTTGACCAGATGTTTCTTCATATAGTGCGGGACTTCATCTTTGTATTTCTCGACGAAGACCGGACGCTCAGGTCGCGGCCCGATGAGTGACATCTCGCCCCTGAGCACATTGAACAGCTGGGGCAGCTCATCGAGGCTGGTCTGGCGCAGGAAAGCGCCAAACCTCGTCGCACGGTTATCGACCTTGCTCGCCCAGATCGGGCCGGTGTCCTTCTCGGCTTCCACCGGCATGGAACGGAACTTGTACATGGTGAATTCCTCACCATTCCAGCCTACCCGGCGCTGCTTGTAGAACACGGGTCCGGGCGAACTGAGCTTGACACCGACCGCGATCAACAGCATCAACGGGCTGGCAAGGACCAGCATGATGAAGGACAGCACGTAGTCCTCGACAGTCTTGACCCACTGGTTCATGCCATCGATGGCAGAATAGGAGATATTGACCACCGGCACACCAGCGATCT
>Ga0180435_10007750_pt1 | contig 10205 bp, 3 predicted proteins | sample SS_ome_3_FD_132467 | JGI IMG/M metagenome (GOLD analysis project Ga0180435, IMG submission 132467) | Hypersaline lake sediment archaeal communities from the Salton Sea, California, USA - SS_3_S_1 metaG | ecosystem: Environmental > Aquatic > Non-marine Saline and Alkaline > Hypersaline > Sediment... | reverse complement strand
TGATGCTTCAGAAGGATATTGCACTTAATGCTACTGCGGATCCGGCGTTGTTTTTCCAGTACCTGTTCAACCCTGAAAGTTATCATTTTGATCTTCCGGATGGGAGATACCTTGTGCAGATCATGTTTGCCGAGTCCGAATTGCCAGGAGATCAGCGGGTTTTTGAACTATCCTGCAATGAACATGCACAAGTAAGGTGTGAAGTCACCCCCAGGGATCCGCTTTCCACCAGCGCTCAGCAAAACGCTCTCAGTGTGACGGCTTCCGGCGGGAAGGGCATACACATCCGGTTTCGTGCAATTTCCGGGAAACCTGTCATATCCGCGATCCGGGTTACAGCTGATCCTGGTGAATCACTTTAAGATATTCCGATGATGAGAACACCCAAAAATGATGAGGGACTTCTTTTGAGAAAACTACCGGGAAAGTTTGCAGCCTCCTGCTTGCTTGTTTTTTTCATTGCCACTGCGCCAATGTCATATGGCGCCGAAAGGTACACGTTTACAACGGGCATGGACCATATTTTAATAACAGGTCCGGCATCTGCGCCGGACGAGATGTATGTACGGTTGACCAGGGAAAATGATCCGGACAAGTTGCTCTTCCAGGGAAATGTTTCTGCCCTTTCCAAGGCAACTTCACCAAACCGAAAACAGTATCTCATCGCCGGACTTCCGGCCGAATACTGGTCTCCGGCTTCGCCAGTATTATATGACCTTGTGATTTCGACGGACAAACACTTCAGGAACATTGAGCTTGTGAGCAGGATTGGGTTCAGGTCCATAGAAAGCAGGGAAGGCAGGATATGGCTGAATGGTTATCCGTTGTTCCTTCGGGGCATCGCCATTAACCCACCCGGAAGAGGGATCCCCGAAACTCTTGAAAACAGCCGTGAATTTGCACTCGAATATGTGCGTTTCATGAAAAGCATGCATGTGAACATTATCAGGATTCCGGATAGCGAGGTGTGGTATGATGTATGTGATGAGCTCGGAATGATGGTATTTGGAGGCAACTATTCAGGGTCGGTGATGGGGCAACGGCCACCTGTTGATTATAACGCAGCAGTAGATTGGTATAAAGAGGAAAAGTTTGGACCCATCATGCATCACCCCTCGCTTGTCATCTATGCCCTCACCAATGAGGTGCCTTACCGCGGCTCAAAAGTCACGGAATGGATTGAATTCCTGAATAATGCATATGCTGCTTTACAAAAATGGGACCCGTCAAGACTATATATTGGCAATGCAGGATATGGATACGGACAATCAGGGGATATCTGCGATCTTCACCGTTACTGGGGATGGTATTATGCATCTCCATTCACCTTTTTGCATATCAGGGATGATGAACGTATTACCTTTCCCGATAAAGTTCAACCCCTGACATTTACGGAATGTGTAGGGAACTATACCGGTCCTGATGGCAGGTACAACCTTACACCCAATCATAAGAATCCCGTTTCCCAGCTGAACTGGACAGGGCATGCACCACAGCAGCTCCAGCAATTACTTGCAGATCAGCACCAGTCATGGACCATCAAGCAGGCGACAGAGCTCACCCGGCGGCTGCGGCGAATTAATAGCGAATCTTCAGGGATTTTCCCATTTACCATTTTATTCAGGAACTGGCATACAGCCACCAGTTTCGTGGATATGGATCCCAAGCCTGCCACCCGCCAGGTCAGGGAATCATACCAGCCGGTTTTAGTGAGTTGGGAAAACTGGACGCCCCAGGTTTATGCCGGAACCGCGATCGAGCCAATAGCCCATATCATCAATGATTCTGAAGATTTCAGGACATTGAAAAAAAACAGGCTCGTGGTGCGACTTCTGGATAATGCAATGACAGTAAGGTATGTGGATTCGATTTCACTGCCTGATATTGCTTATTATGCTATCCACTCGGCGAGAATTCCCATACAGTTGCCGGCAAGTTTGTTTTCGGGTGACTATACCCTGGAAGGAATTTTATTTTCGGAAGGAAATGAAGTAAGCAGGAACCATGCTTCCCTGTATATTTCATCCCTGACTGGCAGCCTGAAACAAGCGCATATTGCAAAGAAAGGAACCGGTGCATCGATCCTGCTGTATGATCCCGACGGCACCACCAAAACCGCTTTCCAGGCCAACCGGATCCCGTTTGCGGAGTATACTCCAGGCGCTGTTCCCGGCAGTTCAGACCTGCTGATCATTGGAAAAAATTCAGCAGATTCAGGCCTCGCAGCACATTTCAGTGAAATCAGGAAATTTGTCGCAGAAGGAGGCAGGATGCTGATCCTGGCGCAGGACAGTTCCCGCCAGGAGCACCTGGCGAACATATTACCTGTTCAGCTTCGTTTCCCGGGAATGGATATAGATGACCCCGGCTATCCACCTCCGGACAGGCCTTCCCGCAATGGATTCAACATTAATCCTGAACGACCCGGTCATCCCGTATTCGAGGGCATCAGCAGGAAGGAACTCCGGATTTGGTCAGATTATACCAACTGGGACGAGACCCGGCCGGGGATGCCGGCTATATACCCGGTAACGCACGGATTTGTTCTCCGGGATCCAAAGTCAGTAAAACAGGCGGCGATACTGGCGAACTATAGTGTCGGGCTCGAGGGAATCGCCCTGGCTGAATTGTTTCATGGAAAGGGAAGCATACTCCTTTCCGGATTTGACCTCGTGAACCGCCTGGGAAAGGATCCCGTCGCCGATCGAATCATGGGAAATTGTATCTCCTATATGCAGAGCAGTCAAGTGCACGAACCCTATGTGCTTATTGATGCGCCTATTATGTGGGGAGCATATGAAACAGAAAAGGGGCTATTAACCGGCATATACAGTGGACTGATGATCAATGCCAAACCGGCACTTGTTGGTTCCTACGAAGACCTGGAATATGCAGTCGATGCGTTGGGACATGGGTATGCAGGTGCCAAATGGGGATGGAACAACCGGGCCGGAAAGCAATATGTACCATATGGCAGGAGAATATTCGGCCCATATTACCACCGCGATTTTGGAGGAGTGGCGACACCCCTTGATCCCGAATCTGAAAATGGAGCGGCATTTTTTTGGTGCCGGGTGCCGGAGAATACATCTGAAATGAGCAACCTGGTATGGAATCCTGCAGATGAGCCGGCGGAGATAATGATCTCTGTAAATGGAACTGCAACATCGGCAATGATCCGACCGGGTGACTACCAGTCTTTGCAGGTGACTGTTAAAGAAACCTCCGGAGCGCTGGAAGTCAAGCTTAGGGGCGACAGGAGGCTTGTGCTGCTTGAAACTGCATTTTATTAACAGATCATCAACTTTAAAGATCCGGATTATTGAATGACCCTGCAACCGGCCGGTTCAAATGCTTCCCTGCGCTGCATGCGCTATGAACCGCAGGCCGGGCACACAGCCCATCTGCATGTACCCCGGCAAATGTAGGATTTTGATTGAGGTAGAAACCAGATCGAACGATTCCAAAACCCAGGGACAGGTATGGTTATATAAATTTAATCAAAAATCAATCTAACTAATCTTATCAATTGTTATGAAAAAAACTATTACACTTATTGTCGCTGGATTAATGTTGCTCTGCGGTACTGCATTTGCACAGGATTATCATTTCCAGGAAGATTTTGAGGAAGGAAGCAGTGATAACTTTTCAGGCTGGGTAACCGGCGGTGAAGGCGTGGCTTCCACAAGCGGTGGAATTGTCGGAAGAGGTGCGAAATTCAGGGATGCGGTTTCAACACTCACCACTGAAATATCCTATTCCTGGGCAGATACATTGTTTTTATCTGTGAAAACCTCCGCTGCTGCCACAGATGCCACATTCACTGTTTACCTGAGTCACGACGAGGGCGCAAACTGGACTTCAGTCTGGGATACGACATATCTTGAGCTGAAAGCGTTGCCGGATGGAACACTGCATGATACGATTGTGATCGACACAGAACAGACTCCTGTAATGATCAGGTTTGAAAGTGCGAACGACAGTGGAGATAACGGTGACTATCCGTTTGTCCTGGATAATGTCTGGCTGAAGAAAAAAGCGGTTCCTGCAGACAATACCGGTTTCAGTATGATCTTGTCTTCCTGCCAGACCGTATCGGAAGAGGATATCCTCTTTGCTGAAACAGCTGAAAACAGTAATGTTTTTGTGGCACACGATTCAATCTCATACAGAGATACTGCTGCAATAGATGTGGTACCACTGAACGGTGCTGCGACAGTATCTTTCTCCAGGCAGCCATTTCCTGAAGCCGGGGGCTCAGATACGGCGGTTTTCACGATTCATGCAGCAGATGGTGTAACGACCGAAACCTATAAAGTTGTGATATCACGTTCACTTTATTACGTGAAAACAGGCTTTGTAAGAAGCGGTGATGGCAGGAGGCCGACAGGATGGAGCAGCAGCGGCGGATTGTATGCTTCTTCTTCGCGCGGCGACTTCGGACTGTATCCCGGAGATAACGGGTTGCGCATGTACAACAGCGCCAACAACGGGGAAGGACAGATTACCTCACCGGAATATTTCAGCATAGGAATGGTCTCGTTTGCAGCCAAGTTCTCAATATCGGATGATGAATCACTGGTCATTTCCACCAGCACCGACCAGGGTGCAACCTGGCAGGAACTGGAAACCTATTTGCCATCAGACGGAAGGATACCCTCCTACCCGGATGAAGATGCATCAGGTGTTTTGGCCTTCCAGGCACTGGATGTGAACAGCTATGTACCCACCATGATCAGGTTCAGTTATTCCGGTGTCAGCACTTCTCCCAGGACGATGGTGGACGATATCGGGGTGATGATCAGTAAAGCAGCAACTGTTGCTTCATTAAACGACCTGAAAGTGGATGAGACCACTATTGACGGTTTTAGTCCCGAAGTATATGCCTATGCACATGAGCTGCCTGCCGGGTATGAAGGTATTCCTGCGGTTTCTGCGTCATCCGGACTGGCTGCAGCTGTAATTGAAGTGGAAGATGCCACAGACCCCAGGGGAAGCGAGGCTGAACGGACAACGACAGTCACAGTAACCGCACCCGATGGTGTATCGGTACAGCAATATACGATCCTGTTTACTGTAGCGCTCAATACCGATGCATCGTTAAGCGATCTGGGTGTTGATGGAACAACTGTCAGCGGTTTTGCACCCGGAAACTTCACCTATGATGTGGAACTTCCCGCAGGAACCACTGTTGTCCCCACTGTGGATGCAGTTCCGACAGATGACAATGCAACGTATGTTGTAAATGACGCTGCCCAGCTGCCCGGGACCACAACTGTATTGGTAACTGCTGAAGATGGCACCACCCAGGAGACCTACCAGGTAAACTTTACAGTTGATGCAACAGGTGTTCCGGGTGCCACCGCGATTCAGAGTGTTTTATCACCCAATCCAACACAGGGAATGGTGCGGATCAGTGGTTCGGAGTCGTCAGGAACAGCTGTTATAAGCGTGTATGGGATCACAGGTGAACTGCTTTCAAGGATCGATGACTACCAATGGAATGAAGAAATCGACCTGCTCTCTCAGTTCGCCAGTGGCGTGTACTTCATCAAAGCAACCAGTGGCAGCAATAGCAAAGTATTCAGGGTGGTGCTGAAGTAATGAAAAAACAGGAAAACCTGGAAGTGAAAATATCCTTTTTCCGATGAATACTTACCAGCGAACCTTTTTCTGACCTTAACTTTTTAACTTCCCCGCTTCAGGAAGCAGCAATGACTTCAGGAGGGGGGGAGTTTTCGTACCTTCCCAATGAAGGCAGTAAAGTCAATCTACCTACGATCCCATGGTTGAAGCAACCAGGACTAACACCAATAATAATTATGAAAAAATTAAGTTATATTTGTTTTTATATGCTGATATGCAGCGTAATAAGTGCACAATCACCTTTCATTACTGCGGATACGTACGACCGGGGAGGTACATATGCAGAAGCTAATTTCGGCACTGCCGAAAATATATATGTCAAAGGCAGTCCCACCAGTGAAGATTTTACACGCAGAGGTTACCTGAAATTTGATGTTTCAGGTGTTTCCCTTGAGAAGATCCTGCGTGCAGAAATACAGTTGTATACCGAATATGTGCATGATGACATGCAGCTCGGTCTTTACAGTATTCCCGATAACTGGGAGGAGCAAACCCTTACCTGGAGCAATGCACCGGAGATGGGAGAGCTTTTGTTATTGCAAGACATTAAAAAGGCGGACGAGGGAACCTGGGTACACCTGGATGTCACCGCTTACCTCATTAACCAGGGGACAGGTGGGTTTCTCTCGATTGGTATTGAAGATCCTTTCCAGTCGAACAATCATGTACGTTTTACCACGAAAGAGGGTGGGACAAATATACCGCAGCTGGTGATCTCCGAGGCATCACAGATTCCTGCGGCACCCTCTGACCTGATGGCCAGGGTCCTTACACCAAAACAGGCTGAATTTTCATGGACGGACCTGGCAGAGGAGGAATCTTTCTATATCGTTGAAAGCAGTCCAGACGGAGTAAATTACGTTGCACATGACACCGTGCCTGCAAATACTGAATATGTATCGTATTTTGACCTGGTTCCGGCTACAAGTTACTATTTCAGGGTAAAAGCCATGAACGGGCTGGGCAGTTCAGAACCGACAAATGTAGTGCAGCTGACCACTCCACCCCTCAGTAACCAGTATACATATTATATTGATGCCACCGGGGGTGACGACAACAACGACGGCACGACAGAAGATACACCCTTTAAGACCCTTGATATGGTGAACAGGATCCACTTTTTGCCCGGAAGCCAGGTTCTGTTCAAAAAAGGAGAAGAATGGACAGGTTCCCTGGTGATCCATGGTTCTGGAGAACCCGGTAAACCCAACCTGGTCGGCGCCTATGGACAGGGAGATGCACCCCTTCTGAACGGCCCGGGTAACTACCAGAGCAATACGGTTCACTTCGACAATGTAAGTTATTGGGAAATGGATGGCCTCAGGATCCGTAATTTTGAAGTAGTAGGCGAAGGGATGTCAGGAATCTATAAAAGAGGTGTTTACGTGCACGCACACGAAATGGGTGAGGTCAATCATTTTATATTCAGAAACCTGGAAATATATGACATCAATGCCCAGGTGTCCGATGACCAGTCATTCAGCGAGATCAGCAAGAACTATGGAGGTATTTTCATGGAGATCACCGGTGATGCGATCCCCACCTGGTTCGATACAGTGATCATAGAGGACTGTTATTTTCATGACCTTGGAAGGACCGGTGTCAGTAATGCTTCGAGTTGGGAGCGACGGGGACTTTTATCAGAGTTCGGCGACCAGCTGAGCGAAAACACGTATGACAACTGGGTTCCCACACGGAATTTTGTTTTCAGGAACAACCGGGTAGAAAGCACAGAAGGGAATGGATTGATTCTAAGGATTGCAGATAAGCCATTGATCGAATACAATTATTTCTATAATTGTGCCACTACCCTCAGCGGAAATGCAGCATTCTGTTTCAATACTGACAGCGCCCTTTTCCAGTTCAATGAGGCATCTTATACCGTATACAATGAGGGAGACACGGATGCCCGCGGAATCGACAGTGACTTCAGGACCAAGTACACCATTATCCAGTATAATTACCTTCACCATAATGGTTACGGGGGTGTTGTGGCAACCGGGGGAGCCGGCGGTACCACTTCAGTTCCCAGGTTCAACGACGGGACGATCATCAGGTACAATATACTGGTGGACAACGAATCCCATATTGTGCGGACATCAGGAGTACTCACCAACCTTTTCGTATACAACAATGTTTTTTATACGGGCGAATCACTGGATAATATAATCCAGGTATACAACGGCGCCTGGTCAGGAGCGGCAGCGAATGGTTCTTATTATTATAACAATGTTTTTTACAGCCTTGGAAGCAATCCGACTTACGATTTTGGACAATCCAGGAACAATGTTTTCTCACATAATGCATTTTATGGCAACCATACCGAAAGTGAACCCCCGGATCCTGAGAAGATCCTGGCTGATCCGGCTTTTATTGATCCCGGACCGGCAACTGATATTGAATCCCTGGAAGGGTTCATGATCCGGGCAGGTTCTCCCCTGCGAGGTAAAGGGATGCAGGTTGAAGGTATGCCGGAACAGGATTTATTTGGTAATCCGGTTACAGGATCGATAAATATTGGTGTCCACCAGACCCTTAATAATGCCCTGGAAGTTTTTAAGCCCGGACAATCGGTGAGGCTTTTTCCGAACCCTGCAAGAAATATCCTGAATATTACTGCTGATCATGTTGAGAGTGGTACCTTTACGTGGTCGGTCCTGAACACAGAAGGAAAAGTGGTCGCCAGGGGGGAAGGCTCTGTGCATGAGAACCGTGTAGATTTTTGTTTGCAGACCCGCGCATTGGGGCTGAACCCCGGGTATTTTATTCTGAGGCTTCAGGGAAGTAAGGTAACCAGTACTCCGTTTACCATTCAGGAATAAACAGTGTAATAGTTCCGTTTATTGGGTTGAATATGTATTCCAAGCCTGCAAATATTGTCTCAATCGTCATGTTGCTGTTCCTTTTGCTTTTTGCGGGAATGCCAGCACGTGCGTTTAATTCAGGAGACCCGTTGTTTTTCAGGCACATCCTCCCGGAAGATGGTCTTTCGAACAATGTGGTATATGACATCCTCGAGGATGATATCGGGTTTATCTGGATTGCAACCAGGAATGGTCTGAACCGCTTTGATGGCTCAGGATTCAGGGTGTATGACCAGTTTGACGGCGGATTGAAGAGTTCCCATACCAATATGCTGTATAAAGATGTGAATGGAAACATCTGGGTTGGGACCTATTCCGGACTGGCCAGGTATAATCAAGCCACCGATTATTTTCATGTTTACGACAACCCTGCAGGTTACGAAGACACGGATGCTTCAAATATTCTGACAATAACGGGTACCGGGGAAGGGGACATCTGGTTTGGAACCAACGCCAGTGGAATCATGAAACTGGAACCGGGCAGCGATTCGGTAAAAGTATTCAACCTTGCACCGGAAAGCCTTTCCGGCCAGCCGCTGACACGTGTGAGGTGCCTGATGTTCGAGAATGACTCCATCCTGTGGTTTGGAGCCTATGAAGGGTTATGCAGGTACCACCTGAACACCGGAAGATGCGAAATGGTGCTGGAACGATGGAAAGACATGCAACAGCGTGTGCAGGTGCTGCTTGACTATGATGAGGAATGGCTGTTCGGAGGAACAGACGGCGAGGGTATACTAAAACTAAATAAGCTCACCGGTGAATTTGCCCTGATCAATTCCGGGAATTCCAAAATTACGGTTGACCTGGTCCGGGACCTTGCTTTCAGTAAAGAAGGAGATATTCTTGCCGGTACCGACGGTGGCGGTATGGTCATTATGGACCCCGGAAGCCTTGAAATGGAAATAATTACCAATGACCCGAACGATCCTTATAGTATTATCAACAATAGTATTTACAGTATTTTCAGCGATCGCTATAACAATCTCTGGGTGGGTACCTATGCCGGTGGTATCAGTTTCCACAGTGAATATGACCGGGTCTTCCTGCCTTCAGGACACGAGGTAAATAATCCCAACAGCCTGTCTGATAATAACGTTCGCTCCGTGCTTCAGGACAGCAGGGGGGGTGTGTGGTTTGGAACCAGGGGAGGACTTAACCTGCTTCGCAACAACACGCATGATTTCAGGATCTTTAAAAACGAACCGGAGCATGCTTCCTCGATCAGTTCCAATACCATTCTGAGCCTGATGGATGACCACCGGGGGAACCTGTGGGTGGGAACATTTGCCGGGGGGATCGATTTGCTTGATCTCGATACTTACAGGATAAGGAAATTCACGCATCCAGGGGATGAAAATAATTCACTCCTGAGGGCACACGTCTATGACATGATGCTTTCCAGGACATATGAAGTCTGGATAGCCACCATGGGTGGAGTATACAGGTATAACCTGCGTACTGATGTGTTGGAAAGATATCTCCGAAACGATCTGAACCTGCTCGATAATGCTGTTAAAGTGCTTCTGGAGGACAGGAAAGGCCGGATTTGGATTGGTACCAATAATGGGCTGAATGCGCTCTTTCCAGGAGAAACGACATTTCGTTCCTACAGGGCAAAGGAAGGCGATACAACTTCTCTTTCCAGCAACAGGATTCTGACCCTTCTTGAAGATGACCATGGAAAAATATGGA
>Ga0180435_10007749_pt1 | contig 10206 bp, 8 predicted proteins | sample SS_ome_3_FD_132467 | JGI IMG/M metagenome (GOLD analysis project Ga0180435, IMG submission 132467) | Hypersaline lake sediment archaeal communities from the Salton Sea, California, USA - SS_3_S_1 metaG | ecosystem: Environmental > Aquatic > Non-marine Saline and Alkaline > Hypersaline > Sediment... | reverse complement strand
CCAGCAGAACATTGTAGCCGGCCAGAAGGTAGGCCATCAAAATCAAGAGAAATTCCAGGCTTAAAAGGTTTTTCTGATGAAACCAGGATTCCAAAACCATTTGAGAGAGCAACAGCAGGATGGCCGCAGCCAATCCAAAAACCGCTTTCTTGGGGAAGATCCCCTGGCGTGGTTCGGTATGGTCAACCTGGCCGCCTCGTTCCGATTTGGCCACGACTTCAATTTCCGGTTCAATATCAGCCACTGCTGCAACCACCTGAGCAACATTGCTGGATTTGACATGCAGGCTTAAGGTGGCAAAATCGACCACCGCGTTTTCCAAGCCCTCCTGCTCATTCAAACCCTTTTCAATTTTGGCGGCACAATTGGCACAATCAAGATTTCTGAGTTCGAATTTTCGCGGTTTTAACTCTTCAAGCATCTAGTGTTTCCTGTATTTTTGTGATTGAGCTTGCCTGCAACAGCGTTACCCCAACAGTCATATGCAGACATTATGCCCCTTCAAATTCTGTCCTTGGAAACCATCAGGGCAGCATTACTCCCGGATGTGCGCCATACCGAGATTGAGCAGCTTGCGCATATGGTCGTCCTCCAGGGAATAATAAATCACCTTCCCATCCCGACGACTTTTAACGATACGGGCCTGCTTAAGATTTTTCAATTGATGTGATATCGCCGGCTGTTTCATCTGCAGCAAGGCGCAAAGATCACAAACGCACATTTCTGACTCACTCAAGGCCCATAAGATCCTGAGTCGGGTCCCATCGCCAAAAAGTTTAAAAAGATCAGCAAGATCAGTCATATCATCGTCATCGGGCAAGCGACTTTCAACAGCCTTAACGATCTCGGTGTGAATACCCTTGGTTATACAAGCCAAACCTGGATTGACAGTTGTTTCTGGTATTTGCACGCATACCTCCATCGGCTTAATTTAACATATTATCATATGAACATATATTAATCTAAATTGCATTTGTCAAGGTCGTTCTAAAAACCATGATCAAATCTCTCGACCAATTCTACTATCCCCGAAATTCCTCGTTTGGCATCGACTTGAAAATAGCAGTGTGATGATATACGCTGGCGTCCAAACCGCTGATGAGACAGGCACCTTGCGTTAACTCGGGTACATTTTTTGTACCCCAACGAAAAACAGGATTCTGAAGTGTTAGATGTATATCAGGCGGTGCTGGATGCCGAAGCACGTATCCGGCCGCATATCCGCCTTACCTATTTAGAACATTCCTCGTATCTGAGCCGCGCAGTGGGGGGGCAGGTATATCTGAAGCTTGAGTGTTTGCAGCACACCGGCTCATTTAAATACCGCGGGGCACTTAATAAATATTTGTCGCTGTCTGAAAAGGATCGCCAAGCACCGGTCATAACGGCTTCATCCGGCAATCACGGCACGGCGCTGGCAGCCCTTTTGCACAAATTTGGGGGTCAGGGGTGCGTTTTCCTGCCTCAAAACGCATCCCCGGCTAAAATAGAGCAGTTGCGGCAATATGGCGTAGATCTTAAATTTCATGGTACCGATTGTGTTGAAAGCGAAACACTGGCGTTTGAAACCGCTCGTCAGAACAATCAGATTTATATACCCCCTTATAACGATCTTGAGATCATCGGCGGACAGGGCACTATCGCCATCGAATTGAGCGATCAGATGCTGACTATCGACGCGGTCCTGGTACCTGTTGGTGGCGGCGGTTTGATATCCGGTATCGCCGGATATTTAAAAATTGTGGACAGCCAAATTAGCATCATCGCCTGTCAACCCGAAAACTCGGCTGTTATGTATGCATCCATCCAGGCTGGACAAATTGTAGAGATGGATTCCAAGCCCACCGTGGCCGATGGTACGGCCGGCGGAATCGATCCTCAGACGATCACCTTCGAAATTTGCCAGCAAAACGTGGATGCGTATCTACTGGTTAGCGAGGCAGAGCTCAAATCGGCTATTCGCGCTATGGTTATTCACCATCAGTTGATGATCGAGGGTGCCGCAGCCCTGCCTGTGGCAGCTCTGCTAAAGCACAAGGATCGTTTCAAAGGAAAAAGCATCGCTCTAATAATCAGCGGTAGAAAGATCACCCCAGCTCTACTCAAGGAGATACTGCATGACATTTGAAATATTTGAATTGGAAAGAATCCAATCCCTTTATGAAAACACGGTACAATATAATTTAACCGAAAGCGGCATTCATCCCTATACGACCAAAGAATTTCTGAGTAGCTCCGAAATTGATACCATGCTGAATCTTCGGCTGGGCTACGGTCAAACCAATGGTGCCATCGAATTGCGGGAAGCCATTAGTCAGTACTATCCATCCGCCGGCATGGACAACGTTTTGACAACCAATGGATCGTCCGAAGCCAATTTCACCTTTGCCAGCAGTACTATCAGGCCGGGAGATGAAATTGTGGTCATGCTGCCCAATTATATGCAAATTTGGGGGATCGCCCGCAACCTGGGTGCCAGTGTCAAGCCGTTTTATCTCCAAGAAAACCTCAATTGGGCTCCCGACCTGGATGAACTGAAGCAGATGGTTTCGCCCCAAACCAAGCTGATTTGTTTGTGCAATCCCAACAATCCCACAGGTGCCATTTTAGATGCCAATGCCATGGATGCCATTGTTGAAATCGCCAAATCGTCCAATGCCTTGCTGCATGTGGACGAAATATATCGTGGGGCTGAGCTGGACGGGGAAGAAACCCCCACATTTTACGGCCTTTACGACAAAGTTATTATTTCTATGGGCTTGTCGAAATCCTACGCATTACCGGGCCTTCGCTTGGGATGGCTGGTGGGACCTGAGGCTCTCATCCAAGAAGCATGGGCCTATCATGATTATACATCCATCGCCCCCACCATTATCAGCCAATATTTCGCCACACGGGTGATGCAGCCGGAGCGACGAAAAAAAGTATTGTCGCGTGGACGCCAAATGCTAAAAAACAATCTGCGTGCATTTCAGCAATGGGTTGACAGCCACGCAGGCTTATTTAAACTTATACCGCCGCGGGCTGGGGGCATGGCCTTTTTCCGTTATAATTTAGATATCAACTCTACGGTGCTGTCTGACAAGCTCAGAATGGATAAAAGCGTCTTCATCATTCCGGGCGACTGTTTTGGCATGGATCATTACCTGCGTATCGGCATCGGCGGTGAAAAAGAACACCTGATGGCCGGATTAAAATTGATTGACGAAATGTTGGACGAGCTATAATAGAAACGGGTTAAACGCCTCATGGCCTCTGGCCACGAGAAGGGTTTCAAAAGGAAAATTTAACATGCAGCGGATAGTTTGCCACGGCGACAGTTTGACCGAAGGGGCGGATCTGGACGTTCACTTACGCTGGCCTTCATTGCTTCAAACAGCTTTAGATGTTGAGGTCATCAACACCGGTATTGGCGGAGACAGTACGGCCGGAATGCTCAGCCGTTTTCCCACCGATGTTGTTCGTCAAAAACCCACTGCCGTTATCCTTTTGGGCGGCACCAATGATTTTTGGTGGGATTTACCCCTCAAATCATCGGTTTCAAATCTATATACGATGGCTTATCAGGCCCAGTACTATGACATTGTGCCCCTATTCGGACTACCGCTGCCGCTCGATGTCAACCAAGCCCACGAACAGTATGAAAATGAACCTGAAGCGGGATATGAAAAGTTGTTTTCCAAAATAGGGCGATTAAATTCGCGCTTAAAAGCTTTGGCCCATGCAGACGACATAACGGTTATCAACTTTTATGATTTGTTTTTGACCAAAGCCGGAGATGTCCGAACCGACTGCTATCTCGAAGACGGAGTGCATCCCAATCAAAACGGTCATCAGCGAATGGCCGAGTTGGCCGCCTCGATTTTAAGATCATCCAGCGTACTAAATCCGGAACCAGAAGAGATATTTACCTAAATAAACTTGTTGAAACAAAGCCAACGACCACCGATTTTTTCGGTGGCTTATAATTGGAGTTAACCATGACCGACGCCCAGGGTGATACGAAAACCCCGCACCGAATTAAAAATGTATTGGCCGTTGACAATGATGCCATCATGCTAAAATTCCTTTCAAAAATCCTTGAAAAAGCCGGCCTGCATGTGAAGACTGCCTCTGATGGGGTTTCAGCCATTGACGTTCTTGAGTCATACACACCTGATCTGTTTTTCATCGATCTGGTGATGCCCAACATCGATGGGCGCTCCCTGTGCCGCATAATTCGCAGCCGGAAAGCATTCAAAACAACGCCGATCGTAATCATCTCCGCCATTGCAGCAGAGGAGTCCTTCGACACGGTGTCATTGGGTGCCAATGTCTGCATCGCCAAAGTTGCTTTTACCGAAATGGAAACCATCATTACAAAATTTTTAGATGATCCCAGCCTGCTTTGGGAGCCATCGCTGGGTAATCGCGTTTTAGGCGCGGATGCATTGGCGCCTCGCAATATTACCAATGAACTTCTGACCATTAATCGACACTTCCGGATCATGTTGGATAGTATATCCAATGGTATTATTGAATTGGATCAAAACAAGCGCATCATATATGCCAACCCGGCAGCACTCAGTTTTTTTTCCATGACGGCTGAGACCATGCTGGGTAAAAACATTTCCCAATTGTTCCCTGTTACCAGCGATGTTCCACTAGAGACAATGATCAATCCACCTGATATCCAAAAACAATCAGAGCGGCAATCCATTCAATCGACTATCCAGGAACGCATTTTCAATATCAGTGTGGTCGCCTCTGGCGCCAGTCGCGAAACCCAAGTGATTGTCATGGAGGATATCACCCAGCGCGAAACCTCAAAACTAAAATTGATTGAAGCCAACAACAAGCTCGAGGTTTTAGCCCGGATAGACGGTTTGACGAGTGTTTCCAATCGGCGTCACTTCGATGATCTGCTCCCCCAGGAATGGGGGCGAATGCGACGTGAAAAAGGAGAATTGGCCCTGCTCATATGCGACGTCGATTATTTTAAACCCTACAACGATACCTATGGCCATTTGGAGGGCGACGCCTGCCTGCGACGCATCGCTCAGGCCATAGACAACAGCCTTCAGCGTCCATCTGATATTGTAGCGCGCTACGGTGGCGATGAATTTGTCGTCCTGCTGCCCCACACCAACTTAGACGGCGCCCTGCATCTGGCCGCAGAGATACATGCCCAGGTGAATCAACTTAAAATAAAACATAAACAGTCACCCATTGCCGATTGGGTGACGGTAACCATTGGTGCTTGCAGCGGCTTCCCGGATGAAACCCTGCCGGAATACAAGTTTATCTGGCTGGCTGACAAGGCCCTTTATGAGGCCAAATTAAAGGGACGCAACCGTGCTGAAGGCAAAGCCTGGCCCAGCTCCGGAATGGTGGCCTAACCCGAAGCAGAAGAGCCAAACCATCAGCACAAGGGTACCCATGACCTCAAAAAAGAATATTTCCTTTATTCATGTTTTCTTCATCATTCTGATTCTGATAACGACGCTGTCCATTACCATTATCGGTTACCTGTGGATTTCTTCCGAATACACTCGGTTTCGACAAAAATCCCAGCAAATCCGTTCAGATTTCATCGCCTCTCGCAAAGCATTGATTAAAGGCGAAGTCTTGAGCGCGGTTGATTTTATTGACTACAAGAGATCCCAAACTGAGCAGCGTCTAAGACAGGATATCAAAAAACGGACCTACGAGGCCCATGCCATTGCCACCAATATTCATTCTCAATTTAAGGGACAAAAGCGCCCGGATGAAATCGCCGAATTGATCAAAGAGGCTTTGCGTCCAATTCGATTTAACGATGGTCGCGGCTATTACTTCGCCGTATCCATGGACGGTGTCGAGCAGCTATACCCTATCCGCCCGGAATTTGAGGGTGTCAACTTGCTGAAATGTTTGGATATGCATCTTCGGACGAGTTCATGGAATCTGTGGTCAATGTAACTGAATTATATGTCGATACCGCAGAGCGAAAGCAAAATCTGAACATGCTGATGAAACAAGGATTTTTGGACCGAAGTGAAATTCGTTTTCTGCACCGTGACGGCCGGGAAATCTGGATACAAGCAACGGCCCGAGTTCTGCATACGGATACGGGCAATGACATCATCGAGGGTTTTATCACCGACATCAGCGAACGGATTCAGGCCGAAAGGGCCCTGAAAGAAAGTGAAGAACGCTATCGTGTTTTGGTGGAACTCTCGCCTGACGCCGTTATTGTTCACCGGGATGGAAAAATTGTGTACATCAACCAGGCCGGTGTAGAAATGTTGGGCGCCAAAGGGAGCGATGAAATAATCGATCGTGATATCCTGGATTTCATTCATCCCGACCATCATGACGTTGTCAAACAACGTATCGAAAAAATTCAAACCGAAAAAAGACTGCTCGCCCGTCTGGAAGAAAAATACCGCCGGGTTGACGGTCAAATCATCCATGTAGCTGCAGCCGGTACCTTTATTCAATACGACGGCATACCAGCGTCCCTGTCCGTAATCAGTGACATCACCGCAATCAAAACGGCTGAAATCGAAAAACGAAAATTGGAAACTGAACTGCACCAGGCTCAGAAAATGGAATCCATCGGCACACTGGCAGGCGGTATCGCTCATGACTTCAACAATTTGTTGATGGGCATCCAAAGCCGGACATCTTTGATTATGACCGAATTGGATTCTTATCACCACCACAGGGAGCACCTCCTGGAAATTGAAAAGTACGTCAAAAGTGCTACCGAATTAACCCGTCAGCTACTGGGATTTGCCCGCGGTGGCAAATATGAAGTCAAACCTCTAGACCTAAACGATCTGATCTTCAAATCTTCGGGAATGTTTGGACGAAGCCGTAAAGAGATTACTATATTTCGAAAAACGCAGCCTGATATCTGGACTGTGGAGGCGGATCGATCACAAATTGAGCAGGTGCTATTGAATCTCTATGTAAATGCATGGCAGGCCATGGCCGGTGGTGGTGAGATCAGCATAGAAACCGAGAACGTGGTGCTGGACGATGTTTTCGTGTCGCCTTATCGTGTTCCAGCGGGCAAATATGTAAAAATTTCGGTGAGCGATACCGGCCTGGGAATTACCGCTGACATTCAGGAACGTATTTTCGATCCCTTTTTCACCACCAAACAACATGGACGCGGCACAGGCTTGGGCTTATGGTATCATCAAGAATCATGACGGTATCATCACCGTCTCGAGTGAGGTCGGGCATGGGGCTAATTTCACTTTTTTTCTACCTGCTTCCCAAAAACAGCTATCAGTACCGGACCAATCAACCGCAAGCCCCCGCAAAGGAATCGGTACCATATTGATGATTGATGATGAAAAAATGATCTTGGATGTGAGTGTCCAAATGCTCAACGGACTTGGCTATACCTGTCTCACCGCTGATGACGGCCAAAAGGGTCTCGAGATTTACGCCCAAAACCAAGCAGATATCGACCTTGTCATTCTTGATTTAATTATGCCCAAATACGGTGGCGAAAAAGTTTTCGATCAACTCAAAACAATCGATCCCGATGCCAAAGTCCTGCTCTCCAGCGGCTACAGCATGGATGGTCATGCCAAGAAAATCATGCAGCGCGGTTGTGACGGTTTTATCCAAAAACCCTTTACCTTGAATGAAATCTCCCACAAAATAGCCGAAATTTTAAGTCAACCATAAGTGCTTCCAACAAATTTCCACAGCTTTTCTATTGATTTCCCCACTTAATTATCTCTCAAGCGTTTATAGTTTTTCTCAGTCGACATATTATATAGGGGACGGGCTTTCATATATTACTTTTTACAGGAAATGGCACATTATTTTGAAAATTGCACTAAAGTAATATATGAAAGCCCGTCCCCTACATTTAGGCCTTGAAGCTCATGTACAAAATTCTCGACACGATTTTAGTTCCAGAATGGTTGCAATATATCCCTAACATCGCTTGGTTCGCGGATAGGATTGGGATTCCAATCAGCGGGATACATATCCTGGTACCGCGGCGAGGCAAAACGACTGTCAATCAGCAAGACCACTCCCCGGTCGTTTTCCGAACGGATCACACGGCCCGATGCTTGCAGGACCTTGTTGAAGCCTGGAAAAATATAGGCAAACTCGTAACCGGCCTCGTACTGCTCGGCAAAATAGGCATTGATAAGCTCTCGCTCAAGGTTGGGTGGCGGCATACCCACGCCCACGATGACCGCACCGGTAAGACGGTCGCCCACCAGATCGATACCTTCACCGAAGACACCACCCATGACGGCCCAGCCCACCAGGCTGGATCTATTGTGCTGCTTAAACCGCTTCAGGAATTTTTCCCGCCCGGTTTCCGATAGACCGGGTCGCTGAATCAACGTTTCGATATGGGGACACTGCTGCTGAAACGGTTCCAGCACCATGGCCATATAGGCGTATGACGGGAAAAAAATCAGATAATTACCAACCTTCTGACTCACCATGGTACAGATTAGATCGGCTACCCGTCGCCGCGTGTTGCGGCGGTTTCGATAAAAAGTGGACACGCCCGAAACCAAAAGACATAAGTTCTCATGGGGAAACGGCGTGGTCAGAACCAAATCGGACGACGCCTCCCCGCATCCGAACATTCTGCGGAAATAATCAGTTGGCGTCAGGGTCGCAGAAAAAAATATGGTGGCCCTTCCGCGTTCAAGCACATGACTCAGTGGTCCCGAGGGATCGATGCAAAAAAGCTTGATCCGAAAATCTTTCTTAATCTGATCACAACAAACAGCATATGATGCGTCGAACATTTCGGCCACTTTCATAAAACGCACTACCTGGAAATAGCATTCGATCAATGCCTCCCGGAACGGGGCTTCCCGATTAAGTGCCAGCCACTTTTCACACAGTTTGATAAAATCCAAGAAGTTGCTCTGGAGGTCATCGGGAAGATCATCCAACGCGAAGGCCTGCCCGTGACCCTGATTGGATTTCTTTATTTTTAAAAACTGGGCGTTAACCTGACCTAAAACGCGATACATATCAGGGAGTGCATCTTTGACGAGTCGCCTGAGCACCAGGAAAGATTTCTTATACGTCTCAGCCGAATACATGTCCCGCGATCGGTCCACCAGGTTGTGGGCCTCATCCACCAGAAATAAATATGTCTCACGCAGCCGTGTAAAAAACCGGCGCAAATGCGCCTGGGGATCAAACACATAGTTGTAGTCGCAGATAATACAATCCGCAAACTCTGACAATTCCAATGAAAACTCAAAAGGGCAAATTTGAAATTGGCGGGCTACCTGTTCGATAAACTCCCGCCGCCATTGGTCTGTTTCATAGGCCTGGTCCAAGGCAGCATCGATGCGATCATAAAAGCCCCGGGCAAAATCGCAAGCATCCCGGTTGCATTCCGCCCCGGGCTTAAAACAGATTTTTTCTTTGGCGGTCAAGGTGACAACCTTCAGCCGTAATGCCTGAGCGTTCAATATATCGAAAGTTTCCTCAGCCACTTGTTTGCCGGTCGACCGCGCTGTTAGATAGAACATACGATCATACTTGCCCCGGGCCAGTGTCTTTAATGCCGGCAGGATCGCTGCCATGGTTTTGCCGATACCGGTTGGTGCTTGCACCAGCAATTGAGCCTTGTCCTTAATGGCCTGGTAGGTCTCCTCCATCATCTGCGATTGTCCGCGTCGAATGTCTGCAAACGGAAATTGCAGCGTCGTTATCGAATGATCCCGCATTGCCTGGAAATGCTGAATCGTTTGCATGTGATCCACCAGGCGTTTGATCAGCTTCATAAAAAATTCGGAAAGCGACTGACGCGTAAACGATCGTCTGATTTCGTAAGTTTTGCGGGTATGCAGCTGGGCATAGGTCAAGCAGGTATCGACTGCTTCAAGATGATAGTCTTCGGCAACCATGTAGGCATAAATTTTCAATTGGGCCCAGTGATGGGGGTTCTCCCCTATTTCCTCCGGTTCGAGCCGGCGTGTGGTGGTCTTGATTTCCTCCAGTTCGATGCGGCCCTCTCTCCTGCTGATACCGTCTACTCGGCCGGACAGATGGATCGTCCAGGTGCCCATTTGCAGGGAATGCGAAATCGTGACTTCGGGTTCATAGCCTTGGGGTCGGGATCGTTGAATCATCTGGTGCAAAGCAATAGCAGCCGTCGCGCGATCCGGAACAAAGATACCGCTCTCCAGATCTCCGGCTCGCATATAACGTTCCACCAAATTTCTAACGGAT
>Ga0180435_10007747_pt1 | contig 10209 bp, 6 predicted proteins | sample SS_ome_3_FD_132467 | JGI IMG/M metagenome (GOLD analysis project Ga0180435, IMG submission 132467) | Hypersaline lake sediment archaeal communities from the Salton Sea, California, USA - SS_3_S_1 metaG | ecosystem: Environmental > Aquatic > Non-marine Saline and Alkaline > Hypersaline > Sediment... | reverse complement strand
CTGCCTCTGGTTCATGTTCCTGACCTTTCCCATCATGGTCATCAAGGTCGATACCATTGATGAAACAGTGGATTGGCGCTGGGAACGGATTCTCTGGGTGGGCGCGGGCAGTTTTGTGCTCTCCCTGATCTGGCGCTATTTGATCCGTCGAAAAGAGCTGGGCGGGAAAGAGATTGAAGCCGGTGATGAGGATACACCCAGTAAATTTCAGGAATTGGTACGCAAATCCGGATTCTACTATCCCATTTTAATTGCCGCCGGTATATTTGTTCTCATCTTTCCGCAGGTTTTTTCCATGTACCAGACCAATATCATGAACACTGCCCTGATCTACGTGGTGGTGGGTCTGGGCCTCAATATCGTGGTGGGCCTGGCCGGACTGTTGGACCTGGGCTACGTGGCCTTTTATGCCGTGGGTGCCTACAGTTACGCTCTTTTGAACATGCATTTCGGGCTCAACTTCTGGTTTGCCCTGCCCCTGGGGGGCCTGCTGGGCTTCCTCTTTGGCATCATCCTCGGTTTTCCGGTGCTGCGCCTGCGTGGGGATTATCTGGCCATCGTCACCCTGGGCTTCGGTGAAATCATCCGTCTGGTCCTGGAAAACTGGAATGCTTTTTCCAAGGGACCCAGTGGTATTGCCAGTATTCCCCGTCCCGGATTCTTTGGGATGGAGTTCAGCATGAATCAGTCCATTGACTATATGTATTATCTGATGGTGGCCCTGGTGATTTTTACCATCTTCGTGGTGCGGCGTCTCCAGGACTCCCGTATCGGGCGGGCCTGGATTGCCCTGCGCGAGGATGAGATCGCCTGCCAGGCCATGGGCATCGACAAGACCCGCACCAAACTCACGGCCTTTGCTTTAGGGGCGACCTGGGCTGGCATGGCCGGGGTGATGTTTGCCGCCAAGACGACCTTCATCAACCCTGCCAGTTTTACCATCTGGGAATCCATTATCATTCTATGTGTCGTGGTGCTGGGCGGCATGGGCTCCATCGTCGGGGTGATCTGCGGAGCCCTGATACTGATTCTGCTGCCGGAATACCTGAGGGCCTTATCCGAGTATCGCATGCTGATCTTCGGGGTGGTCCTGGTGTGCATGATGGTGTTTCGGCCCGGGGGTATCGTCAGCAGCGTCCGGCGGGTCTATAAATTCGAAAAAGAGGATGGATAGCTCCGTTGGCCCGGTATCCCCGGAAATTTAAAAAAATTATGGAGAATAGCAATTAGCGCAGAGATGGAAGCAATTCTGGATGTAACCGGACTGACCATGGATTTCGGAGGGCTGCGGGCCCTCGATGCCCTGGATCTGGATGTACGGTCTCAGGAAATCGTCGCTTTGATCGGGCCCAACGGTGCGGGCAAGACCACTTTTTTCAACTGCATCACCGGTATCTACAAACCCACTAAGGGGGATGTACTCATTCGTCCGCCCGCAGGCGGGGGGGAGCTACGGATCAACGGCCTGAAACCCAATCAGGTCACGGAAAGGGGCATGGCGCGGACTTTTCAGAATATCCGTCTGTTTCAAAACATGACCGTCCTGGAAAACGTGATGATCGGCCGCCACTGCCGCATGCATGCCGGCATTACCGGGGCGGTGATGCGCAATGCCGCCACCCGGGCCGAAGAGAAGCAGGTAGTCCGGGACTGTTATGCGATTCTGGAGAAAATCGGCCTGCAACAGTACGTCAATGATTTCGCCAAAAACCTGCCCTATGGTGCCCAGCGCCGCCTGGAAATCGCCCGGGCCATGGCCACGGAGCCCTTTCTCCTGCTGCTGGATGAACCGGCCGCCGGCATGAATGCCCAGGAGACCAAGGAACTGGATGAACTAATCCTGAAAATCAGGGCTGAAGAGCATATCTCCATCCTGCTCATCGAACACGACATGAAGCTGGTGATGAGCCTGTCCGACCGCATCTTCGTGATGGATTACGGCCGCAAGATCGCCCAGGGCGCTCCCGAAGAGATCCGCAACAACCCCGAAGTGGTCAAGGCCTACCTGGGCGAAGAGGATACGGAAGACGCCGTTGAGGCGTAATCCTTTGATGCTCCTCACAGCGGCCAAAAAATCGGAATCAGGATGGTGCCCAGGATTAGCACCAGAATATTCAGGGGTATGCCCAGCTTGAGATAATCCGTAAAACGATAGCCGCCCGGTCCGTAAACCAATAAATTGGTCTGGTATCCGATGGGGGTGGCAAAACAGGCGCTGGCGCCGATGCAGACCGCCACCATCAGGGGGCGCGGGTCAAGGCCCATTTTCAGGGCGGTGGTAATGGCCACCGGCAGCACCAGTACTGCCGTGGCGTTGTTGCTGATCACCTGGGTGCCCAGGCTGGTGAGCAGGATAAAGCTGCCGACGATGAAAACCGGCGGCAGGTGAAGGAATAGGGATAAATAAGATTCTGCATAGAGCGCACTGGCACCGGTTTTTTCCATGGCTGTCCCCAGGGCGATGGTGCCGGCGATGAGCACCAGCACATCCCCTTGCAGGGAACGGTAGGCATCCCGGATCTGCAGGCAGCCGCTGATCAGCATTAAGAAAGCTCCGCTGACCGCGCAAACCATGATATCCGCCAGCCCTGCACCGGCTGCGGTCACCAGGCCTGCAAAAATCAGTACGGCCCGCTTGGCCTTTTTCTTTTCGACGATCTCATGGTGGACATCTTCAATAATGATAAAGTCCGGATTACCGCGAAACCGCTCCAGGTGGCCCCAGGGCAGTTCGATGAGGACGATATCACCCACGGTGAGGCGGATATCCGCTAGCTGTTTCTCTGTATAATGGAGACCGCTGCGCTGCACAGCGATAATATTGAGGTCGGGATAGCGCCGGAGTTTGGAATCGATGAGCCGCCGGCCGCGCAGGGAGGACTGGGGGGGGATGATCAGTTCCACCACCACGGATTCACTGTTGCCGCCGGATATTTTTCCGCCCGTATCTGACGAGGGCAGCCGCAGGTCATCCCCGTTGACCATCTCCACCAGGTCATTGGCCGTTCCCTTGACCAACACCAGATCCCGGGGCTCCAGGGTTATCTCATCCCGGGTCGGGTAGTGGACATGGGAGTCGCGTATGATTTCCAATACGGCGATGTTCGGATAGCGCCTGGCAAAGGCTTTCCCGGGAAGTTGGCCAATGAGTTTGCTTTTGGGCGGCAGGGCCAGTTCCGCCAGGTATTTTTTGCGGCCGCTGTCCAACTCACAACTGGGATTGGCCGTATCCGGCAGCAGCTTGGGGGCTGCTACCAAAAGAAAAATCAATCCCGCCACGGCGATGGGCAGGCCGACCCTGGCAAGCTCGAACATGCCCAACTCCGCCAGGCCGAAACCCACACTCAAATCGCTGACAATGATGTTGGTGGAAGTGCCGATGAGGGTGCAGGTACCGGCCAGGATGGAGGCATAGGATACGGGGATCAGGAATTTTGCTGGACTGAAGCCGAATTTGCAGCAGGCGCTTAATACCACCGGAATAAACAGAACCACCACGGGGGTATTGTTGACAAAGGCCGAAGCCAGGGCCACGATGATGAGAATGACCAGCATCACCGAAGTCAGGCGTTGCCCTGACCAGCGGACCACGCGTTGGGCGATAAACTCAACCGATCCGGTTCTGATCAGCGCCCGGCTGATGAGGAACATGGCGCCCACAGTTATCACCGCAGGGTTGGCGAAGCCGGCCACTGCTTCCTGCGGGGTGAGGATGCCGGTGATCATCAGGGCCACCATGATGCCCAGGGCGGTGATGTCGATGGCGAGCTTCCCGCTGACCAGCAGAACCAGGGTTGCCACCAGAATGGCTGAAACAATCCAGATATCCATGATGATCTGCTCCGCTTCCAAGGGGATAAACCGGTTGATTATTATCCCGATTGCTTGAGGGGTCGCCCGTTTTTTAAGGGGCATCGAAACGGAAGATGTAACCGGCAACCGCTATAAACACCATATAATAATACATTATTCCGGCCTGGGAACCGAAAACCGCTGCAGCGTGTTTAGGCCGGTTGACGCAGCGGACGAAATATCCTATTGATTTCAGATTATTGTTGCGCGCATGCTGAGTGAAAAACGGAGTTGTGCGTGGACCCGAATGCCGATCGCACCGGATTCAATTATGGGAACCGGTGTCATCAACGCAACTGTTGATGTGTGGCCTGGCAACCCCTAGATGAGGATGTCGATGCTAGAACTCAAAAATATCAAATCCTACTATGGCAATATCATGGCTCTCAAAGGGGTCAGCCTGGAAGTGGCGGAAGAAGAGATCATCACCCTCATCGGCGCCAATGGTGCGGGGAAGACCACCACTCTGATGTCCGTTTCAGGTATTGTGCCCCCGCGCAGCGGCGAGGTTCTTTTCAGGGGCAAGGCCATCCATGCCATGGGGCCGGAGGAGATCGTCAAGCTGGGGATTAGCCAGGTACCCGAAGGCCGGCGTATCTTTCCCTATTTAAGTGTTGCTGAAAATCTGGACATGGGCGCCTTTTTGCGTGAAGACAAAAAGGATATCAAGGCGGACATGGACTATATCTACGAACTCTTTCCCATTCTCGCCGAACGGCGGCACCAGGCAGGGGGCACCCTCAGCGGGGGTGAGCAGCAGATGCTGGCCATTTCCCGTGCCTTGATGGCGCGACCCCGCCTCTTATTGCTGGACGAGCCGTCCCTGGGTCTGGCCCCCCTGGTGGTTAAAAGAATTTTCAGTATCATCGAGAAAATTAACCAGGAACAGCAAACCACTATCTTCCTGGTGGAGCAGAACGCCAATCTGGCACTGAAAGTAGCCCATCGCGGTTATGTCATGGAGAACGGCAAAGTCATCCTCGCCGATTCGGCCGCCAACCTGATGGCCAATGAAGATGTAAAGAAAGCCTACCTGGGTCTTTAGAGCGATTGTCAGAATAACGTTCCGATTGTTTGTGGTTTTTATGCCAGGCGATTAACCGTGTAGGGGCGGGTTTGAAAACCGCCCCTACCCCCTGGCGTAATGAAAGCGGCATTAGATATCGGAATGTATTTATGCAAACCACAGTAGAACGCGCCTATCCATAAATCGATGTATTTAGCCGCTGGGTTAATTTATGCCAGGCGGGTGGGCAGCAATTGGCAGACCAGAAGCCATGAATAATGCCATCCCTGCGGGTTCACGCAATTTCATAATGATTTTTTGCATTTTTGACAAAATTTTGTATTCGATTTACAAATTTTGTCAAAAAAACGGTTAATTTATGGGCCGTTTCAACAGCGCATGCTTGGAATTCATCAACCAGGGTGTGTGCAGACGGTTGATTTGCGGGAATCTAGAAAAATAATTGAAGAGCATAGATTTTCTGGTATAGTACTTGCTTATTCCTAATATTGTCGAAGGGTAACCGATATTTCGGTAATCCTAACCAGAAAAGCCCAGAATGATTCCGTGCTGACCTGCACCCCCTGATTTGTGGAGCTGAAGCTGATCGGATGTGCGCGGGGGGTATGGGCTTTTTAGGTTGGATTCCGCGGTTATCCTTTTTTTATTGCCAGGCCTGCAGCCTATACCTGGACACTCCCTATTTTTCTCCCCATATTATACCCATATATTGCTGAGTAATTGGTTTTTCCTGATTAACAATTCCAATATTATATCATTTTTTACTCAGGTGCTGCTTGAGATTTTACGGATAATTTCCCCTAGCGTTTGAATCCCGTCCTCGATCCGGCTGCTCCAGGGCAGGCCACAGCTCACCCTGAGGCAGTTGCGGTAGGCCGAACCGGTAGAGCAGATCACTCCCGGCAATATGGCCACCTTGCGGTCCAGGGCCTGCCGAAACAGTTCCAGGCTGTCTACGCCGGACGGGAGCTGCACCCAGAGCGTTATACCGCCTTGGGGGGCGCTGATTTTAGTTCCTGCTGGGAAATAGCGGGCCACGGCCAGGGCAGTGTTGGCGATCTGGTTTTGCAATGCCCGGCGGAGTTTGCGCAAATGGCGGTCGAAGCGTCCCGATCCCAGATAGCGGGCCGCTTGGTACTGGTTAAGGCTGGGACAGGCAATGGATTGGTTGAGTTTGACCCGTCTGACCGCCTCCAGATAACGCCCCGGGGCGGTCCAACCCACTCTGAGCCCTGGGGCCATGGTTTTTGAAAACGAGGCGCAGTACAGCACTTCGCCTTTGGTATCAAAGGCTTTCAGGGGGCGCGGGCGGGTGGCGCCAAAATGAAGATCCCCGTAAATGTCGTCTTCAATGACGGGTACGCCATGTCGGGACATTAAATCCACCAACTGCGCCTTGCGGGCGTCGGACATCAGATAGCCGGAAGGATTCTGGAAATTGGCCATGAAGACGGCCGCCCTGACAGGATGGAGTTCCAGGGCCCGGGCTACCGCCTTGAGATGAATCCCGGTCTGGCAATCGGTGGGAACCTCCAGGGCATACATTTTTAAATCTTCGATAACCTGCAGAAACCAGGGGAAGGTTGGGGATTCCACCATAATGGTGTCCCCGGAGCCGGCAACGGCCTTTAGACACAACGCCACCGCCTCCATACATCCGTGGGTAACCACAATCTCCGCCGGGCCGGAGGGCAGGGGCGCGGCAAGCATGCGCCGGGCAATCTGGCGGCGCAGTTCAAGATTGCCCTGGGCATTTTCATAGGCAGCCAGCATGTTGCCCATGCTGCGGAGCGGTATGGATTTCAAAACGCCCGCCAGATCCCTGGCCGGCAGGAGCTCCGGCGCCACCAGGGCACCCCCCAGTTGCAGCATCTCGGGATCGCCCATGGCGTCCAAGAGCGCCAGGGCCAGGTTGCCCACGGTGACCGGGTTGGGATGTGATGCCGGTTTGCCGGGGGCAGGCAGGGGCAGGATACCCGTTAAAAGCGGTCTGACGAAATATCCCGACTTGGGCCGTGCCTGGACCAGGCCCCGGGTCTCTAATTCGATAAATGCCTGGTAAACCGTGGAAATGCTCAGGCCCGTATGGCCGTGCAACTGTCGGATTGAGGGCAGTTTCTCGCCGGACCGATAGGAGCCCTGGCGGATACGGCTCTCCAGGCTGTCAGCCAGCTCCATGTAACGAAAATCAGCGGTGCGCGCCACAGGATACCCTTTTCTGTAAACTGTTATGGTTGAAAAAAGAAACTTTTGTATCTGTTATTTTATGCCGGATGATTTTAATATTGGCAAGTCTTGGCCATCAATTTCGTGCTGAAGCGGCAGGCCCGGGGGACCTGCCTGCCGCAGCCCAAGGGAGACATCATGGATACACAAAAGCTACTGGCATCGCGCACGGCGGTCATGGAGGTGAGCGCCATTCGGGAGATACTCAAGGTTACGGCCCAGCCCGGCATGATTTCCCTGGCTGGCGGGCTTCCGGCTCCGGATAGTTTTCCCATTGATATCCTTCAGGATCTCTGCCGGGAAGTGCTGGCTGATTGGGGCCCAACGGCTTTGCAGTACAGCCCCACGGAAGGGTTCGGCCCCCTGCGGGAAGCCTTGGCGGACCTGCTGGCCCGCCGGAAGGTGCCGGTTGTTGCGGAAGACATCCTGGTGGCCAGCGGTTCCCAGGGGGTGCTGGACGCCCTGGGCATGGTACTCATCGCCAAAGGCGATGCTGTGGCCGTGGAAGCGCCCACTTATCTGGGGGCCCTGCAAGCCTTTAATCCTTACGAACCCAAGTATGTGCGTATCGCCATGGATGACGGCGGGGTAATGCCCGAGGCCCTGGAAGCTGTTTTGCGTGACACACCCGTCAAATTCATCTATCTGGTGCCGACGTTCCAGAATCCCACGGGCCGGACCCTGTCCCTTGGGCGACGCAAGGCCATTGCCCGCCTGCTCCAACGCTACGATGCGCTCCTGGTGGAGGATGATCCTTATCGGGACCTGCGCTACCAGGGGTCATCATTGCCACCCATCAAATCGCTGGCTCCGGACCATGTGGCCTATATCGGGACCCTGTCCAAAATATTCGCCCCCGGGCTGCGCATTGGTTTCTGCGCCGTTCCCAAAACCTTGCGCTCCTGGCTGGTGATGGCCAAGCAGGGCATCGACCTGCACACCAGCACCTTCAACCAGGCCCTGGCGGCACGGTATATCTCAGGGGGCCACCTCATGCAACATCTGCCCCGTGTTCTTAAGATCTACCGGCCCCGGCAGCAGGCCATGCTGGAGGCCCTGGCCCGGCACTTTCCCGCTCAATATCAGTGGACCCGGCCCGAGGGCGGCATGTTCCTCTGGGTGACCGGCCCCCGGGGGATGGATATGGAATACGTGTACCACCGGGCTGTTGCGCGGAAGGTGGCTTTTGTCCCCGGAAAATTCTTTTTTACCGATCCCGGCGAGGGCCGGGAAACCCTGCGGCTCAATTTCAGCACGGTGGATCCGCCCACCATTGAACGGGGCATTGCCATCCTGGGCGAGGTGCTGGCTGAAAGCGTTGGGGTTAAATCAAATTGATTTTCAGTGCACCAGCTGTCAGATTGCCCCTTTGAAAAGTAATTACTACAGGTTTGCGGATCACACCCCATCCATGGGCATTAAAACCGGGGGTGTTGCGGTTCAATTTTCAGGGGCAAGTGCGGTATTAATATGAATCAGGCGCATTTATTTGGCGTAGGGCTGGCCCTGCTGTCAGCGGCCGGTTACGGCGTGTCCGATTTCAGCGGCGGATTGGCGGCCCGGCGCCACGGGCCGTTCCAGGTGTTGGCGTTGGTAGGAATCTCTGGCTGGGTTGTGCTGGGCGCTTTAAGCCTGATCATCGAGCGGCAACTGCCGACCCTGCACTGCAGCCTATGGGCCATGGCCGCCGGACTCTTTGGCGCCCTGGGCATTGCCGGATTCTATCGCGCTCTGGCCGTGGGCCGGGCCGCCCTGGTGGCCCCCACAGCCGCGGTGGTGGGGGCGGCCGTACCCTTTGGCTTCGGGCTCATCACCCTGGGCTGGCCCGGACCCGCCCAGCTCGTCGGATTGTTGAGCGCACTTACCGGGATCGGCCTGGTTTCCCGCGCATCCCGCCAGGATCCCTCCCTGGTCAATCAGGGTTTGTGGCTGGCTATCCTGGCCGGAATCGGTTTCGGTGGCTTCTTCATCTGCATCGCCCAGGTCGATGATCACCCCTTCCTGGCGCCCCTGGTGGTTTCCCGCACCATGACCATCCTTTTGGCCCTGCTGGTCCTGCGCAGCCGCCGCCTGCGGGTACCTCCGCTGATGAGCAATCCCCTAGCCCTGCTCGCCGGAGCCCTGGATGCCGGCGGCAACATCTTCTTCATGCTGGCCCAGCAGCACACGCGCCTCGACCTGGCGGCTGTGCTGGTTTGCCTGGCCCCGGCAGTGACCGTGCTCTTGTCGCGAATCTTCCTTGCGGAATCGGTCAGCGCCCTGCAGTGGCTCGGTATTCTTCTCTGCATGGGCGCGGTGGCGTTGATTTCCGTGTAGACCGGCCGTTTCAGCCTCGGTAGAGAAGAGGTTGCTGATAACTTCTGCTTTGTGATTGGTGATCAAGGATAACTGACTGCTTTTATCGGCTCCCAATCCATCCTTAGTGTTCGGGCTCAATGCTGCGTGTAGTAAACATGCGCTTGTAAAGTCGGATCAGCGGTGCTAAAAGCCGATGGTGATCAGGTGAGAGGAGACGTAGCGTAGATTTGGGATAAAATGGATACCAGCGAAAGTTGTCTTTTTGAATAGTAAATCCGCCCACCACCAAGAATTTTTCCTGGGAGCCCTGCTTGATCTAGCGGTAACCGCTGCCTGCTTACAGCTTGGCCTGGCGTGGCAGAACGGCCATCTGGTCGGAATGCTCGTGGGTGTATTTGGCTACAGTGTTATGGCCCGCCGGCGGACATCCCCTGGGGGCCTGCCAAGCGCCCTAAGCCGGATTTTAATCGCCGGGTGTGCCGCAGTGATCCTGCGCGGCGGGTTTTGGGCCGGGCTGGGGCTCTGGCCGAGCGGAATCCCGCTTCTGCTTTCCGGCTGGCTGGGCAGTTGGATCCTCTTTTACGGGCTGGCGCCGCGCGAGGTAATCTCCGGTCTGAACCTTCCTCAGGATCCGACTGAACGCTGTTGGCAGCTTCTGGTTTCCACGGCGCTTTTGCTCACTCTTTTTCGATTGGTCTATCTGCAGCCCGTGGAACTGCTTCACGAAGAGGCCTATCACTGGCTGTACGCCTGGAACCTGGATCTGAGTTATCTGGACCATCCCCCCATGGTGGGCTGGCTCATAT